>Ga0272441_10007719_pt1 | contig 17373 bp, 16 predicted proteins | sample SSMProp6N_FD_193582 | JGI IMG/M metagenome (GOLD analysis project Ga0272441, IMG submission 193582) | Marine sediment archaeal communities from Little Sippewissett salt marsh, Falmouth, MA, United States - SSM-Prop-6N | ecosystem: Environmental > Aquatic > Marine > Wetlands > Sediment ...
TGCGCCGCAGTCGCAATAGACACAGTCTTGTCCCGTTGGAGATGCCTCCCCGGCGCGCCCATGCCGTGGCGGCGGCTCGCGCGTGTCGGAGCCTCACTCCGAGCCGACTCGCCGCCGGAGCAAGGCGGGCGGGCGATGCTCGGGGTGGCGCGCCGTGACCCTCCTCCACCGCCCCGCGCGACCGAGGGCCAGCCCGTCGCGGAGCCACGCCGTGGCTGGCCTCGCGACGACCCCGTGCCCCCAGAAGGCGCGCGCGGGAGCCAGGGCGAGGAGCTTGGCGACGCTCGCGAGGACCGCATCCTCGCAGAAGTCCTCGCTGCCGGCCCAGGCGAGGCCGCCGTCCCCCTCCAGCATGTCGCCCGTAAAGGCGACCGCGCCGTCGGGGCCGTCGAAGAGATAGCTCGTGCTCCCGGCCGTGTGGCCGGGCGTGTACACCGCTGTGACCGAAAGACCGCAGAGATCGAGACGCTCGCCATCGGTGGGCATGAGATCCACGCGCGTGGGAATGACGTACGCGGGATACTCGTACCAGACCTCGCGGCTCGCCGCGCGCAACTTCCCGGCCGCGGTCGGCGAGGCGACGAGCTTCATACCGCGCTCGCGGTAGAGGTGCGCGCCGCCCGCGTGGTCCACGTGGCAATGAGTCAGGAGGACGTAGCGGACGTCCTCGAGCGCGAGGCCGCAGCGCCGAATCTCCGCGTTGATCGCCCCCTCGCAGACGCCGGACCCCGGGTCGACGAGAACCGCTCCCTCGGGGCCCGCGACGAGATAGGTCCAGCATTGCAAGGGAACGCTCCGCTGAAGGACGTGGACCGAGGGCATCACGACGGGTTCATTCATGGCGTCATGGTACGCAGCGCGGGACACACGCGCAAGAGACGCGCCGCCCCCTCCCCTTTCCGGCCGGTCCCGGGCGCGCGTTCGGGCGTCCGGTAACGCACTTTGTGCATGGTTTTCGAGAAAGGCTCAAGTCCTGTAAGTCTAGACGCCGATATAGGTACCGCTGTCGCGCCGCCCGGCGCACGGGGATGGGGTGTCGCCCAGGAAAGGGTGCGAGGGATGTACCGGTCCCGGGTCAAAGAACGCGAACGACGCGAGCGCATGCTGCGGGACTTCAAGCTCGGTGTTTTCTCGATGTTCGTCCTCGTCATTCTCGTGGTGAGCTTCTGCTGGGACCGGCAGACCCTTCCGGAGCCCGTGCGACCGCACGCCGCCGCCACGCAGAACGTGCGCGTGGTCTTCGGACCGCCGCCGGCGAACGGGACGTCGTCCGCGGCGATCGCGCATCCGGCCGCCCCGCCGCCCGGACCGCAGGGCGCGCGTGTCGATCCGGCGCCCTCCCCTCCCCCGGAGCCGCCGCGGGCGGAGGTCCGCACGGTCCGCTACCGGATCCGCCGGAACGACACGCTGGTCAAGCTCGCGCGGCGTTACTACGCGGGCGACTGGGAGAAGTGGACGCTCATCCGCGATGCGAACCCGGGGATCAGGCCGAAGAAGCTGCGCGTCGGCCGCGTGATCAAGGTCCCCGTGACGGTACAGCGCGCGCGGGCCACGCTCGCAGCCGCGCCGGCCGGGGGACGGCGAACGCACTAGCATCATTGCCCATAAGCGGGGGATGTCTCAGGGGCGCCGCGCGGGCGCCCCGTTCCTTTGCTACTTGCCGAGCTTTGCCTTGACCGCCGCCAGGTCGGCCTTGACCTTCTTGAGACCCCGGCGCATTTCGGGCAGGTGCCGGAACACGGCATAGGAGCGCATCATCTCCCGGATCGGCCCCGAGGGCGTGCCCCAGACGATCGCCCCGGCCTCCAGGTCGGTCATGATGCCCGCCTGCCCGGCCACGATCGCGCCCTCTCCGATGATCAGGTGCCCGGCGAGGCCCGCCTGGGGGCCGATGATGGCGCGCTCCTCGACGCGGCTACTGCCGGCCAGGCCGCACTGGGCGATGAGCCGAACGTACTCGCCCACTTGGCAGCTGTGCGCCACGACCACGAGGGCGTCGATCTTCGTGCCCTTGCCGATGCGCGTTGCGCCCACCGACGCGCGGTGGATGGTCGAGCCGGGCCCGACCTCGACGTCGTCGCCGATTTCGACCGTGCCCACGTGCGGGATCTTGACGAACTCGCCCGCGTGCTCGACGTACCCGTAGCCGTCGTTGCCGACCACGACGCCGCTGTGCAGGCGCACCCGGCTGCCGATTCGGCAACGCGGGTAGATCGTGGCGTTCGGGAAGAGAAAGAAGTCGTCTCCGACGACGCAGTCGGCGCCGAGCGCCGCGTTCGCCCCGATGCGGGCGCGCGCGCCCACCTTGGTCCGCGGACCCACGAATGCGTGCGGCCCCACGCGCGCGTCCTCGCCGAACTCGGCGTCCGGCGCGACGGTCGCCGTCGGGTCCACGCCCGGCGGGAACTCGTCCGGGAAGAGCTCGCGGTGGAACTCGTCCGCGAGGCGCGCGAGCGCGAGGTGAGGGTTCTCGACCCGGATGAGCGTGCGTCCGCCGGGATTCTCGGCCCCGGTCTTGACGAGGACCGCCCCCGCGCGTGTTGCGGCGAAATCCGCCGTGTAGCGCGTGTCGTCGTAGAAAGCCAGATCGCTCTCGCCTGCCTCGCACAGCGTCGAGAGGCCCGTGATGCGTCGCTCGCCGTCCCCGTCGACCGAGCCGCCCACGAGCGTCGCGACCTGCGCGACCGTCCACTCCGGCATGGCTTCCTCCTGCTTTCCGCGGCGGCTAGGGTTTCGGCTCGAGCCGGACGACGAGCTTCTTCATGCGCGGCATCTTGGGACCAGCGACCTCGACCTCGAACGAGGCCGGCAGCGTCTCGAACTTCTTCGTAACGGACTTCGGCGTCGCCCAGCCCTCGCCCTCGGCCCACTCGTAGGTGACGGCGAGGGCGTGCTGCTTGATCTCTTGCGCCTTGGCCGCGCGCACCGTGACCGTGTTCTTCCCGGGGAAGAATCCGGGCAGGGCGTAGATGTTCTCCTGGAAGATCGTGCGCAGGCGCACGGGCGCGAAGATAACCGAGCCGCCGTCGGCGCGCTTGCCCTCGATGGCAAGCTCGTATTCGAAGAGCCCGGCGTCGGTATGAGGGACCACGATCTTTTTTGCCCCATCGAACTTGCCTTCGATCTTGGCGACCTCCGTCCGCCGCGCCTTTCGATTTCTGCCGACGCGTTTGACGAGGTAGACGCGCGTGACGCTTCCCTCCCCCTCCTGCTTGAGGAGAAGATCTAACTCGATCTCGACGCCCGCGTAGGGAACCTTGACCGGAATCGTCAGCGTGCCACTCGCACCTGCGACCTTGAAGAGGACGTCCTCGCGCGCAAGGCTCCGGAGCTTGCATGCGGCTGCGACCTCCGCCCCGGTCTTCGGCTTCCATTCGAGCCAGCCGTTGCCGAAGTAGCGGTAGCACTTCTTGGTGTGGCCGAGGTTCTCCTTGAGATACGGCTCGTAGAACTTGAAGTGCATCGGGTCGTGCTCGTCGGCCGCGCCACAGGTGTGGTGCGGGCCGAAGTCCGGATGGCTCGCCTTCTTCACGTACTTGCCCGAGATGTGGTCCCAGAGACGGACGAGTTCCTCGTTCGGCTTGAGCGTGAAGTCGGTGACGCCCGGCGTGTAGCGGCCGTTGTAGGTGCCGCCCTCGGTGAGGGTCCAGCCCTTCTTCGCGGCCTTGGCCCAGAACTCGGTGAACGTGCCGCCCTCGAAGATGCAGGTGGACCAGCGGAAGTCCCTGCTTCCCATCGACGCCTTGAGCTTGGGGATGTCCTTTACCGTGTTTTCCTGGTGGCCCTCGCAGTAGACGAAGCCGGGAGGCGCGCGCTTCTCCTCGACCGCCATCGTGACGATCGTCGGGTCGGCCTTGAGTTCGTCGAGCGAGGCGATGCGGGGCGGATCGGCGCGGTTGTAGACGCAGAAGCTCGTCATCGTGTCGAAGCAGTGCCACTTCCCGTCGTAGAAGATCTGGACGAAGGTGTGCGTTCCGAAACCCTCCCCGCCCTTGGCGGCGCAGACCCGGGTCTTGAAGCCGGCCTTCTGGAGCATGACGACGAAGACCGCCGCCTGCGACCCGCAGAGGTTGCAGCCGTAGCTGTTGAGGACCTTGAGGACATCCCGCCGGTCGCCACCCATGAACCGGTGGTGGAAAAGCATCCGCCGGTACCAGTGGTAGAAGGCGAGGACCTTCCCCTCGTCGGTCATCCCCTCCCTGGCGATGCCCGCGACGATGCCCTCGAGGCTGGAGGTGTCCACGTACTTGTCCGTCGTGACCCAGGGATTGACGACGGTCTCCACGGCGCCTCCTTCATTCTCCGCGGCGGGCGCGGCGGAGCCGCCCGCGATCAGGACTCCCGCAAGCAGGAACAGGCTTCTCATGGTTCGATCCTCCCTTCTGCCGAGGCATCGGCACCGGTCTCGTTCCCGGCGTCGCCCGTGCTGGGCCCCGTCTTCGGTGGAATGAGCCAGTCGTACCGCTCCATCGGTTCGAGTTCCTCGAGCAGACGTCCCGCGCGCTCGCGCACCTCGCGGTCGCTGGACTTCGCCGCCTCGCGCAAAATCTCAAGCGCGAACCGGCCCATCGCCCCGAGCTCGGCCTCGGCCTTCTCGCGCACGTCGAAGTCCTCATGCGCAAGGTCGCGCACGGCCGCGGCGAGGCGCGCCTCCCAACCGCCCGCGGCGCGCAACTCGGCTTCCCGGTCGCGCGCGGCGAAGATGCGCCCGCGCATCGTCTTGACCCAGTCGCCGGGAGAAGTGCGAAATACGCTCCGTCTTCCAGAGATCAAGGGCAGCGCGCCCTGTCTCATGGAGATCACGGGAATCGCACCCATGGCCTCTTCCAGGCCCATCTCGCGCAGGACCGATTGAGCCTCCTCGACCAGGAGGGGGCCGGCCCGCCCGCCGGCGGACCCGCGGTGCCTCGGATCGCAGACGCGGAGCAGGGCCCCGAAGACCTCCTCCGGCGGCAGGCGACGCGGGCCATGCTCGCGGACGAACCCGCGCGCAAGGTAGATGGCCGCCGCGTTCCGCGCGATCTGGTTCTTGTCCTTCAGGGTCTTCCCGGAGTCCTTCGCCGCGCGAAGGATGAGGGGCGACGCACCTCCCAGGTTCACGACCGCGGGCTGTTCCCCGCGGGACGTCCGGTAGGTGAGGAGGTCGAGCGCGCCTTCTTCCGCGGAACGCCGGATGAAGAGCGTGTAGCCGGGGAGTTTCCTGTGGCCGAAACGCATTATGGCCGGCACCTGCTCGGCGCGCAGCGGGTAGATGCCGGGCTTCAGGTCGCCCCTTAGCGTCTCCTCAACTTTAAGCGTGGGTCTGTTGTTTCCGCCCCCCTGGAGCGCGCCGTTGACGACAATCGGCGCGTCGAGAAAGAGTTCGAGGAGCGTGGGTACCTGCTTCTCCTGCGGCTCCTCGCTATTGCCGCCGTGCGCCGCGCCGGCGAGGAGGAGCGTGCATCCGCAGAGAGAGAGAAAGCCCCGCATCGGGTCTCTACCGCGCCTCCAGGATCATGCAGTCGACAAAAGTCGGGTCAGGCGCCCACTTGCTCGGACCGACCCCGCCGACCGCGACCGCGTACGTCTCGCCGCTCGCCCGCGCGAGGTGGACGTGCTCCTTCCCGGCAGCGCCCTTCTCGCGCCAGCGCCAGGTGACCTTCACGGCCTCGGCGGTGCCGCCCCAGGCGACAGCCACCCGGTTCTCTCCGGGCGCAAGGCACGGGGCCATGAAGTAGTTATACTGGAAGATCCCCGAGGCCCGCAAGCCCGCGAGGCGCGCGTTCTTCTCCATGCGGAAGCGCAGCCGGAACGAGCGCGGGCACTTCGCGCGCAGGTGAGGCGTCAGGCCCACATCGAGGGGGGCCTTCCCGGTCCCGCCGGTCGCGAGCGACCAGACCGTCACGGGCGTGCCCGGCTTGCCGCTGCGGTCCGGGAGCAGGAGCTCGATCGAGCCGGGGCCGCCTGCCGCGGCGGTGATCCGGCCCGACGGAAAGATGTGCGGCGTCGCAAACTCGAGCGTGAAGGAGAAACCCTTCCCCGGGTCGGCCGCGTGCAGGCCACCCTCGAGATCGGCGGCGACGTTCTCGGCGGAGACAAAAGCCGCCTTCCAGGGCGAATCCGCCCGAGGCTCGAACACGACCTCGCCGTTGCCGTAGTGGCGCGGGCCCTTTCCGCGGTCGCAGACGTGGCGGGGACCGCGGTCCCAGTAGGCCTCGTCGTAGGACTTCTTCCAGCCGTCCGGCAGCTTGAACGCGTCCGGGAAGGTCCGGCCGTAGTAGCGGATGTACTGCATGCCGGCGCGCAGGTGGATCGGGTGCGCCGGGCCCGCGGCGATGGGTTTCCCCTTGCCGCCCGAGCCCCCGCGCGGCCGGTAGAAGAAGTGCGGCGCGCCCGCATCGCACGGCATGAACGGCTCGCTCGTGCGCACGGGATCGGTGACGAGCGAGGGGTCCGAGGCAATTTCAGACAAGCTCGCGATGTGGTCGCCGTCGGCCGTGTAGACGTAGAACCCCGCCATGGGGTCCATGAAGTGCGAACGGCCGTCGAAGAAGAACGAGCCCATCGTATGCCCGCCCTGGCTCGAGCCGCCCTCAGTCGGCGCCGCATCGAGCGCGGAGAGGGGCTTGCGCCCGAGAAGATAGCTGTCGAGGAGCCAGCCCTTCATGGTCCGGTAGCGCGTCGGCGGGTCCTGGAACCACTTGCCGAGGCCGCCGCCGCCGGCGTTCCCGGGCCCGAGCGCGGCCGGGTCGTTCGCGAGCCACGCGGTGACGCGCCACATGGTGCCACAGAGCGAGCACCCGTAGGTGCAGAGCATGTCCCAGTTGTCGCCGCCGCTGTTCGCGTAGTGATACATCCGCGTGAGGATGGCGCGCCAGAGCGCGATCGCGCGGGCTTCATCCGTCATGCCCTCGCGCATGAAGGACTTGACGATGGTCTCGCGCGAGGTCGGATCGACCGAGCCGGCGACCGTCACGCGCACGTCGCGCGCCTCGCCCGCGCGGAGCGCGACCGGGAGCGCAAGCGCAGCGAGGACAAGTGCGATTCGCTTCACCACTCCCCTCCCCTACTCGTTTTTCTCTTCCTTCTCCTCAGGCGGCGGCGCGTCTACGACCTTGATCTCGACGAGGTCGAGGCCGGTCTTCGACAGGACCGCGACCCGGCGGCACCCGGGCGCGAAGGCGAAGCGGTTCTTGGAGAGTCCGCCGCGCCCCTCGAAGCGGAGCGTCTCGCCGGTCGCGAGGTCGGTGGCGTACATGGCCGGGTCCATGTCATAGCGCCACGCGCAGAGGCCGTGGCCGCCCCACGACATCCAGAACCGCTTGGGCCACCAGCCGTATTCGTAGAGCTTGATGGGCTCCCCGCCCTCGCGCGGAACCTCCCAGACGCAGAGCGGGCGGTAGGGCTTGCCCGGCTCGGGCTCGAGCCGCGCGCCCACGAAGCGGATCGTCTTCGAATCGGGCGACCAGGAGGTCGTACCCGCGTAGGTGTCATAGACGCCGATGAGCCACTCGTCGGGACTGAGGAGCTCCTTCACCTCGACCTTCGCAGCGCCCGGCTTGGGCGCCTTCCAGAGGTAGAGCCCCGCCGGACGAACGATGCCGGTCTTGGGCGAGGCGACGAACTTCGCGGCCGCGCACCACGCGCCGTCCGGAGTCCATGCGACCGGATGATACGGCCCGCCCGGGACCTCGGGCAGGGGCTGCTTCGCTTCGGCGCTTCGCTTTCCGACTCCCCACACGACCTGTCCGCCTTTGACGCTACAGACAACGGCGGACGAGTCCGCCGCCCAGCGGATCGCGGTCACGCCCTCGGTGCCGGGGATTTCGGAGACGCCTTCGTCTCCAAACCTCTTTCTTCCTGAACCGAAGCGGAACACGGTCAAGTTCGCAGGTGCGTCCTTTCTCCTAACCACAACGGCGATGCGCTTGCCGTCCGGGCTGAAGGCGGGTTCGCCCAGACTCACATCCTCGACAGAAAAGATCCCGAACTCTATGTCTGCATCAACAAGGGCGAACCGGATTTGCGTCTTGCCGTTACCCGTGGCCACAAAGACGATGGCCTTCCCGTCCGGGCTGAAGACGGGCGTGCGCGCGCTGGCACCCGTCCAGAGCGTCCTGCGCTCGCCGAAGGCGAGGCGCTTCTCGCCCGCGGCTGCGGGCGAGGCGGCGAGCACCATTGCCAGCGCGAAGAAAAACGTTCGCATGCTCACCGGCCGCGTCCTATTCGCCTTCCATCCATGCGTCGAGCTTCTCCTCCGCGCGCGCCTTCGAAAGATAGTAAAGCGCGAGGCCCGTGTTCCGCCAGGCGAGCCCGAAGGACTTGGGCCGCGCCACGGTCTTGTCGCCGTAGAGGACGGCCTTCCAGGCGTACTTCTTGTACGCCTCCTCGCCGGTCTCACCGTAGAGGAAGGCGGCGCCGAGCGCGAGGTTCGCAATCATGTAGCTGTCGCGCATGCGCTTGTCGTAGGCGCTCTTGAGCGCGTCGAGCGTCTTCGGGTCCTTCGTGATCCAGTAGGAGTAGACCATCCCCTCGTAGGCGATGCCCCACATGAACTTGCCGCCCTTTTTATACGATCCGCCCTTCGTCTGGCCGAGACCGCGGCGGGTCATGTCCTTGAGGCGCGCGAGGTGCTTCTCCTCGCCGGTGAGCTCGTACGCGCACCAGATCTGCGCCAGGTGCGCCCCGAGCCCGCGCGCGGCCCAGCCCGAGTCGGGCGCGTGGTTGTTTAGGGCATTGTTCGCCAGGAGGAGCGCGTTATCCAGGCTGCGCAGGTCGCCGTAAAGGTAGTAGTGGTTGAAGACGCACTGGCTCTTGGCGTGGTTGAACTCGATCGAGACGTATGGGTTGCCCTTGTCGTGCGCGACGTGGTTCCGCGGCGGGCAGTACCGGCACGCGCCCCAGAGGTGCTTCTTCGGGTGGTAGTGGCACATGAAGACGTCGCCCACGTGCCGCGCGCAGGGCTCGAACCGTTCGAGGTACTTCTTGTCGCCCGTGCGTGCGAACTGGATGAGCGTCGCGTTGGGGAAGTCGTAGTAGTTCCCCTCCCAGGCGAGGCTCCACTCGGGGCGGTTGTTCGGGCTTTTTTGCTGTTCGCCCCAGTACCAGTGGTAGGAGTCGCCCCACGGATAGAACCCGTAGCCGTCGACGAAGGCCGCGCCGTACTTGTGGCCGTCGAGCTTGCGGATGATGTTCGCGAGGCCGCCGGCGAGCTTCTTGTCGTACTTCTGGACCTTGGGCCAGTCCTCGCCGAAGATCGCCGCATTGCTCTCGGCCGAGGGGCCGAAGGCCTTGGCGATGCGGCAGTAGTACTTCGGACTCGCAAAGGCGCGAAGCGGCCGCTGCGTCCCTGAGAAGAAGGTGTTGAGCGTCCCCGCATCGAGGCCCTTGTGAAAGAGAAACGTCAGGTCATGCGTGCGCGCCTGGCCCATGTAGACTTCGAAGTCGCTTCCGTGCTCGGCCGGGTAGAGGCCCACGCGGAGCGTGCCGTCGGGCCGCGCCACCACGGCCTTCGGCCACATCTGCCAGAACCAGCGCACCCCGCAGGCGAGGTTCTTTCCGCCCGAACCCAGATCGATCCAGCCGAGCGAGAGGGGCTTCGAGCCCTTGCCGGCCTTCCGCGTCTCGCCGCCCTCAACAAATACCGCATCCGCCGCATCCGCCTTCAGGAGGCCGACCTCGAACTCCTCGCTCGATTTTTGGAGCCCGACGGCCGCCGCGTCCGCGGCTGCCCCGGCCCAGGGCGCGGCCTCGGTGCCGATGGCGATCTTGGGCTTGGCCAGGACGGTCGGGACCTCGAAGGCGAGATCGGTCATGAGAAACTTGTCCGCGGGCTTCGAGCCCTGGCGGTTGACGAACGTGTGCTGCACGCGCACGATCGGCGAGTTCGCGTAGGCGTGAAAGCGGACGATATAGTCGAAGACACGGCCCCCGGCCTCGTCCTTGTGCGTGCCCGTGGCCTTGACGACGACCCGGAGAGGGCCGGCGCGCTCGATCTCGACCTTGCCTTCCGGGTCGCCGAGCGAGAGGCACGTCTTGCCGTCGGCGCTCACGCGCGAGCCGCCGGTCGCTCCGGGCGGGACGACGCGCGTCGCGTCGCTGAAGTCCCCCTTGCCCGCGGGATCGAACCACGCGCCGTCGAAGCCGTTGAACTTCGCCCCGCGCACGCGGAATTTCACGAACCCGGTCACGACCGTGACGACGCCGTTCTCTTCGGTCGCCTTGAGCGCCATCGCCGGAGGCGCGACGGGCGCGCCCACGTCCACGACCGCGAACTCGGCCTTGCCTTTGGCGGGGACCGAGGCGAGCCACGTCGCGTGGACCCAGCGCACGCCGCCCTTCTCGGTGCGCCAGCGAGAGACCTCCTCGAACTGGCAGGGAACGGGTTTGCCGTCCGGCCCTTTCATCGCGAGGGTCGATGCGTCCTTGACCGCGCCTTCCGGGAAAGGCACGCCCATGGTTACCGGCTCGTTCGCGCGCGCGGCGCCCGCTTCCTCCTCAATCGCGAGCCGGACGATCTGTCGCTCGCCGCCGAGGACCGGCGCGGCCAGAGTTGCGACGCCAAGGATCGCGAACAGCGTGAATCGACGCATCTCTCTCCCCTCCCCAGGATGAATCCTAATCTACGGACGGACGGGCCGCGTTCCCCTTCACCCCTGACTATCCCGCAGGCACCGGCTGGGGCTGTCGCCGCTCGGCGCTCTCCCAGCCCGGCGGTGAGGTCGGACCTACGTAATGTGCGCCCTGACGCGCGCCACGCCGTTCGAGCTCCCCCTCGATAGCCTCGAGGACGCGCAGCTTGCCCACGCCCCAGAGCGGCGCGAGGAGCGCCTCGCCCTGCACGTCCCCGCAGAAGCGCTGGAGTACGCACCAGGGCGGCAGCCGCTCGAGCGTGTCCGCCGCGAGCGAGGCGTACGCCTCCAGCGAGAGCGTCTCGACCTTGCCCGATCGCCACTCCTGCTCGAGGTTCGTTCCCCGGACCACGTGCAGGTGGTGGGTCTTGACACCGTCGATTCCGAAGGCGGCGACGTGGTCGGCGGTCGCGCGCATCATCGCGGGCGTCTCGCCCGGCAGCCCGAGAATGAGATGCGCGCAGACGAACAGCCCTCGCCCCTGCGTGCGGCGCACCGCGTCGTCGAAGTCCGCAACCGCATGCCCGCGGTGCACTCGCCGGAGCGTCTCGTCGTGCGCGCTCTGCAGGCCGTACTCGACCCACACGTGCGTCTCGCGCGCGAGCCGCTCGAGAAGGTCGAGCACCGCGTCGGGCACGCAGTCCGGCCGCGTACCGATGGACAGGCCCACCACGCCCTCGACCGAGAGCGCCTCGCGATAGAGGCGCTCCAGGCGCTCGACCGGCGCGTAGGTGTTCGTGAAGGCCTGGAAGTAGGCGATAAATTCCCGTGCGCCGTAGCGCTCGCGCGCGAGCGAAGCCTCGCTCCGCACCTGCTCGGCGACGCTCCGGTCACGCCGCGCCGTGGCCGGGCTGAAGGCCCCGTTGTCGCAGTAGGTGCATCCGCCGCGGCCGAGACGGCCATCGCGGTTCGGGCAGGTGAATCCCGCGTCCACGACGAGCTTCTGGACGCGGAACCCGAAGCGCTGGCGAAGGAAGCGGCCGAAGGTGTGGATGCGCTCGCCCGAGCCGCCCGCGCCCTCCGTCACGCCCGCTCCCCCTCGGCCGGAGCGGGCGCGGGCGGGGTCTCCCTGGCCGCCGCGCGCGAGGCGAGCACGCGCAGGGAAAGCGCCGCACCCGCCTCGTCGTGCGGTGCGCGCGCGAGGATCTCGGAGACGACGAGCGCCTCGGGACCCTTGGCCGGCGCGAGGGTGGTCTCCCCGCTCGCGCGCAGGGCGCGCAGCGCCTCGGCGGCCGTCAGGCTCTCGGTCGAGCGCGCGGGCTGGTAGGCGACCTCCTCGCCGCGCTCGATCTCGCTGACGAGACCGGCGCGGGCGAGTTCGAAGAAGACGGCCCGCACGAGCCGCACGGGCACGTCGAGACGCCGGCTGAGCCCCTCGGCGGTCCAGGCGGGCTCGCCCCGCTCGAAGCGCCGCGCGAGCGCCACGAGCAGCGTCAGGGCCAGGTGCTCGCGCGCGGCCGCGGAGACCGCCACCGCCTTCTCCTCGCGGCGGTAGGTCTCGACGTTCTGGAAGGCGAAGGAGACCTCCGCGCCGAAGAGCACGATGACCCAGCTCAGGTAGAGCCAGACGAGGAAGAGCGGCAGCGCGGCAAATCCGGTGTAGATCGCACCGTACTTCGTCACGCCGACCTGGAAGTGCGTGTAGCCCCAGAGCGCGAGCTGCCAGAGCGTACCGGCCACGATGCCGCCGGCGAGCGCGGCGCGGAAGGTCACGCGCGTGTTCGGCATGAAGACGTACATGAACGCGAAGGCCACCCAGACCACGACGTACGGCGCGGTTGCGAGGAGCGCCTCGACGGCCCACCCCATCCCCGCCTCGTTGCGCAGCCACGCCACGCCCGCGCTCGAGGCGAAGCTGGCGGTCGCAGTCATCGCCGCGAGCACGAGCAGCGGGCAGACCAGGAGCACGCTCATGTAGTCCGCGAACTTGCGGAAGAAAGAGCGGTGCGTCTTGACGCCCCAGATGTCGTTAAAAGTCCGCTCGATCGTGCCAAGCGCCTTGATCACGGTCCAGAGGAGGATCACCAGCCCGATGACGCCCAGCGCACGGACGTTGATCCGGTCGATAAACTGCGTGACGTACTTGGTCACCTCCGCTTGGTTCGCGAAGATGCTGCGCGCAAAGTCGCTCGTGAGAAGGTTCGTGACCGTGTCCTTCGCGAGGCCGAAGCCCTTGACGAGGCTGAAAGCCAGCGCCAGCACCGGCACGAGCGCGAGGAGGGTCGTATAGGTGAGTGCGCTCGCGCGCAGGAAGCACATGTCCGAGATGAAACGCTTGGCTACGATGAAGACGATGCGCAGGACGCGCAGTCCCACGAACTGCGGCGCCGTGAGGGGTCGCCCCTCGCGCCAGATGTCCTCGTGGAAGTACTTGTACGCCCGCGCGATGACGCGCGAGCGCTCGCGAAACGCGCGCATCCGGTCGCCTCCGCCCCCATCCGATTCTAGGCCCCCGGCGTCCCCCGCGCAAGGACAGGCCGCGCGCGCCTTGACGCGCCGCGCCGGCGCGCGGTAGAATCCACGTTGAGCCCTTGCCGGAGAACCGGATGCGCCGTGCCTTCCTCGTGATCCTCGCTTTTCTGCCGCTCGCCGCGAACACGGGATGCTTCCACCGCCGCGACCGCGTCGAGCGCGTGCGCCTCGCCGCTAGGCCGGGCTCCACCGCACGGGGAGTGCTGAGGCGCGTCGTCCTTGACCCCGGCCACGGCGGCCGGGACTCGGGCGCGATCGGCCGCCGCCGCACGTACGAAAAAACCGTCAACCTCGATGTGGCCCAGCGCCTCGCGCGTCATCTGACGCGACGGGGGATCGAGGTCGTGATGTCGCGCACGTCGGACCGCTTCGTCTCGCTCGCCGAGCGATCGCGCCTCGCGAACCGGTCGGGCGCGGACCTCTTCGTGAGCATCCACGCCAACGCGGCGCGTCGGGGCCGGACGGCCTCGGGCGTGGAGGTCTTCGTCCTCACGCCAAGCGTCACCGACGCGAAGCGCGCCGCCGCCGCCGCGCGGCGGTACAACCCGGCCGACTGGCTGCCGGGCGCGTGCGTCGCGGTCTCGAGCGCCGCGCGCGGTGCGGTCTTCCGCGCGCTGATGGGCGAGTACCGCCGCGAGGCGAAGCGCCTCGCGCGCCTCGTCCACGCCGAGCTCGACCGCGTCACGCCGGCCCGCGGCCGCGGGGTGAAGACTGCCAACTTCGCGGTCCTGCGCGAGACCTACCGGCCGGCCGTGCTCGTGGAGCTGGGGTTCCTCTCGAACTCCCGCGAGGAGAAGCTCCTCGCCTCGCGGCGATACCGCGAGCGTCTCGCCGCCGCTCTCGCACGGGCGCTCGCGCGCTACGGGACCGGGGAGGGGCGCTAGGGATGTTCGCGACGCGCTTCCTCGACGCGCGCATCGACTACGACGGGGGCCAGCTCCATCCCGGCTTCGCGCGCGAGGCGGTCGGGTTCGAGCCGCCCTGCGCGGTCGCCTTCCTCGGCGCGTGCGACGTGGCACGCGAGCACATGATCGACACCGTGGACCTCGAGGCGGGCTCGGCCATCCGCGCTCGGGAAATGCTTCACCTTATCGTGGAGCTCCCCGGCGCGGATCTCGGTCGCGCCACCGCCTGGCAGCGCCTCCTCGCGGCCCTCGCACGCGACCTCTTCTCCGAGCGCGCGGCGTGCACGATTCGGCGCGAAGGCGACGATCTCTACGAGGGGAGTGCGAAGCTCTCCGTCTCGGTCGCGACGGTGGGGCCGTCGAGCGGACTTATCCACCTGGGCCTGAACGTGGACGCGACGGATGCGCCGGTCGAGGCGAAGGGACTCGCGGACTACGGCCTCGACGCGCGCGCGTTCGGCGCGGAGTTCCTCGCGCGGCTTGCGGCCGAGCACGACTCGGCCGTCGAGGCGGCCGGCAAGGTGAGGAGGCTCATATGAAACGCGCAACGCTCGCGCTCGCGGCGGTCGCGATTCTCACGGTCGGATGCGCGCCGCCGCCGGAGGGAGCGCGCTCCCCGGGGTCGGATCGAATCGTCCTCGTGGACGAGGCGACGGGCAAGCGCATCCTCGTTCCGCCCGAGCACGTCGCCGCGGTCCATGCGAGACTCGCGCAGGAACCGGCTCCACCCGAGAAGGCCGCCGAGACGCCCCCGCCCGAAGGCGCAAGCGCCTGGACGAAGGTCGTCTCGTTCACGCTGGTGACGCTGCTCGCGCTTCTGGGGCTGGGCTTCGCGCTTCCGCGCGCGCGGGGGCGCGAGTCGAACTAATAACGATCCACGCCGATCTCGACCGGCTCCCAGTGCCCGCCGGGCCAGTCGTCGCCGCGGCCGAACCCGCGCGTCGAGGCGGTCGTCGTCGAGGTCGTCGAGGAACGGAAGAGGATCCCCGCGAAAGGGATGTCCATCAGGACGGGCACGCCCGACTCGGAGCGGAAGCGGTTCTCGGTCACCATCCCCGCTTCGATGGCGCTCGGCGGGTAGCGAACGCGGCGCGGGTCGAGGGGCACGAACGCGGTCCGGCGCGCGACGCGCCGGGCGCCGGCCATGTACTCCCACGTGACCGAGAACCCGGCCCCGTCCGGCCGGTCGCCGGGGGCGAGGTCGAAGACCGCGGCGCGGTCGCCCCGCTGCCACTCCCCGAGCGCGAGGTCGCGCGAGGCGCGGACTTCCTCCGCGCGCCGCGGCGCATAGAGGCGGCCGCTCGCGGCCGCGAGGCGCGCGCCCGCGGGCAAGAAAGTCAGCCGTTCCTTCCCGCGGTTTGCAAACGAGAAATAGACGACGACCTGCGCGGGCTCGTCCGCGCGTCCGGGCGCGACCCTGCCGGCGGCGACGACGGCCGCGGTCCCGGCCGGCCCCTTCACGCGCTCGCCCACGAGGCCGGAGCGGCCCACGAGCCTCTCACCCCCCGGCCGGTAGTAGCCGGCCGATCCGCCGCAGCCGACGGCAAGAGATGCGGCGGCGATCGCGAGCACAAGGAGACTGGATTCCTTCACGGCGCCCTCCCCTCCCCCACCGTGAAGGCGAGTGGCGGGGGCGCTTCTTAGACCCGGGCTACTTCTTCGCCGGCCTGATGAGCCCCTCGGTCGGCGAGCTCGCCGAGGCGTAGAGCTTCTTCGGGATGCGGCCGGCGAGGAAGGCGTCGCGCCCGGCCTCGGCCGCGGCCCTCATCGCGCGCGCCATGCGGACGGGCTCGGCCGCCAGCGCGATGCCCGTGTTGAGGAGCACGCCCTCCGCGCCGAGCTCGAAGGCCTCGGCCACGTCGCTCGCCGTGCCCACGCCCGCGTCCACGATGACGGGGACGCGCGCGCTCTCGAGGATGATGCGGATGTTGTTCGGGTTCAATATCCCCTGCCCGCTCCCGATGGGCGCGCCCGCGGGCATGACGCTCGCCGCGCCCGTGTCCTCGAGGCGGCGCGCAAGAATCGGGTCGTCGCTCGTATAGGCGAGGACGGTGAAGCCCTCCTTCACGAGCGTCTCGGTCGCCTTCAAGGTCTCGACCGGATCGGGAAGAAGCGTCTCCTTGTCGCCGAGCACCTCGAGCTTGACCCATTCGGTATCGAGCGCCTCGCGCGAGAGACGCGCGGTGCGGACCGCGTCCTCGGCCGAGAAGCACCCGGCCGTGTTGGGGAGCAGCGTGTAACGCTCGCGGTCGATGTAGTCGAGCATGCTCTTCTTGCCGGGCGTGAGCTCCACGCGCCGGACCGCGACCGTGACGACCTCGCAGCCGGAGGCCGCGAGCGCCTCGGCCATGACCTCGTTCGTGGCGTACTTGCCCGTGCCCACGAAGAGGCGGCTCTTGAACTCGTAGCTCCCGAGCTTCAGGGGCTTGTCCTCGGCCATCAGCCACCTCCCACGAGCGTAACAATTTCAAGTGTGTCGCCGGCAGCGAGCGCGGTCTCGCCGTGCTTCGCGCGCGGGACGATGTTCATGTTCCGCTCGACCGCGACGGGCCTGCCTGCAAGGCCCAACGCGTCAAGAAGCGACGCGACCGTCGCGCCGCCTTCGACCTCGCGCGCCTCGCCGTTGACGGTGATGTTCATGGCGGCAGTATAGCGCGCCAGAGGCGGGGGCGCAAGGCGCGGGGCGGGCACGCATCCACTACTGAACCGGCTCGCCATTCCTGCGTATTAACTTGCCGTCCCGGTAGTCGAGGGAGCGTCCGGTGAACCGGCCGCCTTCGTACCAGCGCACAGCCTCGAGTTGTCCCTTATGATCCCAATGGGTTTGCTTCCCATGCTTCTTGCCGTTCTTGTAGTGCATCTCCCAGCGAGGCTGGCCGATCGGGTACCACTCGGCAAAGCGCCCATGTTTCTTGTTCTTTCTGTAGTTTTCCTCTCCTGCCTTCTGCCCGTTCTCGTGCCATCTTCTCCACGTCCCGTGCTTGTGAGGCACAAAAAGAGTGGTAGAGCCAAAGCCGACCGAGCGTGTCTCCCATTCTCCGCCCTTGTAGAACTTCTGGCTTTCCATGACTCCATTGTCGTGCCAGGTCCTCCACCTGCCGCACGGAACGCCTTCGCTGAAGTGATACTCTTCGATCTTCTGCCCCGCTTCGTTCCAGCGAGTCGTTAGACCGTGCTGCTTCCCGTTCCTGAAGGTCGCCTCGCTCTTCTTTCGCCCGTTCTTCCAGCGCACGATTCCCACACCGGTGAAGTCGGCGGTCCCGGCGACCTTCTCTCCCTCCACGATGTCGATGATAGCGCCCCCTGCGTTCGGATCCCGCTGACCACAGCCTCCGGCACAAAGGGCCCCGAACATCATGCCGACACCAGCGAGCGAGATTCTTCCC
>Ga0272441_10007720_pt1 | contig 17369 bp, 17 predicted proteins | sample SSMProp6N_FD_193582 | JGI IMG/M metagenome (GOLD analysis project Ga0272441, IMG submission 193582) | Marine sediment archaeal communities from Little Sippewissett salt marsh, Falmouth, MA, United States - SSM-Prop-6N | ecosystem: Environmental > Aquatic > Marine > Wetlands > Sediment ...
TTTGACATCTCATCCACGGTATGCAGGATCGCCTTCAGGTCCGGCTCAGCCGCCCAGGAACCGAGCAGGGGGATGAGGAGAAACAGGATCGAGAGCCCTATAGTTATCGTTTTCTTCACGTTATAGCCTCCAAGTTAGCGTGCTCAAAGCGCCCGCCACCGACGTGCAGAGCACCATGGCGTCGCCGCTGAATACCGGCCGCTCGGGGGGCGCTGCTCAGTAGGTCTTGCGCAGCGCATGGGCCGGGTCCATCTTGGCGGCCCGGCCGGCCGGAAGCAGGGCGGCCAGAAGCGTCAACACGCCGACGATCAGGATGTTACCCGCGATCTGTGCGGGCAGCACTTTAAACAGCAGGTGCCCCTCTCTCAAGATAATAAAGAATTGATTGTCCGTCCCGAAGTTTATCAGGGACAAAACGAGGGCGACCAGAAAGGCTGCAACCAGACCGACCACCGCGCCGCCCAGGGATAGCAGCAGCGCCTCCAGCAGGAACAGGCCCCGCACGCCACCGCGCTGCAGGCCAAGAGAGCGCATCGTACCGATCTCCCGGATGCGTTCGTGTATAACCATGCGGAAGGTGTTGGTGACCCCGACCATGATGATGACGAAGAGGATCAGTACGACAACCAGCCCCACCGTGTTCAGGGTGGAGGCGACCTGGTTCAGAGGCTCCAGGAAGTCCCCGATGGTGAACAGCTGGAAGCGGGTTCCCTCCCACTGCTCCTCCAGCAGCTGGTTGCGCTGCTCCTGAAAGCCCTGGGGGCCGCTGAAGCGGGGGGCCAGGGAGATCTTCTGTTCCAGGGCGGCTGTCAGCGATTGCGCCGCCCGTTCCATCAGCAGCATGTCTTCCAGGAACAACCCCAGGCTGATGTATTCCTCCTCGGCTATGTTCAGCAACCGGTTCACATGGGCGCGGTGAGCGTAGGCGCTCACTGCGCTGAAGAAACCCGTGTCTTTGCTGGTAGCCGCCAGGATGAGCTCGCCCACGTTCTGCTGTCCTGTAACGGTCTGCAGCTGGACCAGGAGGGTATCCCCGATCTCCACGTTGAGCTGCTCGGCCATTTTTTCATTGAGGATGAGAGCCCGGGGATCGCCCAGGACTCGTTCCATCGAACCTCCGGTAAGGATCAGCCGGTCGGCCAGGAAGCGCTCGGCTTGCCAGTCGACTCCCACCACCTCCTGGCGGATGCTCTCCCCCTCGAAGATCAAGGTACCGTCCAGGCTGGAGCGTCGGGACAGATACTGGATGGGGAGGTTTTCCAGGGACTCGATGGTCTCGATTAACACTTCGTCGTCCCGGATCACCGTGATCAGGCGTCCGGAAGCACTCTTCTCATAGCCGTAGAGAAACACGTGGCCGGCGAAGAAGTGGCTGAAGTTCTCCTGGACGTTTTCCACGAAGCCGGCCGTGAAGGAGTTCACCAGAGTGATGATCAGAATACCGAAGGCGATGGCTCCTCCAAGAAGAAAGCTTCTCTTTTTCTGACGGCTGAGGTTGCGAAAGGCAATGCGCAGGCTGTTCATCTCCGATTCCTCCCTATTCCGCCTGAATGGCCTGAATCGGCTGGATCTTCAGGGCCACGGCCACCGGATAGAGACTGGCTACGATTCCAATCAGTACGATAATCCCGAGCGCATACAGCAGGGATGACAGAGGCAGGGCCGGATGCAGCACCTCGCCACCGAAGAGGATCTCGAAAAACTGGTTGGGCGCCGCCACCCCTGTCATGTTGAGGATACCGATCACGATTGCACCCACAGCCACGCCGATCAATCCGAAGACCACCGAGATACTCACCGTTTCGAACACGAACATCCGTCGTACCGTGCGCTTCTGCGCCCCCAGGGCGCGCATGGTCCCGATCTCTCCGGTGCGTTCGATCACCGAGATCACCAGGGTATTCATGATAATGATGATGGCCACAACGGCGATGATAAGGATCAGGACGTTGAAAACGATCTGCAGGGTATCGGCCAGGGCACCGAAACCCCCGGAGGCGGCCTTCCAATCCGCAGCCTGAGCCGCAAGACCCTCGGCGGCGAACCAGCCGTTCAGCTTGGCGATCACCGGCTGTACCTGGCCTTCATCCCGGAGCTTCAGCAGGATGAAATGCCAGGCGCCCCTGTCGATCTGGGCGGCGTAGCTTCCCGGCTGCCGCTGCCCCAGGATTTCCAGGAGGCTTTCTTCGGAGAAATCCCCGCCCCGGGACTCCGAGGTGGCCAGCAGCGAGTCTTCGAACAGGGAGCTTTCCGGATCTTCCACGTCCAGAAAGAGGGTGTCTTCCGGCTTCAGATTTGTCTGTCCGGCCGTTGCCACCACCATTCCCAGTAGGGCACGCAGGGACTGCACGTCGATGAAGTTGATCTGACTCAGGCCCTCCACATCCTGCTGGAAGCGAAAGATGCCCCGGATGGGAAGCTCGCGGATGCGGAAGCCCATCGGTCCGATGCCGCTGACCAGGATCGAGTCTCCCGGAGAGAGGCTGACGCCGATATCCTCCTCGATCTCTTCGATTTTGGATTCGCTGAGCAGGATTCCCTCCTCTCCCGGCTCGAGGTACCTGCCGGCGGTGATGGTGACGCTGTCCGGAAACATCGAGCGGTAGCTGTCCGGCTCGATACCGAAGAGGATACCGAACTGGTTGCCCTTGTCTTCGAAGCTGAACAAGCCGAATCCGCTCACCTGGGAGGCTGTGCTCAGTACTTCGGGTAGAGAGCTGACCTGTTCATACACCCGTTCGTATTGGGGAATGCGGGGGATCTCGTCATTTCCGGTCTGCGGGCCCTGGGCTCCGAACAGTGAGAGGGCAGCCTCGGCTTTGGCGCTGATCATCACGTGTCCCGTGTAGTTGTCGATGAAGGATCGCCTGATCCCTCGGGCTGCGGTCTCCATGAGGGAGTTGCCCAGGAGCATGATCATGATGCCGAGGGCGATGATGATGCCGATGATCAGGGTTTTGGATTTGTGTTCCCGGAGGTTGCGAATGGCGATTTTAACGAGAACCGACATCGCGCTGCCTCCGTTGCTCTTCCACCACCAGCCCGTCGTGCAGGTGAATCACATGGTCGGCAATGGAAACGATAGCCGGATCATGGGTGGAGAAGATGAAGGTCGTGGACTGCTCCCGGTTGAGCTTCTTCATCAGTTCGATGATGTCCTCTCCTGTTTTTGAATCCAGGTTCGCCGTGGGTTCGTCAGCCAGAACGATCTCTGGTTTGGTCGCCAAGGCCCGGGCGATGGCCACGCGCTGACGCTGGCCGCCGGACAGCTCGTTGGGTCTCTGGATGCGTTGTTCGTTCAAACCCACCTCGTCGATCAGGGTGTCGATCCACTCACGCTTTTCTTTTTTGTCTATGCGGTCCTTACCAAGGAGCAGGGGAAACTCGATGTTTTCGAAGACGTTGAGCACCGGAATCAGATTGAAGGATTGGAAGATAAAGCCGAGGAACTGGTGGCGCAGGGCGGTGAGCTCTTTGTCCTTCATCTCCGAGGTCGATCGCCCGCTGATCTCCACGCTTCCCTCGGTGGGCTTGTCGATGCAGCCGATCATATTGAGGATCGTGGTTTTACCGGAGCCGGATGGACCGGCGATGGAGATGAAATCCCCCTTTTCGATGCATAGATCGATCCCTTTGATCGCCTCTACAGACACTTTTCCCAATGGGTAGACTTTCTTTACCTGGTTCAGCTTTACGATATCCACGCTATACCTCTCTTTGTTCCAAAAGGTCGATCGCGTTTTGCGAAAATAGAAATTTCGACCTATCTTAAAAAGATCGCAATCTTCGCTCAATATGGCAAGGAGTATTGCGATGTCCTCGTTTCACTCGTAAGATCGCAATCTTCGAGAATAAGCCAAAGGTACATCCGCTAGTTGGTTACTGCTTCACGGAGGGGCGCGATTCGAAAGGACCCGCCGCTGTGCCGATTTCTTGCCATGGAGCTCCTCTGGGCGGGTTCGAGTCGGGCAATTTATTACAATTACGTAATTGAAAGGCGTTGTAAGCTCGATATCGTTACGGGGTTCTCTGTGTATTTTCGCCCGACTGTTCGTTTTTTTTCTAACTCTTTTTATAGTTTAGAAATATCTGGGCACCTCGATCTTGGGCATTTGGTACGCCAATTGCAATCTTGTGTGCAGACAGAAACAAATCTGGTCTTTAGGAGGACGATTATGCCATACAAACTGAAAAACGGGATCTACGCGGTTCGCTGTCGTTATCCCCGCTGTACCTTTCACTCCCAGTTCGAGATCAAGCAGAACATCATGGGGATGACCGAGAAGGATGTGGAGATCGAGGCCAAGCGCATCGCCCGGGACATGGCCCTGATCAAGCACGATGCCATTCACGCCACCCGGCATACCCTGCGGAATCCGGAAATCCGTAAAGTCTCCGGTTCCTACGAGATGATCGGCCCGGCTCCCCGCCAGGATGCCGAGGGACACTACGCCGCCCCGGCCCAAGAAGATGTGTATTACAAGGAATACCGACGGGGCGAGGTGATCCTCAAGAAGGGCGACGATGCGACCTCGGTCTGTGAGGTCGTGCGAGGATCCGCCTTTCCCGAACGCAATCGCATTCATCGATACCGAGCGGGGGATTGCTTCGGGGCGGCGGCGCTGTTGAACAGGCATCGCCGCACCTGCGACGTGGTTGCCGGCAGCGACGGAACCAAGGTGGCTTTCTACAACTTGATCGAGCTGAGCAAGAACAATCCCAAGAAGGCGCGGGAGATGTTCAGTGCGGTGATGGAAGATACCTTCAAGGTCATCCAGGGACTGGAGAGATCCATCGATCGCACCCAGAGGGAGATCGAGCGGGAGGTTGTTCGAGGCTGAGACGGTTAGAGGATTGAGTGGTTAAGTCCCGGCCGTGTCGCCGCTGGCGGGCAGTTTTCCGGATTTCCAGAGCTTGGTCAACACCGCAGTGATCTGGGCATCAACCGACTTGTCATTTTTGAGTTTGCGGATCGCCTCTTCGGGCTTGGTAGCGGCGGCGAAAGCCGCCGCTACTTCGATGATCCGCTGAACAATGGCGCCGGGTTTCGGTGACAGGGGTTCGGGGAAGCCTTCGATGCCAAGGCCTGCTGCAAGGGAGTTGATCTCCAGGGTGAGCATCTGCTGCTCAGACAGCATCATCTGCTGCCCGATGGCTCTGGCCACATCACGGATCCTCTGGCTCTGCCCGGCGAGTCCGGATTTTCCCGCCTGCACCGCCTGTACGATCGTCGTAATGGTGTCTAGGTAGGATTGGTACAGCTGGCGGTTGCGACGGCGCAGCAGAGAGATGAGCAGCGCGCCGGTTTCCCGCAGGCGGGAGCTGAGCTCACGGATGATGTGATAGGCCACAACCGGGGCTTTGTACAGGAGGGTTTCGAAGTTCGGGCGGGTGATCTCCAGAACCGAAGTCGGCTCCACGGCCCGGGCCGTAGCCGATCTGGGGCCTTCGTCCAGCAGCGCCATCTCTCCGAAGAAATCCCCGTCGCTGTGCACGGCCAGGACGAACTGTTCGCCGTCTTCGAACTGCTTGGTGATTTCGATCTTGCCTCGATAGATGATGAAGAAGCGCTCCGCCGAGGTCCGCTCCTCGATAATCGCCTCTCCCTTGGCGTAGGTCTTCTCCTCGGTGATTTCGGCGATCTGCTGCAGGTCGTAATCGCTCATATCCGAGAAGAAGGAGATGCTCTTCAACTTTTCAGTAATGGAAGCCTGCATGCTACTAGGTAGTATACGTCCGCGCAGATGCGAGCTTCAAGTGAGGAAGCAACCCATCTTGAACTTCTTTGCCATGGGGGTATGATAGGTACAGTGAGCAATCTTCTCATCGTCGATACCGACCCCTATCTGTGCGCCGATGTCGGCAACTTCTTTCACAGCATCGGCGACTCTGTGCACCAGGCTTCCGACTACGCCGGGGCGCTCGCCCAGCTGGAGAAACACCAGTTCGACGTGGCCATCATCCAGGTAAACGTCTCCGGCGGCAACGTGCACGACCTGCTGAAGCGAATAAAGAGGAAGAATCCAGCCACCGCTGTGATCGTGGACGCGGAGCTGGATTCGATCCAGGAGGGGGTGCAGGCCATCCAGGAGGGAGCTTTCAGCATTCTCCAGAAGCCCTTCAGCATACCGGAGCTCAACTTCCAGATCAAACGGGCCTTGGAGCAGCAGGGGCAGCGAAGCGAGCCGGCCACACTCGCCGATCGCTATCGGAACATCTACCAGCCTTACAACTTCATCGGTGAGAGCGAGGAGATCAAAAAGATCTTCCGGATCGTAAACCGGGTGGCCGCCACCGATTCCAGTGTCATCATCCTCGGGGAAACCGGGACCGGCAAGGAGCTGGTGGCCGGGGCCATTCACTACAACAGCCCCCGCTCTGACGGACCCTTCGTGCGGGTGAACTGCGCCGCTCTGCCGGAGCAGCTGTTGGAGAGCGAGCTGTTCGGCCACGAGAGAGGGGCCTTCACCGGGGCCGACCGACAGCGCATCGGACGTTTCGAACACGCCAACGGCGGAACGATCTTTCTCGATGAAATCGCCGACATGAGCCAGTACACCCAAGCCAAGGTCTTGAGGGTGATCCAGGAGAAGGAGTTCGAACGCCTGGGCAGCAATGAGTCGGTCAAGACAGACGTGCGCATCATCTCGGCCACCAACAGGGATCTGATGCAGCGGATGCAGCAGGGGTTGTTCCGGGAAGATCTCTACTACAGGTTGAACGTGGTAGCCATTCGGTTGCCTCCTCTGCGTGAACGGGACGGAGACATCGCCCTTCTGATTCATTTCTTCCTCAAGAAGTTCGCCGGCCAGATGAACAAGAGAATCCGAGGCATCGAGCCGGCAGCCATGCGCATGCTGACCCGTTACCACTGGCCGGGAAATATCCGGGAGCTGGAAAACGCCATGGAGCGGGCGGTTCTGCTGACCGAAGAAGATACGATCACGACGGAAGACCTCAACCTCTTCTTTGCCAACGAACCTGCTCCCGGCACCGAAGAGACCGTCAAGCTCCCCGGTGGGGGAATTCGTCTGGAGGATGCCGAGCGTGATCTTATCCTCCAGGCGCTGCAACGCTCGAGCTGGGTGCAAAAAGAGGCGGCGCAGCTGCTGGGAATTTCGAGCCGGGCTTTGAACTACAAGATCAAGCGTTTCGGGATCACCCATTCCAGCTGGAAGCAGAATCGGTGAGAGTTTCCCTTCCCTTCGGCGAACGGACGCTGAAGGTCTCGATTGCAGATGAACGGATGGGGCAGCTGCTGGCGCCCCGCTCGGTGCCTGCTCTTGGGGATGTGGGCAACGCCTTGAGGGCAGAGCTCGGCAGCGAGTACTGCAGATCCATCCTGACAAAGATCGAGAAACAGGCCCGGAAGAGCAACGGCGTCAGGGTGGCGATTGCCGTCAATGACTATACCCGTCCCACCCCTCTTCACGCCGTGCTGCCTGCTCTGCTGGATGCCCTGAATACCTGCGGGGTGGATGACTCCCAAATCCGGATCGTGGTGGCTCTGGGAACCCACAGACCGATGAGCCGAGAGGAGTTCCGGCGGCAGGCGGGGGAGCGGGTGCTCGAGCGGGTGGGATTCATCAATCCCGCCATCGATGATGCGGATCGTCTGCGGTGCTTCGGGACCTCCGCCTCCGGTGTGGAGGTCTGGGTAAACCGGGAGTATGCGGAGGCGGATTTCAAGATCGCCGTGGGAACGATCCTTCCCCACGGGGCCGTTGGTTTTTCCGGGGGAGCCAAACTGATTTATCCCGGGATAGCCGGGCGGAAAACCGTGGAGAGCTTCCACGTAGCGGCTAACTCGAACCCGGAAAATCAGGCGGGCCGGCTCGATTGTCCGATCCGAGCCGAGATCGAGGCACTTGTCGAGTTGGTCGGTTTGGACCTGATGATCAATCTGGTGGTGGATCCCCGCGAACGGGTTTGCACTCTGACTGCAGGTCACTACATCGATTCCCACAGGCGGGCCTTGCCCCGGGCCCGCAGCTTGTACGGCCTGCCTGTCTCCCGCCCCAGCAGCGTTCTGATAGCCGGCTCGGCGCCCGCGGATCTGGATTTCTGGCAGGCGGCCAAAGCAATCTTCAACTGTCAGGCGGCCGTGGAGGACGGGGGCTGGCTGGTGCTGGTGAGTCCATGTCCGGAGGGCATCCCGGCGGAGCACGGAGCCTTCGACAAGGCCATCGGCTTGGAGCCGGAGCGGATCGAAGATCTGCTCCGGCTTGCCGGGGGTGTCGAGCGGCCCGCCGGAAGCGAAGAAATGAGAGCCCCCGCGGTAGATTCCAACCTGGATCGAGTGACCCTGGCGCCTGCTCTGCCCCTGGCCCGTTTCCGCCGGCGCATCCGCATTGCCGTGGTATCTCCGGGACTGACCCCGGTGCAGGTGCGGCGAATGGGATTCAGTTGGTTCGCTACGGTGGAGAAGGCGCTGGCGGGTATTCTCAAGGATCTTCCGAAAGCGAAGCGGCGGGTGGATGTGGTCACCCACGGAGGATCGACCTATCCTTATCTCGAGGGGTGAGTGGAGGAGCGTCTGATGAGTCAAATTGGCATCGGTATCGTAGGCGCCGGCAAGGCGGGCAGCAATTTCGCCCAAGCGTTGCAGGGGCTGAGCGAACAGGCGCGGGTAGTCGGGTTCTGCACGGCTCACAGGGAAACAGCCCTGGAAGCGGCGGCCCGTTTCGAGGCGCAGTTGGGAACCGACGATCTGCCGGATCTGCTCGCTAGGGCGGATGTGGAAGCGGTGATCGTGGCCAGTCCGGACCGCTATCACTGCCAACAGGTGATAGCCGCTGCCGAGGCGGGAAAGCACGTGCTGTGCGAGAAGCCGATGTGCCGCAGCGTGGAGGAAGCCGAGCGGATGATCGACGCCTGCCGGGACAACGGCGTAACCCTGATGATCGGCTTTACCGATCGCTTCAACCAGCCGTGTCTGGAAGCCAAGCGGAGGATCGATTCCGGGGAGATCGGAGTGCCCCGGATGATCCTGGCCCGGCGCTGCCACCCCCGCTCCGTGGTCCGGGGGAGGCGGTGGCTGAACGACGGGGAAACAGAGGGGGTGCTGAACTACGCCGGCACCCACAACATCGACCTGATCTGCTGGTATATGGGGGGGGCGCCCGAACGGGTGCACGGGGAGATGGGACAGCTGATCCTGGAGGGACAGGATTTCACCGACTGCGCGGTGGTTACCTTCAAATTCCCGGACGGCGGGATCGCCGCTCTCTACGAGACCTTCGCCTATCCGGAGAACTATCCCCACGGGGTGGACCGCAGCGTCGAAATCCTGGGAGACAGGGGCGTGATCAAGATCGATCTGATGTCCCAGCCCCTAATGATCCATACCGCCGAGGGCTATTCCCTGGGGGATTCGGTGACCTGGCCGCAAGGATCCCGGGGCCTGGGTGGGGCTTTACGGGCAGAGGCCGAGCATTTTCTGGAGTGTATCCGCGATGGAAAGGAGCCCATGACCGGAGGCGAGCAGGGGAAGCTGGCCATCCGTATCGCCGCGGCCGCCAGGCAGGCCAGTGAAAGCGGCCGGAGCGTACGCATCTGACAGATCCCATGGCAACGGATCTGGCCACTGTGAAAGAGTGGTTGAAGCAGAGGGTCAATGAACATGAGTTCCGGGAGTTCCTGGCTGCATCACTGCTGGGCTCCCGCATGAAGAGCGGGCTGGGGCAGTGCATCCGCCGCTAAGCCCGGAACACATGGCTGATGCTGACCTTGTATATTCTTCGCCACGGCGGATTAACCGCCGGCAATGGTGCAAGCGGAAGTGACTGTGAGACGGACACGTCGAGCAGGGGCGAAACCCCTACAGCTTTAGCCCGTAGGAGAAGGCGATCCTGTAGAAATCCCAGTAGGTCCCGACCTGGTCGCGATTCCTGAAGTAGTTGTAGAACACTGACGTGTCGTCGTAGCGCCTCTCCCGGCGAAACTGAAACAGGACAGCCAGGGAGCTTGAATCCGACAGGGTGAAGCTGAACACCGGGCTTATCGTGATCTGCACGTACTCCGACCCCCAATCCGTTCCCTCAGTAGCGTCCAGGTCCTTGACGTAGCCCAGGTTCTGCTCGGTTTCCATCAGCACTCCGATCGTGTCCAACGCCAGAGGCATCTGGTAGCCCAGGAAGTAGGTGCCGTAGAACATCAATCCGTTGAAGTTCTCACCTTTGTCCGCTTCCCACATCCAGGCTTCTCCTTTGCCGGCCCCGGAAAACCAGGCGTACTGGATCTTCGGGCTGATCAGGGTGACCACGTGGGTCCAGTCTCCGGGTAGGAGGGCGGCCAGGTCGAACTGAAAGGTACCGCCGACCCAGGATTCCGTCACCACACCCTGGAAGGAGGCGGATTCGGGAATCCCCGTGCCGTCGTCGTTGAGCCCCATGCCGTTGAACAGACCGATGTCCCAGCCTGTGCCGATCATGGCTCCGGCGAAGAAATCGAGGAAGGCGATGGGCGTGAGATTCACCCGGGTCTCCAGGCGGGTGGAGACCGGAGTCAGGGCGCCGGTAAAGGAGAAGGTCACGTTGTTTCCCGAGGTCAACGCGCCGGAACCTACCAGAAAAGGCACCTTGATCCTGTGGGTCAGCAGGAACTGGATTTCTGCCGGTCCCCAGGATGATCCGAGGTCCCGGCCATCGTCGAACAGGGTCGGTGCAGAGTAGCCGGCAGGAAGAGGTTCAGGCGAATAGGTTATCGGGGCGAATCCACCGTTGCTGACTCCATAGCCCTTGTTGTCGGGCAGGTAGTAGGCGCCTTCAATGCCGAAGGAGGTGGAACGCTGCACTTCCTCGGCAACGGCTGTAGAGAAAACGAGGAGTAACAGGCAGATTGCAGTCAAAACGGATTTCGCTAAGGTCGGAAGCTTCATAGTAATTCACCCTCCAAAGCAAGCAGATGGTTGCCAGGATAAACCTGCTGCAGCTTTGGTGCAATCCCTTCCCGAAGGCGCTATCCGCCTGATGTCGATAGACTATTTACTCTCGTGCTCAACCCGGCCGTCGGGGTAGCCGACGAACAGATCGTTGACAGGGCGGGTGAAGATCCCGTTGGCCGTTACTCCGGGAATGCCCATGATCCGGGCTTCCAATCCCGCAGGATCGAAGGGCTCGGAGAAGCTGACATCCAGGACCAGGTTGCCGTGGTCGCTGATGACAGGCCCGGCTTTCTTGGTGGCCATGCGCAGCTGTACCTCCCCCCCCATGGCTTCGAGCCGGCGGGAGGCTGTGAGCAGTGCCTCCGGAACCACCTCCACAGGAATCGGAGCCTTCTCTCCCAGGCGGGTAGAAAGTTTGGAGCTGTGCACAATGATGCAGTAGCGATCCGAGGCATGAGCCACCACCTTCTCGATCAGCATGGCCGCCCCGCCCCCCTTGATCAGGTTCCAGCTCGGGCCCACCTCATCCGCCCCGTCCACGGTCAGATCCAGCCGCCCGTCCGACGCGGGATCGTTGAGGGTGGTGAGAGAGATGCCTAACTGCTGACAGGCGACCATGGTCTGGAAGCTTGTCGGCACGGCCAGGATATCCTGCAGCTGCCCCTGCCGCAGCAACTCGCCGACCCGGTTGACAGCGTGGATTGCCGTGGAGCCGGTTCCCAGGCCGAGCTTCATGCCGCTTTTGACCAGGGTATCCACAGCCTGGACGCCGACCAGGCGCTTAACTTGTTCCGTATCCATGGTACTCCTTAAAACTGCATTGATCAGTAAGGCCTGAGAATCTCGAGGGCTCGATTTTTGCCGATCGTCAGTAAAAATCCGGCCAGACGGGGCCCCATCTCCTTGTCTATCAGCACACGGTAGGCTAGCTTGAAGAATGCCTTCGGTTCCATCCCGGCCTCGCCGGCCAGGGTGTAAATGGCCTCGCTCAGACTCTTCTCGTCGTGGGCATCCAGCTTCTCCTGGATCTCCCGCCGAAGAAGACCAATGGCCTTGCGCTCCTCAGGCGCGAACTCCAGTGGTTCGGAGTCGCCGCGACGAAGGGCAAAGCGAAACGAATCCGGCGCGTAGCTCTGGGTCCAGTTCCAGGCGCAGCGAGCGCGGGTGCGGAGCCTGTCCAGGTCCTCCTCGCTCGTCTGGAGGTTGAGGGACTCGATCATTCCTTCGATATTGCCGTCCTGGATCTGGATGAGGCTGCAGAGGTGGCGGAAGGGAATCTGAGTGGCCATCGCCTTGGGCACCCGATCGACCTGGGACAGCTCGTAGATCCTTCGCTCCTTGGCCGCCCGGTTCTCGCCTACCGACTCGTTTCCGTAGTAGATACGCTCACAGCGGTCGTAGTCCTCGTAGAGCTTGATCACATCCAGGTCGAAGGAGATGGCAAACTCCGTATTCGGGCGGGTGGAGACGAACAGATAACGGATCAGCTCCGGCTGATAGATCTCCAAAACATCCTTCAGGCTGACCACCTCCCCGGTGGAGGAGGAGATCTTTCCGCCCCGCCCCTTGATGCGCACGAAGTCGTACTGAAAGGTCGTTGGGGCCTCGTGCTCGTAGATCTCCCTGACGATTGGGCGGGAAGTAGTGAAGGAGCCACCCTCTGAGTGATGGTCCTTGCCGGCGGGCTCGAAATCCACCTCTTCCTCAGCCCAGCGCATGGGCCAATCCACTCTCCAGAAGAGCTTCACAGCCCCCGTGTCCTTCAGATCCAGGCGTTCCTCATGCCCGCAGGACGAACAGGTATAGCTAACCCCGTCGCTCCCGTCCCAGTCGGTAATCTGAGTGGTGTCCCGGTTGCAGGCCGTGCAGAATACGGAGATCGGCCACCAGTCCGGGGGCAGGGGTTCCTTGCGGTGTTCGCTGAGGATCTCCCGGAGCCGCTCCCGGTGTTCCAGGGCTTTACGGATGCCCTCTGCGTAATTCGCGGCGCGGTAACGCTCGGCCTGATAGATGTACTCGGGATGTATCCCGACGATCGGCAGCAGTTCCTCGATTTCCTTCTCGTTTCGCCGGGCGTAGTTATCCTCGGTTTTATAGGGGTCTGGGGTGAGGGTGATGGGCTGGCGCAGGTAGCCGGCCAGCATCTCCTGGTTGGGCATGTTGTCGGGTACCTTGCGGAACACATCGTAATCGTCCCAGGAGTAGATGAAGCGGACCTTCTTGCCTCTGTCCCGCAGCGCCCGCACCACCAGCTCGACGGTGATGATTTCCCGAAGGTTTCCGATGTGGACGGTCCCGGAAGGGGTGACCCCGGAGGCGCAGACGTACAGCGCCTTGTCTCCCTTCTCCCGGATGATCTTCTCCGCATAGTTGTCCGCCCAGTGGGTTGCCTTGCTCATATCGCCTTACAATAGTATATTCCCGGCTCATTATTCAACAACGCGGATGAAGTTCGTGGCCTTTCAGAAGCGCTACGAAGAGTTTCTGCGCATGATCAGGGGCTTCCAGCTCTCAGATGAGCAGCAGGCGGCCATCCCCGCCAACTGGCCCAACAACGAGCTGGTCGGTGACACGCTGATCGTGCCCCCGGCCCAGGACGTGGACACCGCGGCCAAACGGCTGGAGTAGTACGAGTGTTACGACTGGTGGTTCCGCCACAAGGCGGCGGACAACAAGTAGCGGCGCGACAGGATAAATATTCATCCAACCCAGGTCGATAGATATAGGGATCATGCGATTTCGAGCTGTTGTATCGGCCTGTGTCCTCCTCCTCATGTCGAGCATAGCTGTCTGTGCCTTCGAACAGGAAGGTTTGGCCTCCTGGTACGGAGGAAAGTTCCAGGGACGGCAGACGGCAAGCGGTGAGATCTTCGATACGAACGAGTTCACAGCCGCGCACAAGACCCTCCCATTCGATACCATCGTAAAGGTAACCAGCCTGGAAAACGAAAAAACCACGGTCGTGCGCATCAATGACCGGGGGCCGTTCATCCCAGGAAGGATCATCGATCTGTCCCGGGCCGCTGCTGCGGCTATCGGCCTGGCCGGAGCAGGGGTGGCCAAGGTGCGCATCGAGGTGCTTTCCCCCGATTCCCCTGAAGCGGTAGCTGTAGCGGCCAGCCGAACCACGGCGATCTACAGCATTCAGGTGGCCGCCTTTCGCAATCGGGACTATGCTGATCGCACCCTGCAGCGTTTGGTTGACAAAGGGTTTACCGGCGCTCTGGAGAAAACCTCCGGGGGCATCTACCGGGTTTTAGTGAAGGACGTGCCGGAGGGTGAGCTGCCGGCGATGAAACAGCGACTTCGCGAGCACGGCTGGGCCGATGTCGTTGCGCGACAGCAGGGTTAATCCCTACTTGAGATTTTCCTCCAACCAGCTCAGGTAGGCGGGTGATCCCTCTGCGATCGGCGCGGCGATCAGCTCGGGTACCTCGTAGGGATGGACCCGGACGAGGAGTTCGGCAATACGGGAATCCGTTTTTCCTTCATAGAGATTTTTCTAGCGCCGCGGTCGGATGCTGGTCAGGCTGTCCAGAAGGGCCTGCCTGTACTGGGTGAACACCGGGTGGGGAGCTGCCGCTTCGGCAAGGGTAATGGTCCTGTCGGTCACGATGAGGGCGGTGAGGTAGAGGTAGCTCTGGTTTCCGGAAGGTAAGACCCACTCGTAGTACAGTCCCTCTCGGTCCCCGCTTTCAAAAGATTGGGCTTCTGCGCTTGAGCGGTACCCCTCCTTGTGCAGGTGATTCTCCAGAGCCTCCCCCCAGAAAGATAGATCCTTCCGGGGTTCGTTTTTCATGTTGCGGACACGGTACAGCATCCCCTCCGGACTCACGGCCCGGTAGGATCGTCCTCCCCCAAGCTCAGCGAATCCTTCGGGAGGGGTCACGGAGAGCCGGGAGCAGGATATGGTGAGGGCCAGTGAGGCAAGGGCAAGTGGTAGCAACAATCGCCTCATCCTATCTGCCCTCCTGCGCAAGTCCCTGGTAGATGAACGAATAGAAATCCACGCTGTTTATCCATTCAAAAGACGAGGGGATGTTTTCCGGTACGGTCTGCTCCAAATATCGCAGCGAAATCTCGGCCCGGGAGAAGGTCCGGTCCAGAGTCAGTTTCTGAAGCGTCGCGGTGAGCTGCTCGACCTCCTCGATAAGGGTGAAAACCTCCTTCTCGATGGCCAGGGTTCCCTTCACATCCGCCTGGTCCAGGAGGGCCAGGGTCTGCCTCAAAACCACCCGGCGGCTGTTGATCTTGGCCTGGGTCTCTAGAATAGCCTCACGCAGATCCCGGCTCTGCGGGGAAATCTCCAGAATGTAATCGGATAGCTCTTCCAGCTTGTTTCGCAGCTGCGGTATTTGCCGGAAGGGCAGCCGCAGCACAACCCGGTCGCTCGATTTGAGCAGGGCATAGCCGCCGTTGCGTTCCACCCACGACTCCAGGGCATCGGCGGTACGGTCCGGGTCCGCTACCAGCACGGTTGCTTGGATAATCTGATAGAGATAGTTTTCTCCCACCGCCGGCTGTACGAATACGGCTGCCAGCAGCGCGATCACCACGAGGGTTCTTACCAGAGCCATGGCCGTACCTCCATGGATCCCAGGGCTTCCCCGATCTCCTCCAGATGCCCCTGTCTTGCCTCAGCATCCGGAAAGAACACCTCCACCACGTACAGCCTGCCGCCCCGGATCTGGACCGCTACCAGGTAGGCGTAGGGATTCCTGTCCTTGCTGGTGAACAGCACTCCCCTCACCGAGCCGAATTGCCGGGCCTCGGCCTGTCTGTAGAAGGGCTGCAGATGATGAAGCAAAGCCCGCTGCCAGAACTCCTCATCCCCGCGCGGAGAGTTCCTCGTGCTGCCGATGCGTACACGGGTTCCGCCGGAGCTCTCGGCCCGGAAGGCGCGACGCTGTTCCAGGACCGCGAACTGTTCCCCCAGCTGGAGGGTGACCCGCCCCCGCAGCCGGGGCAGGCTGCCGTAGACCGGCTCCAGGGATGCGATCCAGGCAAAGGGGATGTCCTCTTTGCGTATCTCTCCGACAGGCAGGCGAGGCACCAGCTCCACGGTGACGCGGGAGAAGGAGATCTGGCGCTCCAGGCTCTCCAGCCGCAGCCGGATGCTCTCGATCTCTTCGCTCAGGCGTTTGATCTCCCGGAGGATCGCCAAACGCTCCTCCACGTCCTCTGTTCGTCCCAACAGAGTGTAGAGTCGATCCCGGGCTCTTTCGGCGGTGCGCAGACGGATCTCCTGGTCGCGGAAATAGTCGCTGACATCGAAGGTTTCGACTGACTTGTAGAGCAGTTCCCCCATGTCGAGAATCGCCTCGAACAGCTCGCGGAAGCGATCGGCGGGAACCCGCAGGATGATGGTATTCTCGTAGGCGCTTTCCACGTAGCCGCCGTTCTGTTCCGCGAATCGGGTAAGATCGGTTTTGGCTTCCTCGACTTCATCCACGATCAGGCGGCAGAAGCCGCTGTAGATGCGTTTACGCTCCGCAGGTCGTTGCTGTGCTGTGGCAGCCAGTATGTCAGAGCTCTCGTCGGCCAGGCCGGCGCCGAGCTCATCTCCGGCAATCCCGCTGACCGCCTTGCTAGCCCGTGGTGCCGGTGCTTCCCGGAGCATCTCCTCCATGGGCTCGGCCGCGCTTTCCGCCTGCCCCATCGGCCAGCGGCCTTCCGAACCCCCACCGCAGCTCATGAGCGCAGCGATGGCAAACGCGAGAACGAGCAGCGCAGATACAGTGCGAATCCCCCGGATCGTTTTCATTCACCCTATAGTAGTGTGCAAATCAGGAGAGCGCAAGGCTCGGTTTTGAATTGAAGCTATTGGCGGCGTGAATGTCCCTGTTTATGGCGTTTACGAAGCACGTCCAGAACATCGTCCAAGCAAGATGCCTTGTCCGCCAGGAGAACGAGAACATGGTAGATAAGGTCCGCCGCTTCTTCCAGAAATAGATCGTGATTCTCGCTCATGGCTTCAATCGCCAATTCCCCCGCTTCTTCCACCACTTTTTGGGCGATTCTGGCTCTGCCTTTTCCGAAGAGCTTAGCCGTATAGGAGGTCTCCGGAGAAGCCCCCCGCCTGTTCTCAATCACCTCCTCCAAAAAGCTCAAGAATGGCGGGTTGTTTTCCTGGCCGAAACAGGTATCTGTTCCCGTGTGGCATACCGGGCCCGCGGGTTCGGCGAGTATCAGCAGGGTGTCCCGGTCGCAGTCGGGTAGAATCTCCCGGACGTACAGCAGATTTCCGGAGGTTTCTCCTTTGGTCCACAGACAGTTCCGGCTGCGGCTGTAAAAGGTAACCAATCCGCTGGAACGGGTCTTCTCCAAAGCGGCTTCGTTCATATAGCCGAGCATCAACACTCTCCGAGTTCTTGGGTCTTGAACAACGGCAGGGACCAGTTGGTCCGGATGCTTGGAATAATCGATGGTCATAATCGGCTCCTTAAACAGTTATACGCACAGGAATGCCCCGGTTGTTCAATCC
>Ga0272441_10007721_pt1 | contig 17368 bp, 18 predicted proteins | sample SSMProp6N_FD_193582 | JGI IMG/M metagenome (GOLD analysis project Ga0272441, IMG submission 193582) | Marine sediment archaeal communities from Little Sippewissett salt marsh, Falmouth, MA, United States - SSM-Prop-6N | ecosystem: Environmental > Aquatic > Marine > Wetlands > Sediment ...
GTGACATTGGATGAGATACCATCTGGTGTAGGAGTTGATGAGCAGGAAGATATAAAATATTTCATAAAGGATGCTAAGGAAGATTGGGGTATTACATATCTTTTACTTGTTGGAGCAGGTGTAGAAGGAGAAGAGGTCTTCCCTGTAAGAAATGCATGGGTAAAATCAGGGAATTATGAAGATTATTTCCCAAGTGATCTATATTATGCAGATATTTACAACAGCACCGGTGGTTTTTCAAACTGGGATGTAGACCTTGATGGAAAATATGCAGAATATCCAACAGATATGGACAACATAGATGTAATACCTGATTTACATCTAGGGAAACTCCCTGCAAACAATGCACAAGAAGTAACTTGGGTAGTAAACAAAATATTGAAATATAAAGCTCATAATAAGATGACAGAGAAAATACTACAATGTGGCGGAGACACATTTACAGGGGATTCAATATATGAGGGTGAGTATGCTAATACAAAAGTAATGGAAAAACTTCCAGGATATAAAACAACTCGCCTATGGGGTTCACATCCAAATCCAGATTACGACACAAAAGCACTAACTAAACTAAATATAAAAAGAGGATTTAAGAACTGTGTTGATTTCGTAGATATGTCAGGACACGGTAACTGGGCTCTCTGGGGAACACATCCACCAAATGATGAGGATACTTGGATTCCACCAGAAACTATTATTTCAAAATATTCAGGATTTTTATATTCAGATTTTGACCTTTATATGGTAAATAATGGTGAAAAGCTTCCAGTTTGTGTATATAATTCGTGTTCAAATAACAAATATTCTGAAAAACCGGATTGTTTTGGATGGGCTACTGTACGTAAGGAAAAAGGCGGAGGAATCGCTGATTATGCTGCATCAGGTATAGGCTATGGATCTCAAGGAACAGATGAAACAAAACGTGTAATGGGTTGGATGGAAGTACATGTTTTTGATGAATTAGTAACAAACAAGATACTAGGTCAGTGCTGGAGTAATTGTGTTGCAGGATATCACAATACATTCCAATCTGGTTTTCAAATGTCTGATTGGAAAACGATGCTAGAATTTTCAATGTTTGGAGATCCAACATTAGTAATAGAGGATGGAGATAATCCAAAGAGCATACCAGTAAATATACCATTAACTATCCCACTGGTAAATAGATTAACAGAAAAATTCGCTGATTCATTTCCATTATTGGCAAGATTTGTCTATCAAATATTGGAAAAATTAAACTAAAATCTCAGCTCTAAAACATCTCTTTCTTTTTTTTTATTTTTTTTCTTTCTTATAAAATACATATCAATCCTTTTTCAAAATGAAATTTACTAATATATTTTAATTCTGTTTTTTGTATTAAAACATTTTTTTTTGTTTGAAGATTTTCATGATTTAGGCAGGTAAGTATGCAGTTACATATTCTTTAAAAAAAGGAATAATTTTATTAACAAAAATGTGTTTATAATTTTGGACGGGATGCAGGAAAATAATCAAATAAACTCAATTATAGATATAAAAAGACCTATGTCTATAAGGGCATTGAGGAGAAGTAATATAAGAAGAAAAATAACTAAATATTTGTTTGATATAAGTCCTAATAGTAGTTATATTTCTGAAATTGCTTATAATGTAAAAACTACACCAACTAATGTAATTGGTGCATTAAGGGGAATGGAAAATAGATATAAGAAAGAGGAATCATTACTTGGTTTAAATATCGTAGAAGAAATTAAAAGCGGAAAAAATATTAAATTATATTGTTTAACAAATTTTGGTAAAGAAATTGTGGAATCTATAAATAAAGAAAGATAAGAAATTTTTATTCAAATTTTGAAAAATTTCCTTTTAAATAAAAAGTAGGCCCTGTCTTACCCATTATTCTCCAATTAAAACAGGATACGTTTTGATCCCCAATTCCAACAAAAATTGTTTGATTTGTTTCAATAAAGGGTTCATCATCTTTTGTTAAATTGATATCTCCAATAGATCCAAATAAAAAATCACTAAAAAATATTGCTGAAATATTTGTTGACTTAGATGGATTCCATTTTGGATAAATATTTCCTTTAAATGCATAAATTAATCCAATAATTCTACCGTAATATCCAGAAATATTTCCTATTGGTATTTCAACCATTTTAAATAATACAAGTTCTCTTAAACCCCAAGTTCCGTTAATATATCCTTCTGCCCAATATGGGGCATCTTCTTCATTAGGTTTGATTTTTCCAAAAAAAGAACCTATTCTATTAATTTTTGTTGTTTGTATTGCAGATATTACCGGCATACTGATAATTAATATACAAATTAAAGGTAAAAACAATTTTTTTTTCATAGTTGAACCTCTATAACAAAATTATTATATAATTAAAACTATATAAAATTTGCTCTTTAATATAAAAATACTAGATTAAAAATTACTATTTTTTTATTTTTCTCTCTGCCAATTCCTCTTGGCTATAATATTTATTTCCGCAATTTGGGCATTTTATAGGAGACTCTTTTGAACTTCTGACCCATCTATGCCCACAAAAAGGACAATTTTCCTTTTTCATAATAATGCCCGCTTTGTAAACAATATAAATGGCATACTTTAAAAATATATCTCTTTTCATTTAAATATTGAATATTAAATTATTTGGATATAATAAAGAAAAAAATTAACTATTTTGTTTCCATTTAAAGATTTCTTTTTGAAAATGTGGTGGAACTTTTTTACCATTTTTTGTTTTGTAACCTTCAACGGCCTTCCATCTAATTCCATATTCCCCTATTTTGCTATGATTATATTTCATATTATTTTCTCCTTTCGTTTTTTATTATAAATTTTACACTAATTATTAATAAAATTAATGTGTAAAAATGTCAAAAAAGTAAAATTTTAGGAATTTAAGAAAAAATTATTATTTTATCGTTTTTTACTTTCTACTTGAATATCTTCTTTAATATCTGCGAGTCGTTTTGCAAGATTCATGTAATGATTAATATCAGTTTTTGCATTTATAACTAGTTTTGCTCCATCTGGTGAACCACCGCCATGCATGCATCCAGGAACACCAGAGCCAATTGTTAGCCATTCAATAAGACGGGCAATTTTTGCACGTGTTTTACCAGAACAATTTGCAGTTAGATATTTGCTTAATAGCTTTCCATAATTTGGATCATTTAGATCTTTGTATGAAGGTAAACAACCTGTCTCTCCAATTCCACCAGCAATTTCTTGGATGATTCTTTTGGTTTCATAAGGCAATGTTGCTACATGAACCTTATTTACATTAGATAAAAGTAAATTTGGTATCCATACACCTGATGGATGTAACTTTCCTAGAGCGCTTGCTGCAATTCCCAGGCCAAATGTTGTTTCGTTGTTTATTATCATTTGATTTATTTTATCTCTAAATACTTTTTCAGAAAGACCGTTTGCTCTTGCCATAAGAGCTGCAGCCCCAATCATGACATCTCCCTGTCCTGCAACACATCCACCGATTGCAGCTCTGTAAGGAGAAATAAAGTTCATTACTGCTTTTAAAGAATAAGAAAATTCCTCACACATAAACACGCGTTCATTTGGTATAAAAACATCTTCAAACAAAAGATATGCCTGAGTTATACCTCCAATATTTACAGGATTATCAAAACCTTTTTCAAGTTCTCGATTATCACTAGGCCTTCTAGTTTCAATAATTTTAAGATTGTCAATGTCTCTAGGAATTACAAAAGATATTGCATAGTTTTTATCTGGCTCTTTATAACCGGTTCCTGGCATAATAAATATTTCATTTGCAGCTGCAATACCGCAAATCATTACCTTTGCACCTCTAACAATAATTCCGTTTTTTTCCTTTTTTACGACATGTAGATTTAAATCAGGATCTTTCTGATTTGATGCTGATTTTGACCTGTCACCCTTTGGATCAGTTAGCGCACCTGAAACAGTGATATCTTCCTCTTGTGCATTTTTTAACCAGTTTTTTATCCTTTCATGATAATTTGTATTAAGTTCTTTATCCATATCATAGGTTGCAGACCACATTGCATTTATTGCATTAAAACCAGCACATCTTCCTCCAGTACAAGTCCCAGTGAGATTAAACATGAGTCGTTTCATTTTTACATTTGAAATCATATCTTCAGGACTACTAAGGATTGATAGGTATCTAGAAACTGTTTTATTTGTAATTTTTGATTTTGTGGTTAAAATGTCTTTATATTCCTCTTTTTGAGATGCATCAAAAATCTGAGCGTGACCTTCAACAGTTCTTCTGGTTGCTGGATGAGTGGTAACATCTTTTATTAATTCTCCAAATTTATAAATATTAGGCCTCATTTTTTTTAAACTTTCTTTATATTGTTTTGAATTTTTCATAAATCATTCTTCCTTAAGTTCAAAAACCCATTCACACCATAAATCATCAGGATGTTTATCTGGCGGACAAACATTACATTTAACCTCAATATTTGGATTAAATTCGTGTGCAAAAGACTTTAAAAAGCCCCATCTAACTGGTTTACATCCAAACTCTTTTAGACCCTTTTTTAATCTTGTATTCTGCACTCTGCATTTTATATTTCTGATTATTCCTTTTTCTTTTTCTAAAATTACTTCTTTATCTTCCAAGTCAAGTGTCCAACCTGATAATCTTAGACCTTTCATCATTGTTGGGATATCGTTTTTTTCAAGTTCAAAAAGTTTTTTTATTCTTCTTGCTTCGATTTTTCCCATTACTTCCCATACTTTTCTGTCAATTTCTGTTGCTGTCTCTGTATCCATTTTTTCTTCAATACCTAGATAATAAAGCCCATCAACGGCCCACATGTTTCTAAGATGCATAAAAATATAGTCAGCAATTTTATCTTTTGGTATTTCAGAAATTATTTTTTTATCACTTTCTCTACTCAAAAATATCCCTCTACAATATTAATAATGAAAGAAAATGGGATAATAATTATCCCATCTTTTGTTTTATTGCATCTGTAAGTTTTGGTAATACTTCGTAAAGATCTCCAACAATTCCATAATCTGCAGATTTAAAAATAAGTGCTTCGGGGTCTTTATTTATTGCTACAATTATTCCAGAATCTCTCATTCCTGCAATGTGCTGAATCTGTCCTGAGATTCCAGCAGCAATATATAGCCTAGGTTTAACTTTGTGACCCGATAACCCTATCCAATGGTCCTCAGATAACCATTTTAGATCAGCAGCAATTGGTCTACTGCATCCAACAGTTTTTCCTTTTAATACATCTGCAAGTTCATTTGCAAGTTTAATATCGCCTTTATCTTTAAATCCTCTACCGCAAGAAACAATTATTTCTGCATCCTCAACATTTGCCCCTTCTGTTTTTAGTTCTTTGACTTCAAGAATTTTAGATTTTGATTTTTCTCCCTCAAGCTTTTTATTTATGATTTCACCTTTTCTACTATCATCTTTTTTGATGGGTTCAAAAGCTTTTGGAGGAATAGTTACAATCGCAGGTTTAGTATTAAATTGCTCTACAGCTATTGCTTTACCACTATAAACTACTCTTTCAGCAATTATTTTGTTGTTTTTTATGTATATATTATTTGAATCAACTACACATCCTGCGTTAAGTTTTCCACCAAGTCTAGCTGATAGTTCTTTTCCGTTTTTATTAGATCCAATAAAAATAATTTCTGAATTAATTTCCTTTACAATATCTGCAAGTATATCTGAATATTCTTCTGGTTTAAAAGATTCAATTTGAGTTTCTGCAACAAAAACCTGATCTGCACCATATGAGATATATTCCTTTGCAAGTGCGTCATCTGATTTACCAACTATCACTGCTGTTACTTTTTTCTTTGATTCTTTTGCAATTTCCATTGCCTTTCTTAGCATTTCAAAGGTTATTTTTTTATCATTTGAATAAACAAGTACCATCTTAAATCACCCTCCTAAAACCCCTTCTTTTGCAAGACTGTCAACAAGTTTGTTTATTGAATCATCGAGCTCATCTTTGTAAACAATATTTTTTCTATCCATTGAAACACCTTTTAAATCAATTGTTTCAACAAGTGGAGTTAGATTTTTATTTAATGATTCAGCGGTCCATTCATTTATTGGTTTGTTTGCAGCGCCTAAAATTTGCATAAGACTTGGCAGGCGTGGTTCATTGATTTCTTTAGTTACAGTTATTAAAACAGGATAAGATGATTCCGTTTTTACTACTTTGTCGCCCATATTTCTTTCTGAACTAATTTTATCTTTTTCTGAATTAACAGACATAGCATAGGTCATTTGAGGGATATCTAGAAGTCCTGCCAAACGAGGTCCTATTTGCCCTGAAAATAGATCAACAGATGCCTCACCACATAGTATTAAATCGTAAGAGCCAATTTTTTTAATTGCTTCTGCAAGTAAACTAGCAGTCATATGATAATCAATATTTTCTGGTGATTTTACAGCGATACCTTCATCTGCACCCATTGCAAGAAGTTCTTTTATTCGCTCTTTTGCATCAGAAGGACCTACAGTAATCACTGTTATTTTCCCTCCATTTTTATCTTTAATTTTTATTGCTTCTTCCATTGCATTTTTATCAATATCGCTAATTTTTTGAGTTACACCTTTCAGAATTGGTTTATTTGTACTTGAGTCAACTTTCATTTCAGAAACATCTACAATTTGTTTTGCACATACTATAATATTCATATTTTTTCTCAACCTCCAATACCTTTTTTTTCTATTTCAATTTCCCTTAATTGCTTTCTTTTAATTTTTCCACTCTGCGTCTTAGGAAGTTCTTCTACAAATTCAACTTCTCTTGGATATTTATAAGGAGCTGCAACTAATTTTGTATGCTTTTGAATATCCTTAACAAGTTCTTCAGACGCACGAGTTTTATCGTGAAGAATAACAAATGCTTTAACAATTACCCCTCTAGTTTCATCAGGGCTTGCAACAACTGCACATTCGTGAACCTCAGGATGTGAAATTATTGCAGATTCAACTTCAAAAGGAGAAATTCTATAACCACTTGCCATAATCAAATCATCATCTCTACCTTTAAACCAGTAAAAACCTTCTTCATCTTGATATAAAACATCACCACTCAGGAACCAACCATTTTTAAAACTATCCTTTGTTTTTGATTCTTTATTCCAATATTCTTTAAATAAACCTGGATCAGTATCTCTGACAGCTAAAATTCCTGCTTCACCTTGAGGTTGAGGATTTCCTTTATCATCAACTATTGCACATATTTTTCCTGGTTGAGGTTTTCCACAAGATCCAGGTTTAATCTTCATACCTTTGATATTTGAAAGATAAACCATAATTTCGGTCATTCCAATTCCATCGAAAATATCTAGATTATATTCCTTTTTCCACGTACTAATTACTTCTGGATTTAGTGGTTCACCTGCACTTATGCAATGTCTAAGTGAAGAAAGATCATATTTTTTTGGTGCATCTTTTATTGTTATAAACATTCGATAAGCAGTTGGAACTGATGCAAGATTAGTTATCTTATATTTTTCTATTAGTTCAAACCAACGCTGTGGGTTAAACCTTCCGTCATAAATAAATGTAGAAAATCCATGTCTCCAGGGATATAAAAAACCATTTCCTAAAGGATAAATCCAACTAAGATCACCAGTATGGGCAAGTATATCATCATCTTTTGCTTGTTGCCAATATAAAACACTTGGGTCATTACCTGGTACCCATCTATGAAGATGTACTGCTCCTTTTGGATTACCTGTTGTTCCAGATGTATAACAGAAAAAAGCCATATCATCTTTTTTTGTTTTTTCTAATTCTAGATTTCTTGATGCATTTTGCATTAGTTCATGAAAAGAGATCTGGTCTTCATATGCTTCATAAATGTTAATTATATTTTTTAGTGAAGGACATTTATCTTTGATTTTATTTACCTCAGCAACATGTTTTGATGTAGTAATCACTGCTTTTGAGTTGCTGTCTTTTACTCTGTATTCAATTTCATGAGCTCTAAACATAACACTTGATGGAATAGGTACCGCACCAATTTTTACTCCACCAATAAATGCTATTTGAAATTCTGGTACATTAGGAAGGCGTATCAAAAAACGATCTCCTTTTTTAAAACCAAGAGATTTCAAAGCATTACCGAATTTATCTGTTTTTATTTTTAAATCTTGATATGTAAATTTATCAGAGTTTCCTTCAGAATCCTCCCAGTATAAAGCAACCTTATTTTTTTTATTAGTTTTAGTATGTTTGTCTACACAATCGTAACCTAAATTATAATGATTAGGAATATCCCACTTCCAATTTGAATATTCCTTTTCATAGTTAAACTCCCCCATTGATTATCACCAAATATTAAATTTTATCTTAACAGACTTCCTGCAATTACTAATCTTTGAACTTCTGATGTTCCCTCATATATCTCTGTTATTTTTGCATCTCTAAATAATCTTTCAACAGTATATTCCTTGGTATAACCATATCCTCCATGTATTTGTACTGCCTTAATCACTGCTTCCATTGCAGTTTCAGATGCAAAAAGTTTAGCCATTGCAGCCTCTTTTGAAAAACGATCTTTTGTATCTTTAGCATGGGCCGCATTATAAACAAGTAACCGGGCAGCTTCAATACTAGTTGCCATATTTGCTATCATCCATTGAATTGCTTGAAACTTTGCAATTGGCCTTCCGAACTGTTGTCTTTGTTTTGCATATTCAACGCTTTCATCAAGAGCCGCTTGGGCAATACCTACTGATTGGGCAGCAATGCCAATTCTACCGCCATCAAGAGCACTGAGAGCAATCTTAAAGCCTTCCCCTTCTTTCCCAAGTAAATTTTCTTTGGGAACTTCCATATTTTCAAAAACAAGTTCTGATACTAAATTTGCATTTATGCCCATTTTATCAAAAATGCTGCCGACTTTAAATCCTTTCATATCATTTTCAACAATAAATGCACTGATTCCCCTAGAACCTGCCTCTTTATCAGTAACAGCGAATACAATTATAACTCCTGCTTTTGGTCCGCTTGTAATAAATGTTTTATCACCGTTTATTATGTATTTATTGCCTTTTAGAACTGCTGTTGTTTGCATTGCTCCAAGATCAGAACCTGCATTTGGTTCTGTGCCAGCAAAAGCTCCGATTTTTTCTCCTTTTGCAAGTATTGGTAAATATTTCTTTTTTTGTGCTTCATTGCCATATTTCATAATTGGCCATGAAACCAAAGAGTTATGTACAGAAGTGATTACGCCTGTAGATGCGCATTTTTTTGATATCTCTTCAATAACTGTAACATAGCTAATTGCGTCAAGACCGGCTCCTCCATACTCCGTAGGTATAATTATGCCAAGAAGACCTAATTTTGCCATTTTTTCGAGGGTTTTTGATGGATATTCTGCAGTTTTATCTGATTCTGCTGCTATTGGTGCGATTTCTTTTTCAGCAAATTCTCTAACCATTTTTTGGATCATTTTTTGTTGATCATTTAATTCTAGTTTCATGGAGGTGGGAATAAAATTATTAAACATAAAACTTTCTATAATTTATTAGGAGAAAATATTTTGATAAAAGAAAGACATATAACAATGTAGCTAATTAACGAGTGCTATTATGTCGTCTAAAAAAGGATATATTCATATCTATACTGGCCCTGGGAAAGGAAAAACTACTGCTGCGTTAGGTTTAGGACTGAGAGCTGTTGGAGCGGGTTATAAAGTTTATATGATTCAATTTATGAAAGGTCGGAGATATAGTGAGTTGGATTCCTGTGAGAAAATTAAAAATTTTACTATTGTTCAATATGGTAGAGATGAATTTGTTTCAAAAGAATGTCCTGAAAAAATTGATATTGATTTAGCAAAAAAAGGTTTTTCACATGCAAAAGATACAATAACAAGTGAAAAATATGATATGGTTATTCTTGATGAGATAAATGTTGCAGTTGATTATAATCTCATACCTTTAAGCGATGTCATCGATCTTATAAAAGATAAACCTGAGAAACTTGAATTAGTTTTAACTGGAAGATATGCTCATCCTGAACTTTCGAAAATTGCAGATGTTGTTACTGAAATGCTTGAGATAAAACACCCTTATATGGAAGGTGTGTTAGCACGAAAAGGTATTGATTTTTAATAAGTTGGGGAATTTATTATGTTTGATAAAAACGATTTAGAAAAAATTAAAAAAGAAAAACAAAAATGGACTAAAGATTGTTTTAATAAAGCTATTAAAAATCACCCAGAGAGATTAAATAAATTTGAGAATTTATCAGGTATTGAAATCAAGAATTTATATGCACCTGATGATATTGAAAAATTAAATTACATTAATAAATCAGGTTTTTCTGGAAATTATCCTTTTTTGCGTGGTGTTTATCCAACAATGTATCGCGGTCGCCTTTGGACTATGCGTCAGTTTAGTGGTTTTGGATCTGCTGAAGAGACAAATGAAAGATACAAATATTTACTTGAACATGGTGAAACTGGATTAAGTGTAGCCTTTGATTATCCGACTTTATATGGTTATGACACTGACGATGAATGGTCACGAGGAGAATTTGGTAAATGTGGTGTGGCAATTTCTAGTCTTCAAGATATGGAGATTTTATTTGGCGGCATTCCAATTGATAAAGTTACAACAAGCATGACAATTAATGGACCTGCAGCTATTGTTTGGGGATTTTATATTGCAATGGCTGAAAACCGCGGTATCAGTAAAAAAGTGATTGGCGGAACGATTCAAAATGATATTTTAAAGGAGTATATTGCTCAAAAAAGTTTTATTTTTCCCCCTGAACCTAGTATGAGATTGATTGTTGATACCTTCGAATATGGTTCAAAACATGTTCCCCGATGGAATACGATTAGTATTAGTGGTTATCATATTAGAGAAGCAGGTTCAACTGCTGTTCAGGAACTTGCTTTTACTTTAGGTGATGGTATTGAATATGTTAAATGGGCGATAAAACGTGGTCTTGATATTGATAGTTTTGCCCCTCGACTTAGTTATTTTTTTAATGCTCATAATGATTTTTTTGAAGAAATTGCAAAGTATCGTGCAGCAAGAAGGATTTGGGCTCGCGAGATGAAAAAACTTGGCGCAAAAAAAGAGAGAAGCCTACTTATGCGTTTTCACACTCAAACTGCTGGATGTAGTCTTACTGCTCAGCAACCTGAAATAAATATTGTTAGAGTTACCTTGCAGGCCTTAGCTGCAGTTTTGGGTGGAACTCAATCTCTTCATACTAATTCTATGGATGAAGCATTAGCACTACCTTCAGAAAAAGCTGTTAGAATAGCTCTTCGTACTCAACAGGTAATTGCTGAAGAAAGTGGTGTAACAAATACAATTGATCCTTTAGGAGGATCATATTATATTGAATGGCTTACTGATAAAATGGAAGAAGAAACTTACAAATATTTTGATAGAGTTGAAAAATTTGGAGGAGTGATTCCTGCCATTGAAAAGGGTTTTTTTCAACGAGAAATTGCAGAAGCCTCATACAAATATCAGAAAGAAATTGATGAAAATAAACGCACATTTATAGGTGTTAATAAATATAAAATGGAAGAGCATATTGATATCCCTATCTTGAAAATGGATGAAAAAGGTGAGCACCGTCAGATTAATCGATTAAAAAAACTTAGAAAAAATAGAAATAATCAAAAAGTTGAAAAAAATCTTAATAATTTAAGAAAAGCAGCTAAAGGAGAAGAAAATCTGATGCCTTATATTCTTAGTTGCGTTCATAGTTATGCAACTTTGGGGGAGACTTGCGAAATTCTTAGGGAGGTCTTTGGCGAATACAAAGAACCTGCAATTTATTAAAGGAGGAAAAAATATGGCACATAAAATTAGAGTTTTGATTGCAAAACCAGGACTTGATGGACATGACAGGGGCGCAAAAATCGTAGCTCGTGCGTTACGTGATGCTGGAATGGAAGTAATTTATACTGGGCTTCATCAAACAGCAAATATGATTGTTGAGGCTGCAATTCAGGAAGACGTTGATGTAATTGGCCTTAGTTTACTATCTGGTGCACATATGACTTTATTTATTGATGTATCTGATCTTTTGAAAAAAAAAGAAATTGATGATATTTTAATTGTTGGTGGAGGAATAATACCTGAAGAAGATGTTCCTAAATTAAAAAAAGCAGGAATCTCAGGTGTTTTTGGGCCAGGCACTCCCTGTGAAGAAATTATTGATTTTATTAAAAAGAATGTGAAAAGATGAATGATATTTCCTCAAAGGTTTTAAAGGGAGATCCTCGTGCTATTGCCCGTTTAATTACTCTTGCTGAAGATAATAATCCTATAGCAACTAAGGCTATGAAAAAACTTCATCCTCATACTGGACATGCACATGTGATAGGTATTACTGGGGTTATGGGTTCTGGTAAAAGTACACTTATAAGTGAGCTTACTAGAATCTATCGTAAAAAAGGAAAAACTGTAGGCATATTGGCAATAGATCCAACAAGTCCATTTAGTGGTGGAGCACTACTAGGTGATAGAATTCGAATGATGGAACTTGCAATGGATGAAGGAGTTTTTATTAGAAGTCTTGGCACTAGAGGAATGCTAGGTGGACTTGCCAGTGCAGTGTATGATGTTGTAGAAATTTTTGATGCATCAGGTAAAGATATTATTTTTGTAGAAACAGTTGGAGTTGGTCAAGCTGAGGTTGACGTAATAAAAATTGCTGATACCACCCTTGTAATAATTGTCCCGGGTCTTGGAGATTCTATTCAGACATTGAAAGCAGGAATTATGGAAATTGCAGATATATATGCTGTAAACAAAGCAGATCGAGCTGGAGTTAATCAGACTGTAGCTGAGGTTCAAAGTCTTGTTGAAATTACTTGTTCTGATAAAGAAAGAAAAACTCCTATTCTTGAAACGATTGCAAAAGAAAAAAAAGGTATTGTTGAATTAGTTGATGAGATAGATAAACATAAAAAACTTTTAGAAAAAACAAAAAAGTTAGAACCACATCGTCGTAAACGTTATCAAGCAGAGCTTATAGAAATCATTCGAAAAAGACTAATGAATTTTGTATTTGACGAATCAACCTTTAAAGAAAAAGTTGAACCGTTAATTGATAAGATTGCAAATAAAAAACTTGATCCTTATACTGCTGCCGAGGAAATACTTAGTAGAATCTTAAAATAATTATATGGCTAAAAGATATCTGTCATTTTAAAATATTTGAAATCTATTAATAACTTTTTAGTTTTTAGATAACTAATTTATAATTATCTTTATTTCACTTAAACAAGGAAGATAAGATATAGTCTACAGTATCATCAAAGAAACTGTCTTTGTATTTATCTAACAAACCAAATATTTCTTCTTCATTTTTTATTTTATAATTAATTTCGTTACCTCGTGGTTTTCCTGTGACTACATCAATATTTGCTAATTTTTCTAGATGAAATGCGATAGTTGTTGGATGTTTCTTTAAAAATTTACTAATTTCGATTTGAGACGAGTTAGGATTCAAAAGCAAATAAGCGATAATTTTAAAAGGAATATCCTGTCTAATTATGTTAATTATTTTTTTATCTCCATTCCCTACTTTGTTTACTATATAAAATCTTACATATCTGTTAGTAGATTTTGCAATTATTACGCCAAGTTTTTTAAGATAATTCAGATGATAATTCAGAGTACTTTTAGAAATTTTTAACTTTCTAGAAATTTCGTTAAGACATAGACCCGGGTTTTTTAGAATATAATTGTGAATCTCTTGCCTAGTCTCAAGTTCTAAACCTTCCCTTTTTACCATCATTTTTCACCTCTTCTATCTATACATCTTTCTAATTTTTTATATATAAGAGATGTGACATATTTAACCAAAAAAATTTAAAAATGACAAAAAAAAAGTTATTTTAACAAATTATTATTATTTTTTTATAATTTGACAAATATATAACTTATATAGTAATCTTAATATATTAATTATTTATTATGATAAATCATGAAAAATACAGTAGGGGAAGTTTGGAAATTTTTAGATAACAATCCTTGCATAAAAAGAGATTTAAGTAAAGGGTTAATAAATTCTAGAGCATTAGCAAAATATATTATAAAAATTCAAAAAATGGATGCAACCATTGATGCTGTAATTAGTTCTATACGAAGATATGAAATGGGAAAAAGGGATGATATATTCTTAAATGCAAGAAAATTAATTAGTCAAACAATAAACTTATCGACAAGAAGTGGATTAACAGAGATTTCTTTAATAAAAGATGATGAAACTCAAAGATTTATTCCTGAACTTTTTGATACTATAGAGCACTCTAGAGGAGAGGTTTTAAGAGTAATACAAGCAACTGAAGCAATAAAACTAATAGTTGATGAAAAAAATTTAGATAATGTAATATCGGTATTTCCAAAAAATAAGATTATAAACATTGATAAAAATATTGCAGAAATAAATATGCATATGGCACCAAAGATGATAAAAACATACGGCATATTAGCAGTAATTTCCAACGAACTTGCAATAAATAGTGTAAATATTTTAGAGGTAATGACCTGTTTACCTGAAATGTTACTTTTTGTAAAAGAGGAAGACATTTTAAAAGCTTATCAAGTATTGTATCAGTTATGCCATCCTAAATTATAATTTTTATTTTCCTTTGAATATTGGTTTTCTTTTCTCAATAAAGGCTTTCATTCCTTCTTTTTGGTCATGCGTTGAAAAACTACTGCTAAAATAGGATATTTCAAGAGCGTTTGCTTTGTTAAGATCAATATCTAGACCTTTATTAACAAGTGATTTTATAAAATTGGTTTGTACAGAAGATTTTTTTGCAATTGATGCAGCTATATTAAATACTTTTTCCATTAAATTTTCATTTTCAACAACCATGTTTACAAGACCTATTTCATGGGCTTCTTCCGCAGTGATATTTCTACCTGTTAGTAATAATTCTTTTCCTTTCATTTTTCCGACAAGTCTTGGTAATCTTTGAGTTCCACCAAACCCTGGACTAATACCAAGATTAATTTCTGGTTGGCCAATTTTTGCATCTTTTGCGGCAATTACTATATCACATGCCATAAGAGTTTCACAACCTCCACCAAGTGCAAAACCATTTACTGCTGCAATAAAAGGTAGTCTTGAATTTTCAATTTTATTTAGAAGTTCATGGCCAAGTTCAGAAAATTCCTTTGCCTCAAGGGGAGTCATGTTTGACATTTGCTTTATGTCAGCACCAGCAATAAATGCTTTTCCTTCACCGGATAGAATAACAACCTTTATTTTGTTATCATTTTCAAGTTCACTTACTGCCTTTGATATCTCGATTATCGTTTCTTTATTTAATGAATTTAATACTTTAGGTCTATTTATCTTTAAATTCGCAATTCCTTCTTTTTTTTCAATAATTATATTTTTATAAGACATTTTTTTTCACCTACTTTGAATAATCATAAAACCCTTTACTTGTTTTTCTTCCTAAATAACCTGCTTGAACCATTTTTTTTAGAAGAGGACATGGTCTATATTTTGAGTCATCAAATCCTTCATATAATACTGTCATAATGTTTAAAACAACATCAAGACCAATTAAATCTGCAAGCTCAAGTGGTCCCATTGGATGATTCATTCCAAGTTTCATAACTTGATCAATATTTTTAGCGTTGCCAATTCCCTCCATATAACAATATATCGCTTCGTTAATCATCGGCATTAGAAGTCTATTTGATACAAAACCCGGGCCGTCATTTACCTCGATAGGAATTTTTCCCATTTTCTCTGATATCTCCTCAATTAATTTAACTGTTTTATCTTCTGTTCTCATACCTTTTATTACTTCTACAAGCTTCATCAATGGAACTGGATTCATAAAATGCATGCCAATAAAATTTTCAGGTCTACTTGTTACTGATGCCAAATCTGTAATAGGGATTGTTGAAGTGTTCGATGCAAAAACTGTGTCTTTTTTACATATTTTATCAAGATTACTAAATAGCTCTTTTTTAACTTTTACATTTTCAAATATTGCTTCAATAATTAAGTCAGAATCTTTCAAATCCTCAAGTTTTGTAGTACCTTTTATTCTTGATAAAATATTCTTTTTTTCATTTTCAGTCATTTTTGTTTTTTCAACACTTTTTGACAAAAATTTAGTTATTCTTTTAAGTCCAATGTCAACAAGTTCTTTGTTGATATCTCTTAAAGTTACATTATAACCAGCTTTTGCAGCAACAATGGTAATGCCATGTCCCATTTGGCCGGCTCCAATTACTCCAATTTTTTTTACAACCATAAATATTTCACCTCTCAATTATCATCGAAACAGCGTTTCCTCCTCCAAGACAAATAGTAGCAAGACCACGATGTTTCTTTAAATTTATCATAGCATACATAAGAGTATTAAGAATTCTTGAACCACTACAACCGATAGGATGCCCTAGGGCTACTGCGCCACCATGGACATTAAATTTTTTTTCAGGTATATCAAATTCTCTCATAATTGCAACACTTGCAGATGAAAAAGCTTCATTATGCTCAACTAGATCAATATCATCCATAGAAAGATTCATACTTTTCAAGAGTTTTTTAACCCCTGGAATAGGTGCACCCATTACATAAGCTGGTTCAACCCCGCTCGTATTATATCCTTTTATCGTCGCAAGTGGCTCGAGTTTTAACTTATTAGCTTTTTCTTTATTCATTACAACTACTGCAGATGCACCATCAGTAATTTGTGAAGCATTTCCAGCTGTTACAACTCCATCTTTTTTGAAAAATGGAGGAAGCTTTGCCAGCTTTTCTAAAGTTGTATTAGGTCTTATTCCTTCATCTTTTTCAAATATTATCGGATCTTTTTTCTTCTGTGGAATTTCTATTGGCATTATCTCGTCTTTAAACCAACCTTTTTCAGTTGCTTTTGCAGCTTTTTGATGACTACCAAGAGCAAATTTGTCACAATCTTCTCTTGTAATATTATGTCTTTCAGCAATTACTTCTCCTGTATTTCCCATATGAAAGTCATTATAAACATCCCATAGGCCATCTCTTACCATGCTGTCAATTATTTTTCCATCAAATAATCTATATCCAAAACGGGCTTTGTCTAATATATAAGGACAATTTGTCATACTTTCCATTCCGCCAGCAACAATAATTTCTGCATCTCCACATTTTATTGCTTGAGTAGCTAATACAACTGCTTTTAATCCTGAACCACAGACTTTGTCTATATGAAAAGCACCTACTTCATAAGGAATTCCTGCATTAATTGCAGCTTGACGTGCAACGTTTTGCCCTAAGCCTGCTGAAACGACATTTCCCATTATTACTTCATCAATATCTTTTGTTTTTAAACTAGCTCTTTTTACAGCTTCTTTTATTATCATGCCACCAAGTTG
>Ga0272441_10007722_pt1 | contig 17368 bp, 13 predicted proteins | sample SSMProp6N_FD_193582 | JGI IMG/M metagenome (GOLD analysis project Ga0272441, IMG submission 193582) | Marine sediment archaeal communities from Little Sippewissett salt marsh, Falmouth, MA, United States - SSM-Prop-6N | ecosystem: Environmental > Aquatic > Marine > Wetlands > Sediment ...
CCGCAAGACTTCCCGACTAAACCGCCAGGCTCAACGACTGGATTCACGTTCTGTGAACCGTATGTTATCCTCAATCAGAGGCTACTTACGCTATCTGTTAGATATGGATTATAACTGTCCTTTACCGCCTGAAGCAGTAAAATTAACTAAAACGACAGTTAAACACCCTCAGGTTGCTGAGCTTTTTGAGCTGGTAAAATTGGTTGAGTCGCCCAGTGCTATAGAGACAAATTCACATATTGCACTCAGGAACCGGGCTATGCTGGAACTTCTCATGGCAACAGGAATGCGTATTTCAGAGCTTTGCAACCTTAATCGTAGTCAAATAGATGGAAGCGGACGAATATTTATCACTGGCAAAGGTAGAAAACAACGCTTTGTTTATCTTACTCCTAGAGCACTACAACATCTAAATCTTTATTTGGAGTCTCGAAAGGATAATTTCCCTGCTTTATTTATTCCTTACGCAGGTAGAAATGCAAAAAATCCCAGGAAGAGAATCTCCACTAACTATCTCCAGGAAAGAATTAAAAGATATAGAGAAAAGTTAAAGATTAATGTTCCCACTTCAGCTCATTCACTGAGACATGGTTTTGCTACGTACCTCGCTGAGAAAGGAGCAAATCCCGTAGCTTTACAGATTTTACTTGGTCACGAATCATTGGAAACTACTACCCGCTATGTACACGCCTCCGATAGATATGCCGAAGAGACTCATCATAAATATCATCCGGTTGCTGAGATAGATGATTAGATAGTAGAAAATAGTGTTATGTCAACTTCTTGCTACTATTACAGTATATAGCGGTCGGCGTTGCCTAATAGATGGGTCTTTTACGATTTCATTCAGTCTAACTGTGAGTCAGTTTCCACCTTTATTTGAGGCTGATATGGTGGGCCCGGTAGGATTCGAACCTACGACCAACCGGTTATGAGCCGGTCGCTCTGCCGCTGAGCTACGAGCCCCTATTGGAGCGGGAGACGGGATTCGAACCCGCGACACCCTGCTTGGAAGGCAGGAACTCTACCGCTGAGTTACTCCCGCATCAAAATTGAAGTAGTCGAATTTAATAAACAGTAACTTTTCCAGTAAATACAATCAATACAGCGTACTATCCCTACCACTCCAAGAACAAATTATAGAAAACCATCAGTATCAGGTCAAGTTACTACCAGCAGACTTTCATAGTATATCCGGAAAAGACACTGCTTATCTTAATTTATTATTTCCTAATGCTATCATATTTTGTATCTATTTGCTCCATAAACAACCAGGTTGGATAAATGGTACGAATAAATTTTTTCTAAGTCTCCTGGAATCAGTAAATCTATTTAGTTTAACTTTTATACGATACCAGCATGGTCAGCTCTGAAAGCTATGTAATCGTTATTGCGAGTCGGATTACAGGTGCTATAATGCATTGTACGATGTATAAAGGGTATATTAATGTATGAATAAGCCTTTCCTTGTTAGAGATATCATCGCTGCATCCAGCTGTTTAGAAGAAATGTACAGTCGGTCATTCAACAAATCTTCTCTTAATAATGTGATATTCGCGGAGGATAATGGCAACAACAACAACAGATGATTCATTCGTTACCGGGCGGTTATTTGGAACTAGTGGTATTCGTGGAATCGTAAATAAAGATCTCTCCATTGAATTATGCGAAAGAGTTGGTAAATCACTAGGATCGATATTCCCTCTTCATGCTGAAATCTGTATAGCTACCGATACCAGACAGAGTCGGAACATGGTTAAAACAGCTGTCTGCAAAGGACTTCTTTCTACAGGGGGCAATGTTACTGATATGGGCATACTCCCTACTCCCGCCTTAGCACTTCTCACCAGAGAAATGGGTTTTGATACTGGTATTATGATTACCGCTTCGCATAATCCTCCCGAATATAACGGTATCAAACTATTTAACAAAGATGCTAGCGGCTATAGCAAAGCTCAGGAGGAAATGATTGAAAGAACGTACAATTCCGGAACATTCAGACAGGGGAAGGGAATATCAAAAACAGCTAGCAATATGAAGCAGCTATACTTCTCCTTCATTAGCGATAAGCTTTCTCCTCGTAATAATAGCAGTCACACACTTAAGCTGCTCATCGATCCTGGCAACGGCGCCGCTTCGATTTTCGCCGGTGAGATATTTCAACGTCTGGGCTATAACGTAGTTACTGTAAATGATGAGCCCGATGGTTTATTCCCCGGAAGAAACCCGGAACCCAAAGGAGATACACTTAAAGGAACAGTAGCGTTCTTAAAAGAACAAAATGCCGATGTCGCAATATGTTTTGATGGTGATGCCGATAGAGTTGTTTTTTGTGACAGGGAAGGGTTCCTGGGCTTTGACGAGATGACTACCTTTATATCTGCTGCTAAGGTTAGAGACTCGGGAAAGAAAAAAGTAGCAACGACTGTAGAGACAGGCTGCTTGCTGGATGTTGCGCTAAAGAGTATAGGTGGAGAAGTGGCAAGGGGGAAGGTAGGAGATGTTAATGTAGCCTACCTGGTTAAGGAAATCGATGCTGCTTTAGGAATAGAAGGAGTTGGAGTTTATATATTCCCAGAACTTGGATATTATCCGGACAGTATATTTGCAGCACTATATTTACTAAATAATCTGGAAAGTATTGAACAAATAAGGGATTTCATACGGGCTCTACCAAAGCTATCGTTGAAAAAAGGTAAAGTCCAGTGTCCCAATAACATAAAGCAATATGTTATGGACAGACTAAAGAATGTTACTCCCGCACAGATAATGTTCAATGGACAGCAACCCAATATAAATACAATCGATGGGCTAAGAGTTGAATTTGTTGACTCATGGATGCTTATCAGACCAAGCGGTACTGAACCCATCGTCCGCATCATTGCAGAATCGTTTTCACCTCTGCAGACCGATGCCCTTATCACTGAAGGTAAAAATTTGGTTGAAAGTATTATCTCCTGCTGTAATAAATAGGAATTCTTCTTATAACTACTCATGTAGTATCATATATATAACAAAGGCAAAATCAAATGAGAGTAATTTTTCTCTGTGGTGGCAGTAGCAGTAGAATGTTCCCCGTAGTAAGGGATAAATTCCTGCTTGATTTTCTCGGGAAGCCTTTGCTTCAGCACCAGATAGAAATAGCGAAAGGTGCAGATCTTCATGAGATGATTTTTGTAGGAAACAACAATAACCTTGGGAAAATAAAGGAATTAACTAAATCAATACCTGGAGTAAGTGCTAATTATGTGCTTCAGAAGAACTCAACAGGAATTGCTGGAGCCTTAAAAAGCGCTGAGCCTTTTCTCCATGGACAGGTCTTAGTTGTAAACCCAAACGATGTCTTTGCAAATATGGCTTATCGGAAAATCATTTCTGAAAATAACCAACAAACGTCTGCCAAGTCTTTTATACTGGGGTATCGAGTCAAGGAATACTTTCCTGGTGGTTATCTTGAAACCGACCGTACGGCACATCTAAAGCACATCATTGAAAAACCGAATCCAGGTAGTGAACCAAGCGATCTTGTCAATATATTGGTTCACCTGCATAATAATCCCGGGAAACTCCTGGAATACATCCATAGTACAGATAGTGATAGAGATGACGTATATGAACGTTCCCTTGATAGGATGGTTCAGGATGGGCTCAAAATTAAAGTTATTCCCTATGATGGTTTCTGGGCACCGATAAAATATCCCTGGCACATCTTTAGGGTAATGGAATATTTTCTTGATAATATGGAAAGCTATATTTCACCTACCGCCCATATATCTGATAGTGCAATTATCGAAGGGGAAGCAATAATAAGTGAAAATGTAAGGATATTGGAAAATGCAGTTATACGTGGTCCTGTCTATATAGGACCAAACTCTGTTATCGGTAACAATACTCTGCTGCGTGGTTACTGCCACATCGGTGCTAACTCGGTGGTAGGATATTCTACAGAAGTAAAGCATTCCTATATCGGTGATAATTGCTGGTTTCATTCCAATTACATCGGAGATTCTATTATCGAAGACGACTGTTCATTTGGTAGTGGTGCTATTACCGCTAATTTTCGTCTTGACGAATCAAACATCCGGATAAATGTCAACGGTAATGACATAGATACTGGTTACGATAAACTTGGTTCAATCCTGGGGAATGGTTGCAGGGTAGGTATTAATGCTAACCTCATGCCAGGTGTGCGAATTGGTTCCCACTGCTTTATTGGTCCGCATGTATGTATAACGAGAGACCTGGCAGAAAACAAGAAAGCACTATCTGTGTCTCCTCAGTATCAAATATTGGACAACGACATCAATCTTGAGCAAAATAAAAGACAGCAAATATTACGCAATTTATAGAGTAATAGGAGTATTATGTGCGGGATAATAGGATATTGCGGTAGACAATTAGCAGCTCCTATCGTTATTGAGGGGCTTAAAAATCTGGAATACCGTGGATATGACTCAGCAGGAGTAGCTATTTTGTCCGGTAGTCGTTTAATGATTAGAAAAGACGTCGGCACTATAGAGGCAGTAGATACAAAATATAAACTGAATTCCCTCTCCGGCAGAACAGCTATTGGCCATACCCGCTGGGCTACTCATGGAAGCGTCACCAGTGCTAATGCCCATCCCCATTCCGATGAAGAAAAAAAAATAGCCGTAGCCCATAACGGTGTTATTGATAACTATGAACAGCTTCGGAATGAACTAATAAGCAAAGGTCATCATTTCAGCTCAGAAACAGATACGGAAGTAATCCCACATCTTTTAAGAGATGAATTGAAAAATGGCTCGCCTACACTGGAAAAGGCAGTAATAAATGTTGCTCGTAAATTAGAAGGTTCCTATGCTTTTGTAGCACTTTCACTTGATGACCCGGATAAAATTGTGGGAACACGTATGAATAATCCACTGATAATCGGTATTGGTGAAGATGGGTTTTACTTGAGCAGCGATACCCTGGCTTTTTCGAAATATACTTCTAAAATGGTAATCCTTGGTGATGCCGAGGTCGTGGCAATAACTATGGACAAAGCACGGTTTTTCGATGCTAATGGCGACAGTATCCCTAAAGATACTCATGAAGTCAACAAGACCTGGACCGACAACCATAAAAATGGCTATCCCTATTTCATGCTCAAAGAAATTATGGAAGAGCCAGAGGTGTTAAGGAATACTGTACAACAGGACGAGAAGAAATTTAATGCAATAGCGTTGGATATTTTACGAGCTAAGCAGGTGATAATTACAGCATGTGGCACTTCACGCTATGCTTCTCTGGTAGGCAGATATCTCTTCTCTAGAGTTGGTAGAAAATTTTCTGATGTTGTTATTGCCTCTGAGTTCAGCTATTTTGCCGACTCAGTAGATAAAAGCACCCTGGTGATAGCAGTATCTCAAAGTGGAGAGACCGCTGATGTGATTGAAGGAGTAAAAATTGCCAGGGTTGCAGGGGGAAATATTCTTTCTATTGTCAATCGACCTGATTCAATACTGGAAAGTCTCAGTCACCAGACTATCTCACTCAACTGTGGCTACGAAATTGGCGTAGCTGCCACCAAGTCCTTTTTATCCCAGATTACTGCATTCTATTTACTCTCGTTTGCTATGGTAAATGAATATAATAAATCTCGTGACCGTATATTAAGTGTAGCTGATAAAATAGCCGAGGTAAGGGACCTTAACCAGAAAAAAATCATGAATCTTGCTCAACGTTTTAAGGATAGCAGTGATTTTTATTATATAGCTCGTGGTATCAACTTTGCTGTTGCATCTGAGGCAGCATTGAAATTAAAAGAAATATCATATATCCATGCGGAGGGAATGCCAGCAGGAGAACTGAAGCATGGTACTCTTGCGCTCATTGATAAAGGGACCCCTGTAGTAGCTATTTGTCCTGATGATGATACGTACGACGCGACAATAAATAATGCCATGGAGGCTAAATCACGAGGTGCATATATTATTGGTGTTTCGGACAGAAAGAGTACCATTTATGATTTCTGGATAAAGATTCCTAAAGTTGATAAGCTTCTTTATCCCATGGTTACTATAGTTCCTCTGCAATTGTTAGCATATCACATGGCTATAGCTCGAGGATACAATCCTGATAAACCACGCAATCTCGCTAAGTCAGTAACGGTCAAATAATACAACTGCACACACTGGTAATCTCATGGCTGGCTCTATATATATTCACTTTAGTGCTCTCTACTACAATCCTTTTACTATAGTCATTATTTCTGTTTTATTAGTTAACGTAACTTGACTCCAAACTGGCAGGGATGTATAGTTTACGACAATTATCTGTCCAGGGAGTATATATGTCTCAGGCAAAATTCAAAGAAATGAAGCGCACATATGGTTTCGACGAGGTTGCGCTTGTTCCCGGAAATGTTACCATAAACCCCGAACAAACGGATATCCATTTTACAATTGGCAAATATAATTTCCCCATACCTATCCTTGCATCCGCTATGGACGCGGTAGTTGACCCGGGTATGGCAATAAAATTAGGACAGTTTGGTGGCCTCGCAGTTCTTAATTTAGAAGGTGTACAAACCAGATATAAAAATCCGGACGAAGTTCTGGAGCGTATTACTAAAACACCGGAATCAAATGTGACATCACTACTTCAGGAAATATATTCTGCTCCAATCAAAGAAGAGCTTATTGCGGAACGTATTAGTACCATAAAAAATAAAAATGTTATTTGTGCAGCTTCGGTAACGCCGGCAAATACAAAACGGTTAGCCCCGATTGCCAAAGAAGCTGGTTTAGACATACTGGTGGTACAGTCAACTGTGACCAGTGCAAGGCACATTTCAAAAAGTACACGAGGCCTCGTTTTCCCGGAGTTATGCCAGATGTTAAATATTCCGGTTGTAGTAGGCAATTGCTGTAGTTATGCCTCTGCTCTGGAATTAATGCGAACTGGAATCGACTCCATACTGGTTGGAGTTGGACCTGGTGCTGCTTGTACAACAAGAGAGGTACTGGGTGTCGGAGTGCCTCAGATAACAGCAACAATTGAATGCGCTGCAGCCCGCGAGACTTACCTGGCTGAGAGCGGACGATACGTTTCAGTGATAACAGATGGTGGGATTCGTATTGGTAGTGACTTATGTAAAGCTTTTGCCGCCGGTGCTGATGCTGTTATGATGGGATCACCTTTTGCTCATACAATAGAAGCTCCGGGCAGAGGATATCACTGGGGTATGGCACATCCACATCCCGCTTTACCTCGAGGAACTCGCATTAAAGTTGGCACTGTAGAATCATTGGAGCAACTCCTTTTCGGCCCAACCTCAGTAACCAATGGTTCTGAAAATCTTGTCGGAGCATTACGCACCAGTATGGGTGTATGCGGTGCTACTACTATTAAGGAAATGCAACAGGTTGATATGATTATTGCTCCGGCAATTAAAACAGAAGGTAAACATTTCCAGACAACCCAGCACACTCCTTAAGAGAACATATACGCAAAGCAGAACGTAATTTATATTTCTCTTATTCTTCTTCCTCTTCTTCTTCGTCCGAAGATTCATCTATGTCCACATTATATCGTGGTAGTATAGCTTCTGCTTTATCTGTTCGATGTGCACGTTTTTTAGGCAGACTGTCAACAACATACCGTACTTTTTCTAAAGACCCGGGTGACCAGTCAGACGTAAGGACTACTCCGGATATTCCTGTTTCCCATAATTGTTGAAGCTCATAATCCGTGATCACAGAAGATAGTATCATCAATAATGGTTTACGCAGGATTTCGTGGTAGCGCTTGCAGATTAGTAGATGTTCAATAGTCAACATGTCTATTCCGCTATTGTCGATAATTACTCCATTTACATCTATGCTGTTCAAAGATCTTGCCAGATCTATATCAAGAGTCGAATCTATTATCAAGAATTTACCTGTAGTACTCACTTGCATTGATGTTAGCGGCGTTTTTTTATTAAAGGCAATAAAATCAAGATTGATCCCAGAGTATTCAACAGTATCCTTTGCGCTTAATTTATCAGTTGCCAACCCCAGCGGGATATCTCCAAGAAGCTTAATGATTTTCTTCGTCTTTGTTACAGTAACCTTCGGATCCAGTATCAACGCAGCATCAATAGGAATACTGGTCAAAGTCTTACTATCTATAGCATCTGAAGCTATAGCTGCAATTAATACTAGTGATGAGTCATCCTTCCCAGTCATCGTTGAATGGAATCCCATGGGCGTAGTTACAGATCTGGATGCCTTGTTTAATTTTTCTACCAGTTTACTCATTTTGTTTCTCCTGTAATAATCACCGCTAATTAGCAAAAATACTTAATATTTTTAAAATTTCATGAATTCTTGTCTCTTATTAGTGATAGTATATATTTACTAGAGTTTCCGTATTTTAGCATCCATCTCTTTTTACTGTGAAATAATATAATAACGAAAGCTATGCAAATATTTACTGTAAATCGTATGAATGCCATTTTGCTTTGCTTCATCAGACAACACTATTATACAGAAATATAGGGTACTACCGGTTAACTTATAACTATAATAAAAGGTAATAGTATGGCTAAACAGTATCTTGTATTATTAATTGGTGTCCTCGCGGTATCCTTTGGTTCTATCTTAACGCGCTTATCAGTTGCTCCCTTTTTAGTGATAGCCTTTTATCGCCTGGCTTTGGCGTCGATTATTATCGGCCCACTTGCTTGTATACATTCCGGAAAAGAACTCCGTTCGCTTTCAAATAAGAACCGTATCCTGTCGTTGGTCGCCGGATCATTTTTAGCTCTCCATTTTGTCTTCTGGATTGCCTCACTTAGTTATACTACAGTAGCAAGCTCGGTAGTTTTAGTAACTACCAATCCAATATTTGTAGCAATAGCTTCGTATTTTCTTTTTCATGAAAAACCGAAAAAGAACACCATTATCGGTATTTTCCTGTGCCTTACGGGTGCTGCATTTATTGGTTTTAATGACTGGCACATTGGGGCAGAAGCATTCAGAGGAGATTTATTGGCCATTTTAGGGGCACTGGCAGTTGCCTGCTATTTTATTATAGGAAGAAAGCTTAGGCCGAACACCGGACTTTTAAGCTATACCTTTCTTGTATATGGTTCAGCAGCTATCCTGTTATTACTTGCAGTACGTATTTTAAACCTGAGTCTACTGGGTTATTCTCAAAACACCTATATCATGCTGATCTTACTGGCTCTGGTGCCTCAGTTATTAGGACATTCCTCACTCAACTGGGCATTACGATTTATGCCTGCTACTTTAGTTACAATAGCAATATTAGGTGAACCTGTAGGAGCTACTATACTGGCTTTTTTAATATTGGATGAAACTCCAACTTTAATGCAGCTAACAGGGGGAATATTAATACTTGGTGGTATATTTATTGCCTTTGGAAGAAATACTGCGGGTATCAGCTCGGCATAACATTTTATAAATTACAGCTAACTTACTTACGAAAAAGTAGATTATTACTGTTATTCAAGTGATTGTATCAGGTCATCGTATCTACACATTGCTGATATCTCATCAATAAAATCTTTAAGAGTAGGGCTCTCAGCCCGGAGTTGCTGTAGATAGCTATAGATTGGACTAACTGACGAAGGGGAGTCTCCATATATACCATTGAATGCGAAGTAAGCCTGATTTAGTTTACGAATATAATAACCATGTGATATAAATTCTTGCCTTCTTAATTCCATATAGTATTCAGCCTCAGCTATTTTTCCACGTGAGAGATAGTAATCTGCAATCATACGGGTATTTCGCATTTCAGTATAGAAATTGAATCCGTTAGAACTGTAATTATTCTTCTCCTCTTTCTGATTGTTATAGTACAGTGACTCTATTTCCGCACCAATTTCTCTGCTTACCATACCTGCAAATGTCTCATTCATCAGTATTATTTCAGGGGCTTGACGAATACCTATTGAGTCGAGCAAATATCTAAAACCTAGTGGGGTAAAGGCTAAATACTGGTGAAACCACTCTTCAACCGCTACGTTTATGCTACTTTCTATAGTTAGTTTGTCATTAACTATCGGGGGACAAACAGCACCAAAACCGCCGAGTTCAACGACCAGAGATGACACTCCCAAACTGTCAACTGTTGCTTCCAGACTTTCAATTTCTTCAATGCTCAGGTCTTGTTGCAAGAGAAATCTATCAGCATATAAAACTCTATCTCTTGGAGAAATCACTAAAAGACATGGGGGCTTTTCAAATTGGACAACTATAGGAGGGAAAGTTACGATGCCATTCTTTTTTAGGACAGTATCTATTTCTCTCTGAAGTTTTATTTCCTGGTTTATATCCGGCCCTGTACCAAGCAACTCATCCGGGAGAGAAGCTAATGTATTCAGTTCCCAGGATACATAGTCAAAAGCATACGGTCTGGCACACTTTTGTAAGTGATAATGGAAATTCTTCATGTAAGGAATAGTCATAGTAAATAGTAGAATGAGGCCAACAAGTATCAATATACATCCCAAGCCAATCAACCAGAATCTCGACAATTTTCTCATTACATATTTTCTAAGATACACTAAAACTGAAGGTTATCACTGATATTGTTAATGCTAATCGCCCTTTTTCTTTACCAGAGGCACTATAAAAACTATGCAGGCTATAAAAAAGATAAGGCTGCCTATAAAGTAAAACAGGTTACCGCTCTGGATACTGGCAATCATGAAACAGCAGGCACAAATCAGAAATAGTACCCATCCCGTCAAATGATATTTTTTTATTTTATTTCCAGAGTCATTTGTATTATTCATAAAATTCTATCTGTAATATTTTCTGAAAGATAATTAAACCTTTAAATACTATAGCAGTGCAATTGAGTGGTATAAAATAATGATTTTACAGGCTAAATATATTATTTCATGTGGCTTTAATTATTCATTTTTAGTTATAAGACGTATTGCCACTTCTATAGCCGCAATATAGTTATGCGGATCAGCAATTCCTGTTCCAGCAATATCAAACGCAGTTCCATGCCCCACACTGGTAATCGTATAAGGGATGTCTGAATAAATTAATACATTTTCACCGAAATCTGCTGCTTTAAATGCGATGTTACCTTGATCATGATACAGGAATATTATCCCTTGGAATTCATTACGTTTCGCATGTACCATCAATGTATCTGCAGGAAATGGACCCTTCAAATCAACACCACTTTCCCTAAGTATCCTGATAGCCGGCTCGATAACATTCTTTTCCTCATCACCGAGTAAGCCCCCCTCCCCTGCATGCGGGTTTAGTGCAGCGATAGCAAGCCTTGGTTCTTTTATAGCAAAACGGCGCATCATAGAGAACAAGGATTTGCCTGTGTTTACTATCTTTTCAGTAGTTAATAAGCTGGCAATATCTCGGAATGGAACATGTCCAATTACTGTTGAACGAAAAAGTGAACCACAGCTCACAATTGCTTTTACACTATCTACCTGTGAAAGACTCGCAAACAAGTCAAATTCAGATAAAAATCCAAGTCCGGTTTTTTGAAGAGCTTCTTTTGAAATTGGTGCCATAGCAGCAGCATCGAGAAAACCATGCTCTAATAAATTAAAGGTTTCTTTAATTGAATTATATGCAATTGCTCCAGCATCAGAAGAAACTTTTCCAACTGGAATTGGCAATTCATTACATGATATATCCACGAAAGGTATTGCGCTATCAATAGTTATTCTTATTATCTCTTCTGCTGTATCGGCCTTTACAAGTTTCAAATGCTGTACCCACTTATCTATTAACTCTACAGATGAAGAGTAACTTCCAACTATAACAGGATTGTATTGCCTGGTGTTTACAGTGCTGCTTAAAGCTTTCAGAGCTATTTCCGGGCCAATGCCCGCAGGATCCCCCATTATCAGAGCCACCAGTGGCTTTTTATTATTTACTTTTTGAATGCTGGTCATTTTATAACCCTACTTTCTTTTTAATAATTAATGATTCTAACCTATAAAATGTTCAACTAGGTCAGTGAACGTCATAATTATACTTTATCTTAGATGCTAGCAAATTGATGTAGTAAAAGTAATGACATGTAAATCTGCGCACTAGAATATTTACTGGAATAAATGGTACTTTGAGACCTAAAAATAAACTGGAGCCAGCGAAGAGAGTCGAACTCTTGACCGGCGGTTTACGAAACCGCTGCTCTACCACTGAGCTACACTGGCATGGTAGTTGATTACTGTTCAATAAACAGTATTATGTCAATTTCTACATCCATTATTTCAAGACTCTTATTTAAATCACCAGCAAAATATTATATAGCAAAACTGTTTTATCGTCTTGTATTTCTATTATTATATTGGAATATGTATTCATAGTAAAAGCAATATAAGTAAACCTTAGTTCGTTTATATTACTATGCACTAATATACTCTGTATGGGTTTGTCGAAAGAACAAATAAATAAAGACGTGCCGACTGTTTCTAAGTAGTAAACTGTTCCATGTTGTATATGGATTTTCCCAATCAGAGTTTTTCTATCAGTCGTTACGATGGTTTTATATATACAATCTTGATTAAAAAAGCTACCATTCTTTTCAACTAACTTTGTGAATACCGAGACAAAAAAGATAAAGGCTAACTGGTTCTGGAGCATAATGATAGGCAAGGAAGATAAGTGAAATGCTAAAAATTGATAAACTCAACTATGGCAACTGGATTCCCAGAAATATTATTGCAGCATTCCTTGGTATATTTTGTATTTCCTGCATAGTATCCATATTAATTAATGACAGCATTGTCAGGATTATTGTCGTTGTTATCTCAGTGTTTTTCGGGGCACTTTTCATATATATGATGTATGCATACTATCTTATAGGAAAGAAAAATGGAGAATTACAAAACCAGCTCTGCACTACACTCTTGGACAAACTTGAATGGGATGGCCAGGGAAAAGCCCTTGATATCGGGACAGGCAGCGGAAGAATAGCTATAAATATTGCTAAACGATATCCATCATCACATGTTACAGGAATTGATTATTGGGGCAACCCGTGGACTTACTCTAAACATCTCTGTGACATAAATGCTGAAATTGAAGGCGTGGCAGATCGAGTTACCTTCCAAAAAGCTAGTGCGGTTAACCTTCCCTATCAGGATGGTGCATATGATTTAGTGACAAGCAACTTTGTTTTTCATTCTGTGCGGGTGGTGGATAAAATACCTTTAATAAAAGAAGCCTTGCGTGTTTTGAAAAAGGGTGGAGCATTTGCTTTTCAGGACTTGTTTAATAAACAATTCTATGGTGATATAAATCTTTTCTACAAAGAACTTACCTCGTGGGGACTAAAGGAAGTTAAACTTATTGATACATCAGATTTTCTATATATTCCTTTAGCCTTGAGAGTTAATCATATGCTCGGCAACAGCAGGATTCTTTATGGCATCAAGTAATCTCTGCCATTTAGTAACGACGTAATTGTTAGAATCAGTACACTCGACACTATAGGCAACAGCTATTTATGGTTTAAAAATTGCTATTCTATGTACTAACATAGAGTAACTGTAATTTGTGCTTTTTCATCTATACATAAATTAAGGCAGTAATTCATATGTCGGTTTATTTAGTACCGTATGACACTCAGTCATGGGTATAGTGCGCCACCACCTGAACTCACTCTAGCCCAAATCGCTGAATTACAAACTTACTGGAGAGGTTATAGATGCTTAATTTTAATCACCGCCAATCATGACATTAGACGCTTTGATGATAGCATATACTTCTTTGCCTGGTGCTAACTCAAGCCTCTCTGCAGAATTCTTCGTAATGATAGAGACTATTTCATTTCCACCCGATATTTCTATAATCACCTCGTCATTTACTGCTCCAGTGGTAACCTTTTTTACCTTGCCTTTGATTACATTTCGGGCACTTATCTTCATAATACACCTCCTCCTCGTTGCGAATTAGTCAAAAGTTATAAGCAATTCTCAACCTATTAGTCTTATTATACACTTCTCCACAAATTGTCAATTTTTTTATCATTATAAATATTGTATCTTCTGATTAAGACTCAATTTAAAGAAATATATATAAAATAACCTGTGCAAATTCTACTTACTTAGCACCCCGACACAAGCAATTGACATATTATAATTTATACGTTAATATCTAACATCCACTCATACTGTAATTGTAGAAAGCGAATATTCAGTTTTAGTCTCTAAAAATAAATCTCGAATTGGTATTTATGTATCTCTACAACCTGCAAATACTAGAGTTGGTAGTTGTTAAGCCTACCTTACAGCAGATATAGCTAGTCAATTATTGATAATAAACAGTCAAATGAGAACAATGGAAGTGAATAACATATAAATATTCTGCTGAACCTCGACATAAAATAAGGACAGAAGGAAATCATCATGATAACAATGGCACAATTAGGAAATAAGACATGCGACGAATTGGAATCGTTGGCGAAGGAACAAGGTATAACCGGATATTCGTCATTAAGAAAATCCGAACTTATTTACCAACTCCTCAAATCACAGGCAGAGCACGATGGTAATATGTTCCTGCAGGGGATATTGGAAATTATGCCTGAAGGGTATGGATTTTTACGTCAAGATAACCTACTGCGTAGTACCAGCGATGTTTACGTATCCAACTCACAGATTCGGCGATTTAATCTAAGAAGTGGTGATTATGTTTGTGGACAGGCACGAGCTCCCAAGGATAATGAGAAATATTTTGGTCTGCTCCGTGTGGAGACAGTTAATGAAATTGATCCTGAACAAGCAAAGCAAAGACGCAATTTTGGTTCATTAACACCAACTTTCCCCGATAAGATGATAAATCTTGAAACAACACCTGATGAATTAGCTACCCGTCTTATTAACTTAATTACACCAATAGGACGTGGACAAAGAGGCATGATAGTATCGCCACCAAAAGCAGGCAAGACAGTACTACTTAAAAAGATCGCTAATGCTATTGTGACAAACTATACTGATATCCACCTCATTATCTGCCTCATAGGTGAAAGACCTGAAGAAGTAACTGATATGACTAGATCGGTTAAAGCTGAAGTAATAGCTGCAACTTTCGATGAACCCGTAGAAAATCAAACAAGAGTTGCAGAACTGACTCTTGAAAGAGCTAAAAGACTGACGGAAATGGGAAAAGATGTGGTTTTACTGCTAGATGGAATAACCAGACTTACCAGGGCTTATAATCTTGCCTCACCAGGCAGTGGACGCACTTTATCAGGTGGTATTGATTCAGCTGCTTTGCATCCTCCAAAACGATTTTTCGGCGCCGCCCGTAATAGTGAAGAAGGTGGCAGTCTAACAATACTTGCTACCTGCCTGGTTGATACAGGCAGCCGTATGGACGAACTTATCTATGAAGAATTCAAAGGCACAGGAAACATGGAGCTTCACCTTGATCGAAAGCTGGCTGAAAAAAGGTTATTCCCGGCAATAAATATCATACCCAGTAGTACCAGAAGAGAAGAGCTCATGTTAAGCGAGGATAGATTAAAACAGATCTGGTTACTAAGACGTATAGTTAATATGCTTGTTGATGACTCCTCTAATTCTAGTGAAGCCACAATGAGAGTATTGAATAGAATGGCAAAGACAAAAAACAATGATGAATTTTTGTCTACAATTTCCAAAGAATTATAATATTTTCCAGCGCCATCAACTCACCATTCTTGATGTAGATTCAAAGGTTATAGTAATCTACTATTGAAATTCATTATTGCCTGCACTGTTGTTTTTCATCACCTACAGCACTATAATTTTAGCCATGAAGACTGAAGGGCCCAATTGGGCATTTAAATTAAAGCTGAAACTAAAAAGATTGTTTGGGCTGAACGTTATTTTATGTGATAATTGTAAATGGAACTGGCGTAGTGCATGTCATCGTCCTGAGCGCCCTAATGCCGTCTGGTGCCCCGATTATAAAAAGAAATAATACACTTTGAAAGAGTCACTGATATAAGATTCATCTCATTACAAGCTTTCTAATACCTTATACATATTCTCATAAGCTGTGGTGAAACTGGGATCTACCGCTCTAAATTTACCTTCCAGTTTGTGCATCTTTTTATAAATACTATCTTTATCACCATCTTTTATCAGTGCCGCCCATGTATTTACTTTGCTCTGAAATAGTTCTTCGATTTTCGATATGTGAGGTAATGCTACCTGCAAACTGGCATATAGCTCTGCATCTTCCGCGATAACACTTTCAATGAGCATCAGTAACAATTTATAAGTACTACCGCTAATATTTCCAGTTAATTGCAGCTTATCAAGACTCAAGAGGGTATCTGCAGTAACCATTGCTATAAAGGGCGGTAATCCTAAAATAATAGCCATCATTTCGTCATGTTCGGCAGGGGTCATCAGCGAAACATGGGCCCCCCTATCTTCCAGATATGCCCCGACACGCCCCGCCAGCTCATTTTCTTCGCTTGTTGTTGGCGTTACTATAAAATTCTTTTTAGAGATACTGGCGGCGCCGGGGCCAAACATGGGATGCACGCCTAACACTGATCCTGCCTTGATATACGTATGCATAATATCTACAGTCTTTGCTTTAATAGAACTGATATCTATTACAATTTGTTCTCGATCAATATAAGGTGATATTTCTTTTATAGCTTTCTCAAAACTACTTAATGGCACAGATATTAAAACGGCATTGGCACCCGCAATAGCTTTTTCGCTTGTTTCTAATTTCCCGCAAAGTTGATTATCCGTTCCCCGGAGTTCATTATAGCGGCTATCAGTAATTATTACCTCTATTCCCTCAGCCAGAAAAAAGCCGGCAAACCACTGACCCATTTTGCCAGCTCCCCCAATTATGGCTATTTTCACTTTGTACCTCTTGTTTCATGTTCTGCCCTTGGATAAGAACCAAGCAGTTTTACAAATATAGAATTTTTCTCCAGTATATCCAATGCCTCATATAATTCCTTTTCATTTTTGTAACCTTCACAATCAAGATAGAAGTTATATTCCCATGGTTTCTGCCTGGTAGGTCTGGACTCTATCTTAGTTAAATTTATATTACGCAGGGCAAGCTCTCTTAGAGATAGATATAAAGCACCCGGTTTATGTTTCACCGAGAATACTATTGAGGCCTTATTATTTCCTGATGAGGAGGCATCTTTTGAGGACAAGACGAAGAATCTGGTGAAATTGTTTGGATTATCTTCAATTCCTTTTGAAATTATATTCATTCCGTAGATTTCTGCTGCTCTGGCACTGGCGATTGCCGCTCCATCTTCTAAGCCTTTCTCTTTTATCATCTTTACACTACCGGCGGTATCATAGCTGGGAATTAACTCAAAATTCATATGTCTTAGAAAATTACGGCATTGTCCCAATGCCTGAGGGTGT
>Ga0272441_10007725_pt1 | contig 17366 bp, 13 predicted proteins | sample SSMProp6N_FD_193582 | JGI IMG/M metagenome (GOLD analysis project Ga0272441, IMG submission 193582) | Marine sediment archaeal communities from Little Sippewissett salt marsh, Falmouth, MA, United States - SSM-Prop-6N | ecosystem: Environmental > Aquatic > Marine > Wetlands > Sediment ...
TCCCCGATAGGTGTCTGGGCGACGGCCCAAGAGGCCGATCGACCGGATTCACCGCAGACGAACAACGATCGGTCACGGCCCGACCAACAAGGCGGCCCGGCGAGGCGCCGTTCCCGATGGGAGAGGTTCGCGGCCCACGGACGGGAAAGCCCTTGAGAAGTCATTCAAAAAAAGCGCGTCCCGCAGTGATCGTGCCTTGACTTCTCACTTCAGATAGGTGGCACCCGGGGGTCCGGGGGCCATCATCCGTTGATCCGGTGATGCGGTTGCTCGGGCCCGCAGCGCGCGCACGGCGGGCTTAAGGGGTTTTTGAACGCTCGGATAGCCGCAGTTAAGGGTTTTTAGCGCGAGATAAGCCTCGGTTTAGCGCGGTTTAGCGCGGTTTGGGCCTCGATTAAGACCGGTTAAACAGCGCGCGGCGCGCATTGGGCGCGCAAAAGTGAACGCTACGGCGCGCTTTGGGCGCGCAAAAGTGGTCCAACCCTTATTGGCGCTGTCGAAAATGAGGGTGCGCGCGAAAGGGGAGGGTCACCGATTGGCTCCGTCGGATGGTGCGCAGACCTCGAATCGTGCATTTCGTTCGACCCGCCGTGCGCGCGCATTCGCGCCGCTCGCCTATCGGCAGAGGTAGAGATACAGCGCAAAGAACTCGCGGAACTCGTCCTTGAATTGCTCGCCCAGTGTGAGGCCGGCGATCTCGGGGATGAGCCGATCATCATCCTCCAGCGACACGCATCGGCCCTCGCCGGCCTCGGCGATCTCGGCGAAGTGCTTCACCTCCTCGCCTTCCGCCTCGATGGTGTGCGTGGTGAGATCGTTTGTCGCGGCGAGGCGGGCCATGTCGATGCATGATGTGCCGTACCCCACGTGCGGCGGGGCGTCGCCGACGACGATGAGCACCTTCGTGTGCTCGGGGATCCACGTAAGTTGCGTATACGCGGCCTGCATGGCCAGGTGCACGGACTCGTTGGTGTCGCCGCCTCCCTCGGCGGAGAGCAGCCAGAGGCGCCGGCGGGCCTCGTCGATGCTCGTGGTGAAGTCCCAGTACTTGGTTTCGAACTTGTCGTGCCGGTCGCGATAGGCGACGAGCCCCATGCGCAGTGATCCGACGACATCGCCGACGAAGAGCATGAGATCATCGATGCCGCCCTGGGCGGCGGACAGTTCGCCGGACATGCTCGCCGTGCAGTCCAGGCAGATGGCCAGGTCAACCTCGCGCTGCCGCAGCTTCTCGATGTAATCCTGCAACGCGGCGAAGCGGTCGGGGCTGAGATCGGCGATAAGCGAAAGCTCCATCGGCTCTTCACCGGTTGCGATCGCGTAGGCGGGTTGAACGGTGAACGATCGGCCGGCCTTGAGCAGCCAGTCCTTCCAGCGGTAGGCGCGGCGCATGTCCCACTGGCCGGTGAGGAGGGCCAGGCGTGGCGAGAAGGCGCCGGCCTCATCGCGCTCCATGCGGAGAATGACCTTCCTCGCCGCCTCGCGCGCGAGTTCGATGAGATCCTCATCGCCGCTGGCGGCTCCGATCTCCGCCGCGAGAAGCTTGTCCTCCAGGCGATCGGAACGGGCCAGGAAGCGCACGCCGCGGCCGAGACGTTCGGCGTCGATGGCGTAGCGGCATCGAAGCGCGTTGCGAAGGACGCGCGGCTCGTGCTCATCGGCGAACCAGTGCTCCTCGGCGGGCACGCGGCGCCGGGCGAGACTGGCCATGGCAAACGTGCGAACCTGCCAGGCGCGATCGTGCTTGAGCAGGTCGATCAGCATCGCCCGGCTTTCGTCGCAGGCATATCGCTCGAGGCGCACGGCGGCGATGGCCCGTTTGGTCCAGGCGGGATCGGTCAGGAACTTGCGGAGCGTCGCGGTGGCGGCGGGAGGCGCGGCGGCGAGCGTGGGGCGGGCGTCCTGCTCCTGATCCGGCTCGGCTGCGGATGCCGCCTGTTCCGGGGGCGGCGGGGCAGGGGCGGTCGGCGGAGCCTGCTGAGCCGGCACCGTCGACGACCACGCCAGCAGGAGCAGGGCCGCCGCAAGCAGGCCCAACACGGGCCGGGACATCGCCATGAAGCGGGGCACAGCCATGGGAGAAGTCTACGCGGCCTTTTTGGTTCGGTGCGGGCGGGGGCGTTGGTGCCGGGGCGGGGGGCGGAGGCCAGTGTGCTTGCGGGGGCGGGGGGCCTGCTTCCGGGGGTGACCCGGACCTCCCTCGCCGGCCCCCGGAAGGGGCGGGATCGGCAGGTCCGGCGGAAAAAAGTAATGCGATTTCGCATCCGGTCGCACATACTATGCGTAGCGTGGTATGTTGGCCCCGTGCGAGCCTGATCCCGATGGCCCAAGTCGAGGAGAGCACGCCATGCGAGTCGAACGTGAAATGATGCGGGGGGCCGGACCGGTGGCTGTCCTTAAGCTCCTGGCACGACAGGAGATGTACGGCTACGAGCTCGTCCAGGCCCTCGCCGAGCGGTCCGAGGGCGTCCTGGCGATGGGACAATCCACCCTCTATCCGCTGCTCTACAACCTCCAGGCGAAGGGGCTGATCAAGGCCCGCTGGGAGACGCAGTCTTCGGGCAGGCGGCGGAAGTACTACCGCCTCACCGACCGCGGTCAACGCCGCCTGGCCGAGGACACCGAGCAGTGGCAGGCCATCGCCCGCGCGATGGCGGCGCTGGGGATCATCACGCAGCCGGCGGGCGAGCGGTCGGCTATGGCGGGAGGTTTGACATGACCACCGCCGCCTCTTCATCGGAGAACCGCGCTGCCGGGGAGGGTATCATCGCGCGCCTCTGGCGCACGCCGCTGCGGGACATCCTGCGCGGTCGTCTCAGCGGACGGCTGAACGTCAGGGGCCGCATCGCCTGCGCATCGCTGCCGCCGCCGGTGGCCGATCTGGTGCTCAAGGTCGTGAAGCGCACGCGTCTGTGGCGGTTGGAGAAGGCGGAGGTGTGCGAGGAGCTGATCGTCCATTTCGCCGACGGCCTCGACGCCGAAGCATCGGCGGAGCAGTTGATCGAATCGTTCGGCGATGCGCGCGCCGCGGCGCGTCTGATCCGGCGGGCGAAGAAGCGCCAGCGCCCGTTGCCGTGGCAGGTCGCGCGGTATGCGATGCGGGGCATCGCGGCGATCATCGTGCTCTACCTTCTATACGGCGTGTATTTCTGGATGGGCCGCCCGGCGCCGACCACGGACTACCTGGCGCAGCTCAACGCCGTCGCCACGTCGGTGGCGGAAGAGGATCGCGCCTGGCCGCTCTATCGGGCCGCGCTGCTCGAGCTTGATGACATGCCGAAGTTCGAGGGCTACAACCGCACGCCGCGCCCCGGCGAGATGGGCTGGGCCGAAGCGCAGGCGTATCTGGACGGGCAGCAGGAAGCGCTGGCGCTGGTTCGGCAGGCGGCGCAACGGTCCGGGCTGGGGTTTGTCGTCGCCCACGAGGTCGCGCCGGAGGATCGTGTGCTCTGGCCGCATGAGGAGAGCCCTCCGGGGACAGACGATCTCGCCGCGAAGTCGCTGCTCGATATCAGGCTTCCGTATCTCAGAAGCCTCCGAAGGCTGGCAAAGGTGATGGAGCTGGACATTCAGCGCGCTGCCGTCGACGGTGACGGCGAGACGGTGATCAACAACGCGCGCGCCATGCTGGCGATGGCCCGTCACGCAAAGGAGACGCCGTTCGTCATCAATGACCTTGTGGCGATGTCGATCGTGTCGATGGCCGTGCGGTCGCTGAATGATGTCCTCGCGGAGAGGCCGGGGGCGCTGAGCGTTGATCAGCTTCGCGATCTGGCCCACCTGCTGGCGGCGAGCGATGATGCGCTGACGGTGCGCCTCGACGGCGAGCGGCTGGGGATGTACGACCTCGTCCAGCACATATATACGGACGACGGTGAGGGCGACGGCCGCATCACGCTTGACGGGATGAGAATGCTGCAGGCGGTGGTCGGGGGCGAGGGGGCCGCCGCTCACTTCCCGGGCGGTGACCATGCGGTGGCTGAAGTGGTCGCGAGCCCCGCGGTGGGATTGCTGATGGCCTCGCGGCGCGAGCTGCTGCACGAATACGATCGGATGATGGATTCGCTGCATGCCGCCGGCTCTCGACCGCTCTGGGAGAGGCAGCGACCCGCGGTCGAGCAGCACATCGATGAATGGGAGCGGTCACCGGTGCAGTCGATCCGTTACCGGCCTCTGACCGTGCTGATGCCTGCCCTGGGCAAGACGCAGGTCAGGTCGGAGAAGGCCATGATGCGGCGCGATGCCCTGCTGGTGGCCATCGCGCTTGAGATTCATCACCGGCGGCACGGGCAGTGGCCGGGGTCGCTGGAGGAACTGGTCCCTGATCTGTTGCCGGCCGTTCCGCCGGATCGGTTCGACGGTCAGCCGCTCCGCTACCGACTGATCGAGGGTGCGCCCGTGCTGTATTCGGTCGGCACGGATCGCGATGATGACGGCGGGCGGCCGGCTCTTTGGAAACAAGCGGGCTGGCCGGATTACGAAGCCGCGGCGCAGTGGATCTCCATGGAGGAGCTGGAGGAGACAAAGAAAGACCAGGAAGCCGCACCGCACCGCACTGCCGTTCCCGATGCCGACTGGATCCTCTGGCCCGTGCCGGTGGAGGAGATCTATCGGTACGAATCCTAGAGCGTTGCGCGGAACGACGGACGGGCGGGACGCCCGTCCCACCTTTGGGGCGACGCACGGGGGTGAAGGCCGTCGCGAAACGGACGTGCAGCGCAATCGGCGTACAATGGGTGGCGATCTCAGACAGAGAGGAGCGCCCATCATGAAGGTCATCGCCGATCTGTCCGTCGTGCCCATCGGAGTGGGCGTGTCGGTGTCCAAGTACGTCGCCGCCTGCGAGAAGGTGCTCACCGAGGCGGGCCTTGCCACGCGGATGCACGCCTACGGCACGAACATCGAGGGCGAATGGGACGAGGTGTTCGCCGCGATCAAGAGGTGCCACGAGCTCATTCACGAGATGGGCGCGCCCCGCATCAGCTCCACCCTCCGCTTCGGCACCCGCGTGGATCGCGCCCAGACCATGGAGGACAAGCTGGAGAGCGTGCGGGCCAAGCTCGGCGGGGCCCTGCCGGGGGAGGATCTGTAACGGTTGACCCGACCGTTCGGTCTGGGTGATCGCGGGCGCCGCATCTTGCCCGCCCTTCCCTCGCCGCCGGGTCGCAGGAATCCGATAGTTCCTCTGGCTGACCGGGCGCAGAGCGTCGATCGGTCGGGCCGGTTCGGTTCGGTTCTGCGCGCCGGGGCAGGGAAGGAGTCGATGATGACGCGAAGCAAGGCGATCGCTCTGATGCTCATGATGACGGCGGCGGTGGGCCTCACGGCCGGCTGCTCCCAGGACAGCACCGTCACCTGGCAGCCGGACGGCATGCCGCATCACACGCATCCCTACCAGAGCTGGTGGACCTACCAGTTCGTCTATCACCCCAACGCCCAGGTGTACTTCGAGCCGTACACGAAGCAGTACTTCTGGTTCGAGGACGGCTGGTGGCACGCCGGTGAACAGCCGCCGGGCGAGCTGACGCTTGATCCGGGCCTGGCCACGGTCGTCAAGCTCCAGCAGACGGCCCCCTACCCGCAGCACACGACCGTCCTGGCCTGGCATCCGTGCTATCGCGACATGCCGCCGGCCTTCGATCCGGCCCTGTTCGACCAGATGCCGGTGCGGATGGCGCAAGGAACGGACTGAGTCGTCTGGGGACGCATCGACCGGTTGTTTCGCCGCGAGCCGCAGGCGAGCGCAGCGCTGCGCGCTCAGTCGCCGTGCCGGGCCCGCAGGCGGGGGCTGAGGCGGAGCAGAAGCTCGATGCGCTCGAATTCGTCGAGCCAGTCCTGAAGCGTCGCGGCCAGCTCATCATCGGGCAGCGGCGCGCCGGGCAGGGGGCAGGCGGCGCCGAGCTTCTTCGATGCCAACGCCCGGTAGCGGGTGAGCGTCCGATCGCCGTACACCGCCACCGGCTCGTAATCCTCGGCCATGAAGATGACGGTCGGCACGCGGAGGCCGGCGTTGATGGTGATCTTCTCGGCGAGGTCCAGGTGCTCATCGCGATCGAGCCAGCGCAGGTCGATGAGCGGATTCGCCTCGGCGATATGCTGTATGAGCGGGCCCTGCTGCACGCAGTCGCCGCACCAGATGCCGGAGAGGCAGAGCACCTTCATCCGGCGCGTGAAGCCCCCGATGAGCCGGCGCTGCTGATCGGTCAGCGTCACGCGGTCGTAGATTTCGCCCCACGCCTCGGCCTTCTCCGGATCGGCGAGGTAGGCCTCGTAGTCGAGGGCGGCGTCGTGTTTGGCCTGCAGCAGGATGGGGTCCATATCGTTGCTCCGAAGATGTGCCGGTGAGCCTAGGCGCGCTGCGCCCCGGGGAATGCCCGCACGATGCTGGTGATGTTTACTCAGACCCCCTGACAGAATGGTGGCACGGGCGTCGGATCAGATGCAGAGCGTTCCCCCCTCCCTTGCAGGGAGGGGGCGAGGGGGTGGGTTGGATCTGCGAATCGCGTCGCTTCAACTCCTCCGCCGCACCCCCTCCCTCGCCCTCCCCCTCCAAGGGGGAGGGAAACGCGTGCCCGCGTTTCACACGGGATCTGTCTTACTCGACCCCGCCCGGCAGCGCATCGCCCAGCGCTTCGATGAGCGGCCCCAGGTGATGCCGGTAACGCTGCCAGCGGCCGGAGGCGGAGCGGTAGATGGGCCTGCGCACCTGGTCGTAGCTGAGCGTGACGACATCGCGCCTGGCCTCGTGGAAGCGCAGGCACCGCTCGTCCCACTCCAGGTCGAGAAAGTCGATCAGGCGGCGCGTCTGGACCTCCGGCTCGGCCACGAGCGCTTCGTAATCGAACTCAAGCATCCGCAGGTCAGCCGCTTCGCGCCAATGGTCCATCAGCCGCGCGTACTCGCGGTAGTACAGGCCGAGGTTGGCCAGGTCCGTCGAGTATGGATGCATCTGCGGCGGAAGGTCACGCATGTAGCAGGACAGGCAGAGGTCCATCGGGTGGCGGCGGACATGAATAACGCGCGCTGCCGGCAGCATCAGGCTGATCATCGCCAGGCGCTGGAAGTTCTCCAGCGCCTTGTCGGCGATGCGCCGTGCGCGCGGCGCGTACTTCCGCAGCCGATCGAGATAAGTCGAGGCGAGTTCGTTGACGGCCGGCGGCGTGAGGTTGGCCGCCCCGGCGGGGAAGGGCAATCCACCCGCGACCAGATCGGGCAGGGCGCGCAGCGCCGCCGCCAGGTCGGTGGTCTCGCCGGCGCCGTGGCCGCGGGAATGGGCGTGGATGATCTGCTCGATGAGCGTGGAGCCGCAGCGCGGCATGCCCACGATGAACACCGGCAACTCATCGGCGCACTCGCTGCGCGGTAGCGACGGCAGTCGATCGCGCGAGAAAACGGCCGTGATGGCATCGAACTTCCGGCGGACGGTCTCGATGTCGAACGGTCGCGAATCGATGGCGTTGGCCTCGGCGAATGCTCTGAAGGCGCCGTCCACGTCGCCGCGGCGATCGAGGGCCGTGCCGAGCATGAACAGCATCGAGCGCCGCGCTGCGCCCCGCACGTCCGATCGCGCCAGTTGTTCGCGGATGAAGTCGAAGAAGGCATCGTCGTCTCCGCGCCGAAGCAGGATGCGTCCGTAGATGACGGCCATGCGGGGTGTGATCTGGTTCGCCCGCAGGTAGGTGGCGAGCAGCTCCGCCGCCTCGTCGAGGTTGCCCTTCTTCTCCAGGGCATCGGTGAGGCCCGCGGCCGCCTCCAGGTGCGCCGGCTCCGTGCGCAGCACCTCCAGATAGATGGCGATCGCCTCATCGAGCCGGCCGCGGGCGACGAACGGCGTGGCGAGATTGCAGCGGTAGAGCGCCTCCTGCGGCTTCGCGGCAAGGGCGCGGCGGTGCCACGCCTCGGCGAGGTCGAATCGCCCCCGTTCGTAGGCGATCAGCCCCATCAGCGCCAGGGCATCGGCCGGGGCGTCATGATCGGCAAACGCCGTCGAGATCACGTGTTCAGCGGCGCCGAGTCGTCCGGCCCGGAACAGGGCCAGCGCGCGGGCGATGGAGGATGTTGCCGCGGCTGTTTCCACCAAGTCATTGTCGGCACGCCGGGCCATCGCGCTGGAGCGGCGAGCCGCTCTTTCCCCCTCCCTGGCAGGGAGGGGGTCAGGGGGTGGGTGAATCGATCGATCAGACGGCGTCCGAGTCCATCCTCGCGACCGGCCACAGGATCAATTCGCAGACGGCATCAAGATCGCGCAGAACATCGTCGTTCGTGACCCGAATCACGATCAGCCCGCGCGACCGCAGAAAGGCATCGCGCTGCGCATCGGCGGGGCCCCGGCGGACGTGCGATTCGCCGTCGACTTCAACGATGAGCCTCTTCGCCGGGCAGGAGAAGTCCACGATGTACGGGCCGATGACGTGTTGGCGGCGGAACTTGAGGCCGGCGAGCTGTGAGCGGCGCAGTCGCTGCCAGAGAACCCGCTCGGGATGCGTTGCTTCGCGCCGGAGATCAGCGGCGCGGGCTTTCAGGTCGGGGCGGATTCGGTGTCGTGGTTGTCGGTCGGTCATGGTGACCCACCCCTAACCGCCTCCCTGGGAGGGAGGGGGGAACGTGCTATTCAAGCTGCTCGCGGAGCTTGCGCAGGGCGTCGAAGGCCTCGATGGGCGTCATCTTCTCCAGGTCGATCTCCCGCAGGGCATCGACCGCCGGGTGGGGCAGATACTCGGTGAACAGGCTGAGCTGGGCGCCCGGCGGAGGCGCAGCGCGCTCGGCCGGCTCGGGCACATCCGGACTGCCGGTGTGCACCGCCAGCGTCTCCAGAATCTGCGCGGCGCGGTCGATCGTCGCCCGCGGCAGGCCGGCGATCTTCGCCACGTGAATGCCATAGCTGCGATCCGTGCGCCCGGGCAGGATGCGGTAGAGGAAGATGATCTCCTCGCCCCACTCGCGCACGGAGACGTGCAGGTTCATCACGTTCTCCAGCCGATCGGCGAGGCTGGTCAATTCGTGATAGTGCGTGGCGAAGAGGGTGCGGCAGCCGAGAGCGGCGATCGTCTCGGCGATCGCCCACGCCAGGGCCAGCCCGTCCAGCGTGCTCGTGCCCCGGCCGATCTCATCGAGAATCACCAGGCTGCGATCGGTGGCGTGATGAAGGATGTTGGCCGTCTCCGTCATCTCGACCATGAACGTGGACTGCCCGGCGTGCAGCTCATCGGAAGCGCCGATGCGGGTGAAGATGCGATCGGTGAGGCCGATGGTGGCCTTCTCGGCGGGGACGAAGCAGCCGGTATGGGCCATGAGGACGATGAGCGCGACCTGCCGGATGGCCGTGCTCTTGCCGGCCATGTTGGGCCCGGTGATGAGAGCAAGGCTGGGAGGCTTGCAGGCCTGAAGGCCCGAAGGTGCCTCGATTCCGGCATCTTCCTCCGCTTTCTCCCCTTCGTGCCTTCGTGCCTCCGTGCCTTCGTGCCTTTCCGGGCAGCCCGGGCCGAGGACGGCCGGGCTCGCTCCCCCGCGTCGTTCCGTCCCTTCGTCGCTCCGTCGCTCCGTCGCTCCGTCGCTTCTTCCCAACACACAATCATTCGGCACGAACTGCTTGCCCAGCGTGCGATCCAGCACGGGATGCCGGCCTTGGCGGATGTCGATGATCGGCGCGTCGACGATGGTCGGCCGGACGTAGCCGTAGCGCGAGGCGATGTCGGCGAAGCAGGCGAGCACATCCAGCTCGGCGATGATGTCGGCATACTCGGCCAGCGCGCCGGTATGGGCCGCCGCCTGCCGGCAGAGCCGATCGAAGAGCAGCTTCTCGCGCTCGATGGCCCGGGCCTGGGCGGTGGTGACCTTCTCCTCGAACTCCTTCAGCTCGGCCGTGACGTACCGCTCGGCGTTCTTGAGCGTCTGCTTGCGGGTGAAGGCGTCCGGCACCTTCTCGGCGTGGGTGTGTGTGATCTCGATGTAATAGCCGAAGACGCGGTTGTAGCCGACCTTCAGCGAGGGAATGGCAGTCTCTTCGATGAGGCGCTTCTGATAGGCGGCGAGCCAGGTGTTGGCATCGCGCTGGAGGAGGCGGGCCTCGTCCAGCTCGCCGTCGATGCCGTCCTGGAACAGCCCGCCCTCGCGCAGGTGGGCCGGGGGCGAAGGCACGCAGCGGGCGATGATCGTTTCCGCCAGGGGTCTGAGCGTCTCGGCGAGGGCGGTCAGGCGCCGGCGGCGCTCGGCGAAAGCGGGTCGGGCTTCCAGCAGGTCGGCCACGTCGCCGATGTGTGCCACCGAACGGCCCAGGGCCACCAGATCGCGGGGCGCGGCCCGGAGCATCGCCACTCGTGAAGCGATGCGGGCCACGTCCTGCACGCCGGCGATATGCCGGGCCAGAGCGGCGGCGAAGTCGCGATCATCCTTCAGCGCCGCCACCGCCCGCTGGCGGGCTTCGATGGACGGAATGTCGCGCAACGGGAAGCACAACCACTGTCGCAGCAGGCGTTTGCCCATGGGCGTGGCGCAGCGCTGGAGGATCGACAGCAGCGAGCCGGCGACCTGGCCGGTCCGCATCGTCCGCTCGATCTCCAGGCTCCGCAGCGAGGTGGCGTCGATGATGAGAAAGTGCTCGGCGGGGAGGCGCTTGGGCGGCCTGAGGTGGGCCAGCGGCCGCAGGCCCCCGGAACGGCCGGAACCGTCGGAATCGGGGGCGCCGGGGGCGCCGGGGGCGCCGGGGGCGCCGGGGGTGCCGGGGGTGCCGTCAGGGGCTTGGGTCTCCTGGAGGTAGCGCAGCAGCGCCCCGGCCGGTCCGATGGCCGGGTCATCGTCCTCCAGGCCGAACCCGGCCAGCGTGCTCACGCCGTATTGGGCCAGCAGCAGGTCACGCGCATCCTGCCGGCGGAAGGTCCAGGCGGCCCGGGCCGTCAGGGCGCAGTCGATGGTCTGGGCGATGCGCTGGACGCGCTGCGGCGGTCGGCCGTCGGCGGTCTCGACGTAGAGCAGTTCGGACGGCCCCAGGCGGGCCAGCTCGTCGGCGACCCGCTCTGCAGGCAGATCGGTGAGGATGAACTGCCCGGTGGAAAGCTCGGCGAGGGCGAGGGCGGCGGCGGATTCATCGCCGGCCTCCGTGAACTGGATGGCGGCGATCTGGTTGGCCGCTCCCTCCTCCAGCAGGGCCTCATCCACGAGCGTCCCCGGCGTGAAGACCCGGGTGACGGCCCGATCGACGACGCCCCGGGCCTCGGCGGGATCCTGGATCTGGTCGCAGACGGCGACCCGATAACCCTGCTCGATCATCCTCCGCAGGTAGCCGTCCAGGGCGTGGTAGGGGACGCCGGCCATGGGGATCCCCTCGGTGCGCTGGGTGAGGGTGAGGCCGAGAACCTGGTGGGCCAGGGCTGCGTCATCGTGAAAGAGTTCGTAGAAATCGCCCATCCGGAAGAAAAGCACGCAGTCGGGGTGTTGAGCCTTGAAGCGGGCATATTGCCGCATCGCCGGTGTATTTCGGGGCTCGCGCCGGCCCGGATCGGCGGCGGCCGCGGTGCTTGCGGTGGGGGTCGATGGCCCGGAGGGACTGCTCATGACGTCCGATTCTACGGGGAAAGAGGCCTCGAACGAAGAAATGCACCAATCGAGAAAAGCCCACGGATCCAGATCCGTGGGCCTGCGAAGTGGAGCAGATGAGACTCGAACTCACAACCTCCTCGATGCGACCGAGGCGCTCTCCCAATTGAGCTACTGCCCCGTGAAATTGGGTAATATTCACATAAAGCGACGGGATCCCGCAACGTCGGGCCGCCGCTTGGAGTACAAATCCTAGTCAATTCCTCGATGCCCAGCCACTAGGAATCCGATAGACCAAATCGATGGGGATTAGATTCTCCAATAGTCCAATTCCCTTCCTCGCAGGACGCGCCAATAATAATACTCGACGTATCGAAACGTATCGAAGACCTGGAAACCCCAAATCGAATTCCGGGACCACGGTCTGTCTTGGAGGACGAGAGCTCCATGAATGAGAAATGGCTTGAACATCCAGAATCCGTCGGCCAGACGGCCGGGCTCATGCGGCTGCTGAGTGATCCCACGCGCCTCCGCGTGCTGGGACTGCTTCAGCCGGGCGAGATGAACGTGACCAGCCTGTGCAACGAGTTGGGTCTGGCCCAGCCTACGGTCAGTCACCACCTCGGCCTGCTGCGGACCGCCCGCCTCGTGCGGACCCGGCGGGACGGCAAGCAGGTGTTCTACTCGCTCAACCCCGAGCACCTGGTCACGCCCGATGGGCATGACGGATTGCATCTGAGCTACGGGAACGTCGAAGTGCAGTTGGGCTGTAACGGTCACGTCCGTTAAACCGCCCGGCCGACCTCCCGCACGCTTCCGATCACAGCCCGCCTGAGCCGGTCCTGTTCACCGCGGCAGGGCCCAAAGGGGTCGCTGCGCCCTGAGCCGGTCCCGCGCGGGACCCGCGGCCGGCATCCGGTGCTCGCGCTGCGGGTCGCGGCTTTTCCGCGCCCCGCCATCGGCCTACGCTCTCCTTTCCTGAGATGCAGGAAGGAGGGCATCCCTCATGGGCATCAAGGCCGAAACGGTCCTCGCGGAACTGAACCGCCTCCGCAGTGATCTGGACCGCGATCCGCACGATCCGGAGTGGTTTGCGCTGCACCACGCCTTCTGCTTCATCAGCTACCGGCTGGGCGACTTCCAGCAGTACCTTGATGAGAACGTGGCCGAGGCAGAGCATCCCGAGGGGTAGAGAAGGTCTGGCCGGCCGGGTGCGGGCGCGCGGCGAGGCTGCTGCTCCGACCCAGGCCTGCGGCCCCCGGCCTCATGCCTCCAAGCCTCACGCCCCGCGCGCCACGCCTCAAGCCCCACGCCTCAAGCCCCACGCCTCAAGCCTTGACCCCTGCCGGCCGATAGCTATCCTCATGGCGTCATGACGAGCTTCAGCCCCATCATCATCGGCATCGCTATTGCCAGGCCCCGCTAGGGGCGAGCCGCGATGGGTGCAGCCTTTTTCTGATCGACACCATCGGCCTCGCTCCTGCGGCGGGGCCGATTCTCTTTGGCAGGCCCGAAGGCTCGCAGGCCGGAAGCCTGGAGGGTTGGACGTTCCGGACCTCTCACGCAATGTCGAGTAGACACATGACTGAGACGACGCAGGAAAAACGCAACTACAAGAAGACGCTGAACCTGCCCAGGACCGGCTTCCCCATGCGGGCAAACCTGGCCCAGAACGAGCCGCTCGCCCAGAAGCGGTGGGGGCAGATGGGGCTCTACGGGCGGGTCATCGAGGACCGCGCCGGGGCCGAGCCGTTCGTCTTTCACGACGGCCCGCCCTATGCCAACGGCGCCTGCCATGTCGGCCACCTGCTCAACAAGGTGCTGAAGGACATTGTGGTCCGCAGCCAGCTCATGGCCGGCCGCCAGTGCAAGTTCGTCCCCGGCTGGGACTGTCACGGCCTGCCCATCGAGTACAAGGTGATGACCGACCTGCACGAGTCGGGCAGGCTGGAGAAGCTCAACCGACTCGGCGAGGACGAGCGGCGCATGGCCATCCGCCGCGAGTGCGCCGCAGACGCGGTCAAGTTCGCCGACATTCAGCAGGCGCAGCTCAAGCGCCTCCTCACGCTGGCGGACTACGACGATCGCTACCTGACGATGGACCATGCCTACGAAAAGGGGGTGCTGGACGTCTTCGCCCGCCTCGTGGAGCAGGGCGTGGTCTGCCGCGCCCTCAAGCCCGTGCACTGGTCGATCACCAACCAGACGGCGCTGGCCGAGGCGGAGCTCGAGTACCAGGACCGCGAGGACCTGTCCATCTACGTGGACTTCGAGGCTGAGGACCGCCAGGCGGTGGCCGATGCGTTCGGCGTCGAGCTGGATCAGACGCCTTCCTTCATGATCTGGACCACCACGCCCTGGACATTGCCGGCCAACCTCGCCATCGCCGTCCACGAGCGCTTTCGCTACGCCCTCGTTCAGATGGACGGCAACGTGACGGTGGTCGCCAGCGAGCTGGTGGACACGGTGGCCCGAGCCGGCGGGGCCGAGGACGTCCGGATCCTCGCCGAGACGGACGGCGCCAACCTGGTGGGGCTGAAATACCGCCATCCCCTCTGCGACTGGATCTGCCCCATCGTCGAGGCCGAGTATGTGACGCTGGAGGACGGCACGGGCCTGGTTCATACCGCACCCGGGCACGGGGCCGAGGATCACGCCACCGGACTCAAGGAGGGCATCGACATCTATTGCCCGGTGCGCGATGACGGCACGTTTGATGACACCGTCCCCGAGTGGCTGCGCGGCATGAGCGTCTGGGAGGCCAACGACAAGGTGACCGAGCACCTCCGCGCCTCCGGCCACCTGTTCTTCGCCCACAAGTTCACGCACAGCTATCCCCACGACTGGCGGAGCAAGACGCCGGTCATCTTCCGCGCCACCGACCAGTGGTTCATCAACGTGGATGAGCCGCTCAAGGAGCACGGCCGGAGCCTGCGCGAACTGGCCATGGAGTCCGTCGAGAAGGAGATCACCTTCTATCCCGGCTGGGGGCGCAACCGCCTGCGGGGAATGCTGGAGAGCCGGCCGGATTGGTGCATCAGCCGCCAGCGGGCCTGGGGGCTGCCCATCCCCGCCTTCCACAGGCCGGACGGGTCGATCTTCATGACCGCCGCCTCCGTGCGCGCCGTGGCCGAGACGTTCGGCGAGCTGGGAAGCGATGCGTGGTTCACCGAGGAGCCGGCCCGCCTGCTGAAGGGCTACCGGCCCGCCGACGATCCGGACGCCCCGGCCGATCTTGACGTGGCGGCATTGCAGAAGACCTACGAAAGCTTTGACGTGTGGGTCGAGTCCGGCTCCTCCTGGCACTCGGTCATGCGCCAGCGCGACCTGGGCTTCCCCGTCGATTTGTACCTGGAGGGCTCCGATCAGCATCGCGGCTGGTTCCAACTTTCGCTCCTGCCGGGGATCGGGATGACCGGTCACAGCCCGTTCCGCAGCGTGCTCACGCACGGGTTCATGGTGGACAAGGACGGGCGGAAGATGAGCAAGTCCGGCGACAACGCCCTCGAGGTCGATGAGCTGCTCAAGCACTTCGGGGCCGATGTCTGCCGCTGGTGGACCAGCTCCCTGGCCTTCGAGAGCGATGTCAAGGTCGATATCGAGTTCTTCGAGCTGGCCGGCGAGTCGTACCGCAAGGTGCGCAACACCCTGCGCTTCCTCCTCAGCAACGTCAGCGACTTTGATCCTTCCACGCTCGATGGCGAGCTTCAGCCCGTTCCGCCGGAGTCGCTGGACGGCCATGTTCTTGCCGAAGCGGCCAGGCTCCAGCGCCGCGTCCTCAGCGCCTACGACGAGTACGAGTTCCGCCGGGCGCACCTGCTGCTCTATGACTTCTGCAACGAGACGCTCAGCGCCTTCTATTGCGATGCGGCCAAGGACCGCCTGTACTGCGACAAGCCCGATTCGCCGCGCCGGCGGCGCACGCAGGCAGTGATGTGGCGGCTGGCGGAAATGCTCTGCCGACTGCTGGCGCCCATCCTGACCCACACCGCCGACGAGGCCTATCGAGCGCTGTGGAAGGACGCGGCCGGCGACGATGATCCGGATCGTTGCGTGCATCTCACCGTCCATGAGAAACTCGCCTTCGAGGCCGATGACGGCTGGGCGAAGGTGCTGATCGCGCGCGAGCAGGCGCAGAAGGCCCTCGAGGACGCGAAGCGCGAAGGCATCGACAATACGCTCGATGCCGAACTCATCGTGCCCGATCCCAAGGGCGTGCTGAAGCGCTTCGCCGCTGATCTGGCGGATGTGTTCGGCGTGTCGCGCATCACCCTCACCGAAGATGCCGAGCAGATCACGGTGAACGATCTGCGCAACCAGGCGCGTTGCGAGCGCTGCTGGAAGCGCGAGGCCACGACGAAGGCCCGCTCCGATGGCGGCAGCCTCTGCGACCGCTGCGCCGAGGCCGCGGGCGTGTGATCAGAGACTCGGTGACGATGCAACTTCAAGCCTGCGGACGGCAGCGCCGCGGGCTTTTTTGCGTCATAAGTCCGGCCTGAGCGGTGTGATGGCGGGCCCGGAGGCGTTTGTTTGCCCGTTTTTCTCTGGGAATGTCGGCCCGGCCGCGGTATGGTGCAATCTGCGGTCCGTCCCGGCCCGCCGCGCGGGGTGATGACGGGCGCTAAAAAACCTGCGATCTGGAAGGAGGCCGGACGATGACTTTTCGGCGACAAGCGAGCGGAGATCATCGTGTGGGGCCGTCGGTCCGGGCAGCCCTCGGGTTTCTGTGCCTGCTGGGTGTCGTGGCCGATTCGGTGCGGGGGCAATGCGAGGCGGCGAAGCTGCTGCCGGGCGATGCCCAGGCCGGGCAGCGCTTCGGCTCGGCCGTCGCCCTGAGCGAGGACATCGTCGTTGTGGGGGCGTCGGACGATGATGAAGGTGGCGAGGAAGCCGGCGCGGCCTACGTCTTCCGCCGGCAGGGCCTGATGTGGATCGAAGAGGCCAAGCTTCTCGCTTCGGACGGCGAAGACCACGACTGGTTTGGCAGCGCCACGGCCGTCGACGGGCTGATCGCGGTGATCGGCGCCTGGGGCGATGACGACGCTTATCCGGGGCATGAGACCTGCAACTCCGGCGCGGCCTACGTGTTCCGCTACACCGCGGGGATCTGGGTGGAGGAAGCCAAGCTGCTCGCTCCGGAACCGGCGTGGGGCGATCATCTGGGTTACGCGGTGGCCGTCCACGGAGACGTCGCCGTGCTCGGCGCGCCGTGTGACAGCGACAACGGCCCTGTCGCCGGGGCCGCCTACATCTACCGTTGCGACGGTCGTGCATGGTCCTGCGAGGCCACGCTGTTGGCCCCGTACGGAAACGCCTACGACTACTTCGGCGCCTCCGTGGCGGTCTTCGGTAACGCGGTGGTGATCGGCTGTCGAGGGGATGACGATCAAGGCATGGACACCGGGTCAGTGTTCGTGTTTCGGTATGAGGGCTCGACGTGGGTCCAGCAGGCCAAGCTCAGCGCCTCGGACGCCGAGGCCTGCGACGAGTTCGGCGCTTCGGTGGCGGTTGCCGGCGATCTTCTGGCGGCGGGCGCGCGCTGGAATGACGTTCACGGACCGGGGTCCGGTTCGGCCTACGTGTTCCGCTTCGAGGACGAGCAGTGGCAGGAGGAGGCCAGGCTTCTGGCCTCCGACGGCGCGTCGGAGGATCAGTTCGGCTACACCGTCGCGACCAACGGCCAGGCGGTCGCGGTCGGGGCCTATCGGGACGATGATCATGGCGCCGATTCGGGGTCCGTCTATCTTTTTGGCTCTTCCGAGGAATTCGTGGGTGAAGATGAAGGGTAGCTGATATCGAGCTGGGGGGCTTCGCCGCCTGCCCCCCAGACCCCC
>Ga0272441_10007726_pt1 | contig 17366 bp, 8 predicted proteins | sample SSMProp6N_FD_193582 | JGI IMG/M metagenome (GOLD analysis project Ga0272441, IMG submission 193582) | Marine sediment archaeal communities from Little Sippewissett salt marsh, Falmouth, MA, United States - SSM-Prop-6N | ecosystem: Environmental > Aquatic > Marine > Wetlands > Sediment ...
GGCCGGTGTACCATTGAGCACCGGCATAACCGCCTAATTGAGATTCTTCTCTAATTTCATGTGAGGTATCCACAGTAATCAAATCGGGTATGCCGGGAGGGTCGTCAATCTGGCCGTTGAGATTAAGATCGCCGTTTAAGAAGTGTAAAAAAGGTCCGCCGTAAATCCGTAAGTTTTCGAATTCTACTGTCGGTCCTATGGCGACCTGAACTTCCCAGTAGTCTATCTCGACATCGCCGGTGAAGGTGGAATCGTTTTCGTTGGTTATATCGCTCGCGTCCGGATTGGCCCATGTTATCTGGATCAATCCTCCCCATGTCGTGTTACCCTGTTCATAAAAAGTTGCTCTGGTACTCACGCCCCATGCGAAGCCCATACCGCCGTCGTAATCCTTGTATTGGTCCGTACCGGGAGTACCGTTAGCAAGTTCCTCCGATATTTCATCCTGTGCGTCCGATGCACCGAAGCGAATGAACAAGTCCCAGTTTTCCCATGTTCCGACTCCCAATCGGGCTAAATACATATTAGATTGAAAGCTTTCAATTTTATATTTGGCATAACTACTCGATGTTGTCAACGGATTTCCCGCTAAATATTGAGTCTCTTTAACCGGCCCGAAAGATTCCAGATCCATCTCATTATGTCCGTATTCGAGGCCGAAGGCCCACTGACCTTCGAGCAAACTGGCTCTTGGGGGGCCCATCGGAGATATAGCAAATACGATTGAATTACACACACCTGTCACCATAAAGATAAGAGCTAATGATACTGTTCTCTTTTTCATAGTTTTTCCTTTCTGAACGGCTTATTGGCCTTGTTTATTGTTTTCATTTATACATGAATTATCGACCCAAGCTGGTAAAAAAGTTTTCTTTTTTTTAAAAGTTTTGATATTAATCCTGAATATCAGTATCGCCAAGCCAATTTTTTATCGGATTAGCATATGACATAAAAGATGATTGCTCGTATTTGACTCCTCCTCATTAACTAATTTATCCGAGGAAATATAATTTATACCTCTTTGTTCCCAACATGATATGGTAAATAAGGTAATTTATAAACAAAAAAATTATATACTATGGTGAATATAATGCCAGTATTTCTCAAAAAAACTTGAGAAATTATCAGTCTGTTATTCGGCTGATTATTGGGAAATTTTCCCGCTATTTTCGATTTGTTCGTAGATTTGAGCCATTTCACAGAGCATTTTTTCGAGTTTTTTCAAATATTCTTCTTCGGAAAAGCTCTCTTTCGAATCGCGAAGTTTTAACACTTCAAGTTCGAGTAAGTCACGTTTGGCTCTTAGTTGCGGCGGCATTTTGTTCTCGTTTTCACTTCGAACAAGGCAGAATTGATGGGCACGATACCCGTCAAGAGATGTGTTTTCCGCTGCCTTTTTTACAGGCCTGATGCCTCGGAACCAGTCGGCGGGAGTACCGAGACCGTCTCCGTTATCGTCCAGCAGGGCATGTTCGGTTGCGAGGCGACCTTGAGAAGAATAGAATTGGGCAACACGGTTGGATGCGCTCAGAAATGCTTCAAGCAGGGATGTTTGGCCGTCTTTGTCGAGATCGGCCTGCGATTCGATAATCGAATCTGCTAAATACTGGCCGAAACGGGTGTAGTTCAATTCATAGCCGCTTTTTGTGGCGGTAATTACAATCCGGTTATTTCCGGAAAGATTGCTTAGAAAAGGGGCGCTTGATGACGTTGTATTAATGATAATGACAGGTCTTTTGAAAGGTTTTAGCCATTCGGCTAAGTCTTCGGATGAGAAATCCGGCCCCCGAAGGTTAAATTTTGCCGTTCTACCGTCAAAAGTGCCGTGACCTATCATGACCAGCCATAGGGCCGCGCCTGTTTTGTTCGGCTCATTTTTCAAGGTTTGCCGAAGTATTTTTTGATCATCGGAACCTTCATCCAGACCAATTACTATGGATTTGGCATTTGCCTGTAAGGCGGCTTGTTGCCAGTTTTGAACACATTTGGTGAACACAGCTTCATATTTTTCGATCCCGGCGGCACCCGCTACGATTATTACAGTGGGCTTTTCATCTTCCGCAGAAGCTCTGCTACGGAGAATTGATTGTTCGGTTTGGTTGGGTTGGCCGAATACCGGCGAAAATAGAATAAGATAAACTAAAAAGACGGTTTTCAGTACTGATATCGGCCTCATGGCATTCCCCTCCATCGTCGCAATGTCCATTCACCCGTCAGGCATAAAAGAATGACAAGGAAGATAGATAAGGAAATCCATCGTAAATCCCATAGCGGCCTGATCCATATTTCGGTAACCGGAGCACTCCGGCTCGGCAGACTGCGTGCGAATTGATCCAGCTCATCGAGCTCGATGATTCTACCATCGGTTCGCTGAGCTATATTTTCAAGCAGGGGCCTGTTTACTTTTATGGAGCTAAATTCAATCGCATCGAGGTCGGTGATCCATCCGGTTTGGGTGTTGCCGATTTCTGAGTTCTCTGAATCGGTCACATAAGCCCGGGCTAAGTATCCGCCGTTGTGGCGGGGGATATAAGTGGCCTCGAATACTCCGGTTTCATCGAAAACCGGCTCGGCGGTTAATTTTATTGTCTGGTCTTGGGGATCTCTGATTTCTATGACGACTGAAACGTTATCCATAGGTTCGAAATCTTCATCGCGTACACGGACCTGAAGCGAGACAGGCTGGTTTATATGGTCCTGTTTTTTTATGGCCCGGATGGAAATTCGCTCCGGGACATTGGCGATCAGCCACCGCAGGACTTGTCTCCAGAATTTGTTCATATCCTCATGCATTTGCGATTCTCGCAGACCCCATCTCCATAAGTCACCGATGGTCAATGCTCCGGTACGTCCGTTGCCGAATCGCTGAACGATCAGGGCGGGAAATTGCTGCCCCCGGTCGTTATCAATGATGGCTGCGACGCTTGCGCCTGGCTTTACAGACGGCAGACGGTTTAAAACGCGAAAAGAGGGCATCTCTGATATCCGTTGTTTTTCATTCGTCTCATTTTCGCGCAGTCGGGCCCATGGTTGTAACCAGCCTTCACGTGTCAGATCGAACCTTAGTTGACCCGTGGCCGGCTCATCAGGAAGTCGATCCAGATAAACCGGTAAAACCTGGCCGATGGCGGTGCGGTTGAAATTTCCCTGCCGGAACGATTCTTTGCCACCGAGCATCAAAAATCCGCCACCGCGTTCGGAAACGAACCGCCGGAGCAGGTCCATCTGAGCGGCAGAGAAAAATTCAGCCTCGACATCATCGAGAATGATTGCATGATAAGAATAAAGCTCCTGTTCTGTTGTCGGGAATCCGTCACGGAGCTCTTCTCCGTCACGGGTATTGAGACGGATCAGAACAGGCTGGTCGTACTGTTCGGTCTGTTCCTTATCTACGTTTTCAAATCCCCTGTATAGAGGATTGCTTGTTTCGCCTCTGCGCCCGATCCAGTTGAATTTAGGCTCGCGCCTTGCGAGCCGTAATAATGCGACTAATTGTACCTGTTCATCTTCGCTAATTGCCCTCCGGAGAAATTTGTATTCCCAGTTCGGTCTGCCGGTGACATATAAAATTCTATATGGCCCGCCCCCGCGATCCACAACGAGTGTGCACTTGTTGTTTACCATAGTCGCTTCGCCGGTGGTGTCCGGCTGTATTGGTGGTTCGTCCTCGAATTTCTCTTTGGCATCAAGGTTATAAAACAACAGACCGTGTTCTTCCGGGCGCAAATTAAACTTGAATATTCTTTTATTTTCATTTCTGCCGATGCTCTGAGTTTGACGTTCTACAAGCCGGCCTGTTTCGTCGGTCAAATCGACGGATATAGCCTTACCGGCATAGCCGGAGGTTTCGATATCGGCCTGAATCGCGACGGGGGCGTCTTCGAAAGAGCTTTGATTGACGGCGATATTGCTGATAGAGATGTCTTTCTGCGGTCTTGAACCGCCGATGGCGACGGGGTAAACGGGCGGTATATTTGTGACATCGTATGATTGATTGACAATGTCATCTGTCGCACACCCGTCGCTAAGCAGCAATATCCCGGCTAACGGCTTGTTGCTGTAGCGATCTGCGATCGTTCGTAACGCCGTGCCGACCGAAGATGCCTTGCCGTCGAAAACCAGTTCTGAAAAATCTGTTGTTCTGCGAATACGGGAGTCGAAAATATATTGACGTATCTGGAAATTTTCCGCCAGTGTGCCGAGCCATTTGGTATTATTCGGGTCCAGTGCCGTTCGAAGAATTTCTCCGCGGCTTTTAGACATGCCGCTATCGAGGATATTCATACCCCCGCTGTTGTCTGCCATGATAACGAAAAGATTCGCACCGGGCCTGGCTCGCCTTCCACTGTTTATCGGTTCCAGAAGACATAATACCAGGATAAATATGGCAGAGAGTTTCAGGAAAAACGCCGTCTTGTTTCCCGGATTAATTGCATGAGCTCGCCGGTATGTCCAGGCAAGTAATATGAGCATTACTACCAGCACCACTGCGGATATCCACATCCAGTCTGTTTTGGGGATGGTGAATAGATCGGATAACATCGTTAATCGCCGCCTCCCAGGTTTTCGTAATACGTTTTAACCAGTTCGGCGTAACGTTCGGGCACCGGATCGCGGTCGATAGGCACTAAAGCTTTTTTCGATGCGAGCTTGGCCAGCTCCTCCTCGATGCGCCCGCGTACTTCGGTCAAAGGTTTCGTAATCTGCATTTCAACCGTATCCCACTGTGGTTCTGCCCCGTGTCGTGTGAATTCCGCGCGTATCGCTCGTGCTCGGTCCCGAACCGCAGCCACTTCTTCGCGAAGCTCCTGTTCGGAGAGCATCTCTTCCACGTCACGCAACCTGTCGGACCACCGGAGAAAATCTCTGCCGGTTAGCGGGCCGTTCGGATCGTTCCCTTCAGAACCGGTTAACGGCCGGAAGCCGCCGAGTCCGTTCGGATTCGTTCCTCCTCCGCCGGCTTCTCCCGTTCCGCCAGCCTGGTCACGAGCCGGCATATTCTCCGGCTGGTTGGGATCACCTCCTTGCCCCTGACCTGTACCTTGCTGTCCTTGTGCGCGAGCCTGTTGATTCCCAGTTTGATTCGGATCGCCGGCTTGTTGTCCCGATCCACCAGCCCGGACGGCTTCTTCGTTTACGTCCCTGATTAATTCATCCAGCTGCTCCCGGGCCAGGCGAAGAGCTTCCGTTTCGTCACCCAACACACTTCTTGCCGCTTCTTCGATACCTCGCCTGATGTTTTCTATGCCCTCGCCGGCTTGCTGCTCGATCTGGCGTGCCTGTGGCAGAAAGTTTCTCCTGAGTGCTTCGCCTGTCGCTTCGAGTGCTCTGTCAACGTTTTCGGTGCTTGCCTGCCGAAGTGTTTCATACAGCCTTCTTGAAAGTATGGGTTCGGAATTTTCCGATTGCTCGCTTACATCTTTCATCTGGTCAAGCAGTTCCTGCATATTTTCTCTCTGCTGTTCGATTCTTCCTGCAAGCTCACGATTGACACCGGATTCGTCAAGCGTTCTTTGTGCCGGTTCGTCCTCCTGCTGTTGCATTTCTTCTGCAATCTGGTCCTGCTGCTCGTCAAGCTGCTGCGCCTGTTCGCGCATGTTGCGCATTTGTTCCGAGAACTGACCGGAAGTGCGACGCTGAAAATCGTCGCGCATCTCTTCGAGCTCTCGTTGTGCACGTGTGGTGGATGCGACAGCATCCGAGACATCACCCTGAGCTATCTCCTCGGCGGATTGTTGAATTCTTTCACGGGATTCATTTAGCTGTTCCGATGCGTCGGCCATTCGCTGACGATTTTGTGGATTTTCCATACGCTCTTGAAGCTCATCGACGTCACGGAGTGTTTCAATTTGTTCTTCCCTGAGACGCTTTAACTGCCGGCTGATTTCCTGTCTCTGCTGCTCCGTACGGGCCTCTCGAAGGGCAGCTTCGGTTTCTCTGAGTCTGTTTGCCATTTCGTTTTGACGCCGCGCCAGTTCGCGCAGCCGATTCAGAACCTGAACGTCCTCACGCCGTGCTTCCTGCTGCTGAGACTGGGCCAGTCGCTGTGTCTCGTATCTGTCTTGCCTTTGCTGAAGCTCTAATTGTCGCAGTTGTTGCTGCGATCTTGCAGAAATTTGATTGCCGTTTTGTTGAGCGTTCCGGCTCCGCGCGATTTGGTGTTCCCGTTCCCTTAATTTCAGCAGCTCCTGGTAGGCGGATTGTTCCGCGCCCAAGGCGGGCGAAAGCTGCGATGCCGAAGTTTTTTCCGCCGCTTCTCTCAGGTGTTCAATCGAGGTCTCCATATAATTCGAAGCCTTTTGTAGCGTTTGGATTTCGGCCGGTTCCTCGGCCTGGGAAATAGATTCATTTGCCTGTTCCAGGGCATCGGCTTGTGATTGCCGGACCAAATTCAAATCCTCTTTTTGTTCATTGATGCTTCCCGATTGGTCGGCCTGCCGTTTTATATTCCATGTGGCGCTGATGATTTGCTTTTGCAACTGGATTAGTTCTTCGCCGCGGTTGCCTTGCTGGTCCTGCTGCTGGTTGTCTCTTTGCTGCTGATTATTCTGATCCAGGAATGACTGGTTCTCGCGGAATATCTCCTCGAACGGACGAACCTCAATAAAGTATAGATCGCTCGAAGTCCTGCGGATATTTCCGTCAGGACCGATATCGTCGGCCCAGAAGGAATAAGTCAGTAACTGGTCCGGCTGAGCGTTATGTTCTTCCAGCTCCAGCAGGTATTCGGTTTTTTGTTTCTTATTCGATGGTACCGATTGACCAAGGTTAATATTTTTACTCGGCATGCCGGCAAGAGTATAACTTAATCCGTGTGCGGTGACCCCGAAATCGTCTGAAACTTCGGCTTTGAAGGCAACTTCCTCCAAAGGGGACGCCTCAAGGTCGCGATTTGGAAAAGTGAGTCTCAGTTCCGGCGGCAGGTTTTCGTGAACATCGATAATAAATCGCGGCGGGATCTTATTCACCAGTCCCTGCGCATCAACCAGCTTCAACTCGTATCGCCGGCTCTCCATGGGCGACAGAGATGTTGTGTAAATATTAGGATGGTCGCTGTCTATTGTCAGATCCAGTGCTTCTCCGTCTCTGGTGATGAGCTGGGCCGTGTCCACTGTTTTATTGAGGGTAAATGTAAGGGTCACCTGCGAGCCTTCGAGTACGCCGATTTGACGTGTATCTTTGATGATTTTCTCCGGTAAGTCCGTGTATGAGGGATAAACAATATTTGCATCCGCTCTCAGAAGCAGCGGGTGCTCATAGACTGTGATTTTATATTCTGGTGTACGCTTGTCCGCGTACTCGATATGATAGGCCATATCGGTTTTAATATTGGAAATAATCCCGCCGAACACGGGATCCTCGAGGCTGCGCTTTAACTGGATTTCCCGGGTGTCTTCCGGCGAAGGACCTATCAGGAGCTGAACTCCCTGAGGCAGCAGTCCTTCGAACCTGGCGGTTATAACTACCGCTGTTCCGAGCTCGACTTTTGTGTCGCCGGGACTGACGGTAATATTATATCCCTTTTTGGCGGTGGTAGTATTTATAGAGGTAAAAGACAGCCGCGGCGATAATCGTGAGATTACAAAAACCAAAAGTAGCAGAGCCGCAATCTGTCCGCATCTGGCGAGTGTGAGTGTCCTTTGCGAAACACTTTGTATCCAATCGTGATTTTTCGCATGTGAAAGCGCTTCGCCGACAACCCTTTCCTGCAAAAAGCCTAATTGCCCGAAAGCATCCTGCGGCTGTTGTTCTATCGCAGTCAGCAGGGTGGCCCTGAGTTCAGGATTTTTTTCTTCGATAGTCCGGGCGATTGTTTTGTAATCCGGCTCGAAACGGCTGGACCTGTACCAGGTTATAACCGAAACCAGTCCTGTTGAAATAAACAGTGCCCAGTTTACAATCGGCCATTGCCGGCCCCATAGCCTCTCGGCGATTATCAATGCAATCCCTGCAAGTGCGGCGATAAACCAGTATATTGATAATCTTCGCAGCAGTAACAGCTTTTTTTTGCGGCTCACAACGGGCCTTAGCCATTTTCGGAGGTTTTTCTCGATCATTTTTCTTCTCCCTGAGTCAATACCGCGGGCCGGGTCAACCACCCGGCAAGCCATGTCTCAACTATTATTACCGCAAGCGAGGCTATTAATAGGTACCGCCAGAGTTTTTGTCTGTTTTCCATATCCACTATACTGCTGTGGAGCTTTGCCTTTTGTGTATGTTCGGTTTCAATAGCGAGGGCGTCGTTTAAAGGTATCCTGAACTGCTCGAACTCATCGGGAAGCATAGGGGTCGTCAGGCATTCCCGTGCCGGAATGTTAACGGCGAAAATCCGATTCCCGGAAGGCGATTCGATAGTATAAATTCCCGGCAGCTCTGTTCGATTAAAAAATTTCTCTTCCGGTTTGACGTCAATCAGTGAATTATCTGGCCTGCGAATCCGTACGTTTGCAGGTTCTGGAGTTCTTTCTTGTGGTATGGGTACCTGGTCGTTTACGAAGTATTGAGATTGCTGTCCGTTGAACAGGCCGTTATATTCCAGCAACGAATATAAAAGCGGGACAAATTTAGAAGACAGGGCAAGCTGGCTGTCCGTTGGATGCCAGCCGGAGGTCAATACCAGCAGCGAACCTCGTCCGAGAGGAAACTCGATTATTGCCGGATCGCCGTTGTCGAATACTGCCAGTGCCCGGGCTTTTTGTAGATTCTCGATTGCAATGCGGCGATACTTCCAGAAATGTATCTTCGTGAAATCCGAATAACGAGATTCGGAAAATGGCGACAGTAATGGATGTTCGAAATCAATGGAACCGAGCATAGCGTATTCGTCAACTTTCGCTTCCCGGCAGTCAATATTATCCAGCCCTAAAACAGTCTTAATAATTTCGGCGGCTTCGACAGACTTCATAGTTAATAAAATTCTGCCCCCTGATTCTATAGCCCGGCGCAAGTGTCCGATTTGTTCCTGACCGACGGAATCAGTAGCTATTATTAAATCTGCTTTTAAAATTTCCCTTTCGCCCGGACTATCTTTTTGCAGGGAATCCAGCTGAAACTTCAATGCACCTGTCGGCTGAAATGCCCGCCGGAGATAATAGAGCATTTGCTCAGGATGTTCCGGATTTTCATTGCCGAGGTAAAGGATATTAACATGCCTATCTAAGTTCGGTGTCAGATAAAGAATGTTATCGAAATCGTGGTCGTCACCTTTTAGGATTAACTTACGGACTGCTCCGGAATTTGGTTTGTCCGAAACGTTCGTAACAATACTATGTCCGGGCGGCACATATACATCAATGGGATTGTTCGCGGTTCCTGACGGTTCGGCCCATTCAAGCTGGAATTGTTCTGTTGTCGCATCGGAGCAGTTTGTGACACGAATACGCTGTTGTTTGTCACTTTCTGCAGGGGACAGATAATCGCGGTTTGTGACTAATTGCATCGCCGCATTTGTTTTGCCGCCTGTTGTAATTAGTCTTACATCCAGGGCGGTTCCTTGCGGCCATTGATACGTGTTCAATGCGTCAATGTTGCTGCCTTGTTGCAAGTCACTGATAAGAACAATCCGGTTTTGTCTGAATTTTGACTGGTCGTTAATTTCATCGTCCTCGATAGCTTCGGCGGCGGTGATAAGGGCATTGCCGAGGTTGGTCGAGGCCCATGACGGTGACAATCCTGAAATCTCTTCGATTATCATAGGAACTCGCCGACCCGGTTCAAGCTCGCTCCATGCCTCGAATCCTGTAAGTGTATCGGTATCGTTATCGAAGCTGATAACGCAGAGGCGATCCAACGGCTCCAATTCTTCCAGTAACGAGCGAGCTTCGCCGACGGCCTGTGTCCACATCCCGGTTCGCCGCATGGAAGCGCTCGTATCGATTAACATGACAGTTCGTATTCCTGTCGGAACCTGTTCATCTTCGACTGAACGAATAAAGAACGGGCGTGAGAATACAAGGGCAAGCAGGCATAAAATAATACATCGGAGGATTAACAGCGGCAGGTTTTCGATACGGCTGCGATTTTTGAATCGAGGTATCGTTGTGCGTAAAAACATCAGGGAGCTGAACGTCACCTTTTTGCGGGTGTGTCGCCGGATCATATGCAGTATGATCGGCAAACTTATCGCCGTGATGCCTGCCAGAAATAGCGGATAAAGAAAATTCATAAAGCCCTCCCGACAGTCGGTGGTTTTATGTGCCTGATTCTTTTTCTGCGGCGCATTCTGTCCTGCAAAAATTCAAGCAGTGCCAAATCGAACGGGCGGTCCGTGGCGAACAGATGATAATCGATACCGAGATTTCGACAGGTTGCCTTAACGGCGGAAAGATGTTTCCTGAGCCTCTGTTCGTATGCCTTTTGAGCCGCCGCCGGTTCGACGTACATATTGCGACCCGATTCGATGTCCTGGAAAAGTGCCGGTGTTCCGAAATTGAAGTTCAGCTCGGTGGGATCCAGCACGTTGAAAATAACAACATCGTGGCCGCTGGCCTTAAGATAATTCAGGTCCGGTTCGAGTCGTTCGATTGATGTCAGCAAATCGGAAATTAAAATAATAAGTCCCCGCTTGGTTATGGTTTCGGCGATTCTTTTGAGCGGCGGGCCAAGGTTCGTGGCGCCGCCTCCCGGGTGAGCTTCCAGTGTAACCATTAATCGCCGCAGATAGCCCGGCCGATTGCGGGGTAACATATATTGCCTGATCTGGTCGTCGAAAGTCGCCAGGCCGACGGCGTCACCCTGCGTGAAGAGAAAATATGCCAGAGTCGCGGCCAATGTGCCGGCGTATTGCGATTTTGTGTAACCGCCGGAACCGTATCCCATCGAGCGGCTGTGGTCGAGCAGCAGGTGACAGCGAAGATTGGTTTCGTCCTCGAATTTCTTGATATAAAATCTGTCACTGCGGGCGTAGAGACGCCAGTCAATATGGCGGGGGTCGTCACCGGGACTGTACTGGCGGTACTCGGTGAACTCGACCGAAAAGCCGTGATAGGGACTTCGGTGAATTCCCTTCCAGAATCCCTCGACGATAACTTTGGCGCGAAGCTCCATCGATTTTATTTTCATCAGCGAGACCGGGTCGATCATGCCCTCGATATTGGCATTGGGACTCGCTGAATAAGATGGAGCTGTTTTATTACTCATTTAGTTATACTTTCCTTGACCGATTTAAGCAGGCGGTCAACGATGTCCGTAACGGCTACGCCCTCGGCTTCGGCGCGATAATTGATTAATATACGATGCCGAAGCACCGGATAAGAAAGCTGTCGTATATCGTCGAAATTAACGTGCGACCTGCCGTACAGCAGCGCCCGTGCCTTCGCTCCGAGAACCATGTATTGCGACGCCCTCAGTCCGGCCCCCCATGTCACCCACTCGTTTACGAAATCCAGCTTATTATCCGCACCGGGTCGTGACGCGGCGGCAATCCTTACGGCATATCGGACAATATCCTCGGCGACCGGCACTTTTTTCACCACGTCGTGAAACCGCAGTAAATCTTCGCCGGAAAAGACCTGCTCGATGGATTTCGGCTCGACGGATGTCGTTTGTCGAACTACATCGACTTCCTGATCCTCCGGCAGATAATCGATCCAGACGTTGAACATGAACCTGTCGAGCTGCGCTTCGGGTAGCGGGTATGTCCCTTCCATCTCGATAGGATTCTGTGTTGCGAAAACATAAAAAGGCTCGTTTAACGCATGGCAAACACCGACTGCCGTGACATGATGTTCCTGCATCGCTTCGAGCAGTGCCGCCTGCGTCTTGGGAGGCGTTCGGTTGATTTCATCGGCGAGAATCATATTGGCGAAGACCGGCCCTTTGACGAAAACCATCCTGCGCTCGTGGTCGGTTTGCTGGAGGATTTCTGTGCCGGTGATGTCGGCCGGCATAAGGTCCGGCGTAAACTGGATTCTCTGGAACTTCAGATGAAACAGTTGCGCCAGCGACTTGACCAGCAGGGTCTTGGCCAGACCGGGCGCTCCGGTTATAAGGCAATGTCCCCCGGAAAGCACGGATATAATCAGATGCTCGATAACGTCATCCTGGCCGATAATGACTTTTGAAAGCTCGGACTTGATACGCTGGCGAGCCCCTGCGATTTGTTCGACGGCCCATCGCTCGAATTCATACGTTTTAGTTGCCAAATTAATTTTCCTTTCTTTTCCAGCGGCACTCTCGATCCGCCGTCTCAGTGTGTCATTGCATAAAAGACAATATTTATTCCAAGTGGGTATGCCTTCTTTTCTGAAAATTCGTGAAAATATGCCTTGCTCATGCCTTCGCGTTCCCATCCGTCGCCGAGGTCGGTGTCCCGGCAGATAACCACCATCATTCTACCCTTGTCGTCATAAATACCGTAATAACGAGCGAAGGGTGCATCTGGTCGTTCTGTGGTTCTCCCGGTAAGACGGTCGTACCTGTCAACAGCCCAGTTGATGGCCGGTATCTGCGGCTTTTCCTTTAGCTCGAATACGCAGTGAAAGATGGGATGAGCCAGTGTCAGCTCTATCGGTTCGCGTTCCGGGAATACCCGTTTCATCTGGCCATAAATGTTATACCACTCCGCCCGGCCCCAGAAATCGTCAATCATTAAAAAGCCGCCGTTGAGCAGATAACGCCGGAGGTTTTTGATTTCCTCTTCGCCAAAAACCAGGTTGCCCGGCTCAACGATATATATGAAGGGATAATTGAAAAGCTCCGGGTCTGTCAGCTCGAGGATAATTGGTATGGGATTGACTTCCATCGAGGTTAACTGATGCAGGCGAAAGGAGAAATTCAATTCGCTGTCGGGGTAATCCGTTAACCAGTTGCCGCCTCTTATTCCTCGTCTGCCTGAGCGGTAACCGGATGAATAGCGGATTCGTACAAATGTAAATACATCGCGAGAAAATTCCCTGTCAATCTCCCATTCCGGCTCGAATGCAGGTTGCCGAAAATCGAATCTCTGCCTGGGGTATCTCTGTCTTGAGCCGCGGGGGGAATTTCTTCCCCTGAATTCTCTTTGTGCAAGCACTGCCGTTGCTCCTAAAGATGTCACGATAACCAGAATTATAATCCATCTTTTTTTTGTCATTACAACTGTTCCTGGGTTGTCGTAGATTCGATTTGCTCGTTCGATACTGGTTCGCGTTGTTCGGAGTTGTTTCCTTCGATAATTTTAAGCAGCAGTTTATGTGCCGCACGAAAGCGCGGCGCCTCTGCCAATGCCAGAAGAACGTACCTTTTTGCCGCGGCGGGGTCTTTTTGTTCGAGCAATCTGCCGAGACGGTAATTGAGTTCGGCCGGGTCTGCATAATCCAGCGAGAGTAGTCGCCGATATGCCCCAATTGCTTTTTCATCCCTGCCGAGTTTTTCATAGGCGTTGCCGAGCTGCCAATGCAGTTTCGTCGGCATAGGATACACGGCCATATATCTCTCGCCGTTTTTAGCGACTTGCCGCCAGTTCTCGTTTTCTTCGGAGATTTCCATCAGACGCTCGTATGCATGAATCGCATTGGAGGAATTTTCCGCTAACTTATCGAGGACTTCCTGTTCCTGTTCGATTTCACCGAGGTTTCTGTGGGCCTCTGCGAGAAGCCGATAGGCATTGTCCTTGCCGACGTATTGGGGATAAAGTTTTATAAGTTTATTAAGAGGCTCTTTTGCCTGTTCCCAGTTTCCTTGTGCCGTTAGATTCCCGGCATATAGTGTCAGTGCCGGGATATTGTTGGGATTTTTCTGTAGCCATTCTGCTAATGAATTAGCATCCATGGCGGCAAGCTGTTCTTCTTCGGGTTGCTGCCAGTCCGCGTCCGGGGCTAAATTTTCGGCTCGTTTTTTGGCGAATGCCTCGAATTCCTTTTCAATTCTTTCCAGCGGCTCGGCATGTTCGGAGATTGCCCTGTTTATGTCCTTACCTTCCGCCAAATCGGCCAAAATTGCCTTTAAGCTCTCGTAACCGTAATTATCGACAAGAAACTCAATCACAAGGCAGGACTCGTAATAGGCGAACTGTAGATGCATAGGTGTCTCAGGGCTTAAAAATGCGCCGCTTAGTTCGCTTATCGGAGTAAGCTGTCCATCCAGAATCATCTCGCGATACTGCGGATTCATCTGCTGGCCCCATGTAGGATTTTTCTGGAGCTCTTCGAAGACGGAGATACCTTCGCTGAACCATCGCGGCATTTTATTGCGGGTCATATTCAGTGTTACTACATGACAGAACTCGTGCCACAATGTTGCTTTCCAGTTGGACGGATATTCTGCTTTCGGGCTGTTGGCAGTTATTACATTGCCGAAGCATACACCCAGGAAACCGTCGCCGCCCGGGATGCCGAATGTGCGGACTGCAAAATCCTGCTGGTCGGGGAAAAGTTCCAGGATGACCGGACCGTCCAGTTTGATGCCGTATTTTGCGCACAATTCGAGCTCCGCCTGTGTGAGCAACGCCAGAACCTCCCGTCCGTAAACAGCCGCTTCGTCTTTGGCCATCCGAACGGTGAAATGTCCCGCCTGTAACTTCGCAAATTTTACCATATGGTCGCGAAGATTAACAAGATTATAGGCCTGGACGTTGTACGCATCCTTATTATAAACCTGGTCTGCAAGTTTCCACCCTTCGGCTTCATGGCCGAGACGAAGAAGATCCTGTGACAACTGGATTTTTGCCGGAAGATAATCGGGATCAAAGCTTAATGCCCGGCGCTGATATTTTTCAGATTCGGCGAAGCGATATTTTTGGGACAATTTATATCCGATAAGGTAATCGACTTTCGGATTGGTTGACCATTGCCTCAGCGCTGCAGCTCGAGTTTTTTTGACGGCATCGGGATCGTTTGCCATATGTGCTAAAACACATCGGTACGCCCATGCCTGGGGATTCGACGGATTGACGGAAATAACCTTATCGAGAGACTTTCCCGCTCCGGCATAATCTTCGCAATCGATTTGGTGTTCTGCCAGCAGCAGTAACGACGGTGTGTGATTGGGATTGATAAAAAGAGCCGCATCGATGGATTTAACCATTTCGCTGCGGTCGCTGTGGTAAAACGACTTGGCCAGACCCCAGTGCATGTCCGGATCGTCGCCGAAATACTCGAGTCCTTTTCGATATTGTTCGGCGGCCAGTTCGAAGTCCTGTTTATCCAGTGCCAGCTCGCCGGCGGCTAAATATGCTTCGCGGCAGTTCGGAGCTGTTTTAAGGACCCTGTTGTAAAACTGGTCCATAATGATTTTAGGCTCGGCTCCGAGTATTAAAAGCACTTCTCCCAAAGCTACTACATCGGGCCCATCCCAATATTCGAGTGCGAGTCTGTTGGCCGCCCGCAGTATGCGCGAGAGATTTTCATTTGCGAGTTGTTGACGGCCGTTATGAAGATTGGCTTTATAACCGAGTTTTAACAGGCGAATGCTCAGCGGGTGATGCAGCAGTGCCGTGTTTGTCTCTCGTACGGCCTGTTCGTATCGGCCGAGTTCCAGCAGCGATTCGACTAAGAGAATTTGCCACTGCGGTTCGTCTGCGCCGTTGACTATGGCTTTTTTTGCGGATTTGATGCACTTGGAATACTGGCCGGTGCTGAAAAGTTTGCGGGCATTTTCAAAGTCCCGGGTTTCTGCTGCACTAAACGATTGTTCTGAAGATATAAAGGTTATTATTAATAAGACCGCAAAGACTTTGTGAAAATGTCGCTTAAAAAAGACAGCCATATTCTACCTACCCCACCGATTGCAGGCCAAAGCTTCCCCTGACATGGTTTTCGGTACAATCCCGCTATATAATTATTTTAAGAACAAGGTACTCTTTCTTCTATTTAAGCTACTATAACTGATTCATAAGGATTGAGTCAATATTCGTAATGTTTCGAGCTTGCAGCAGCATACTTTCCTAGCGGATAAATGCAATGCATAAAAAATCCTTAAATATTTATTTCAATTCATGCAGTTTGTTCCTGACGTACAATCCTCGATAAAGACGGACTTTCTCTTAATACAATCAGACGCTCGTACCTGTTCGGATATTGCCGAAAAATCATATCTTTAATACGCCAAGGGTGGAATTTAGACGGCATCCGCCGGTTTAATTCGAATTTCAATGTTTTATAGGTGGCATAAACTCTTTTGTATGGAAGGTCTTACGTTTTTTCGCTTGATTTTCTATTTAAGGAGAAATAAGTTTATTCGGTTTAGACAAGTCATAAAAAATACGAGGTGGCAAAATGGATATTCAAAATTGTAAAAACATAGCAAAAGTCTCACTTATTCTTATTGTGGTTATATCAGCTTCCTGTGGAGCCGCAAATGCCGAACAGGAGCAATTAGGCTATCCGATTGCCGCCGTCCCGTTCACCAAAGTCACATTGACGGATGATTTCTGGTCCGGACGCATTGAGACCAACAGGACCGTGACAATTCCGTTTGGTTTCGAAAAATGTGAGGAGGAGGGCAGAATAAGGAATTTTGCCAAAGCGGGAGGCCTTATGGGAGGTGAATATGAAGGGGTGATGCCTTTTGACGATACTGATGTTTACAAAATCATCGAAGGCGCTTCGTATTCTTTGACCATTTATCCGGATAAGGAGCTGGGCAAATATATCGATGAAATAATCGAAAAAATCGCCGCGGCGCAGGAAGATGATGGTTATCTCTGCACCTGGAAAACCCTGAATCCCAGGACAACTCCCGCTCGCTGGGTAAAGCCCGGCCCGCGCTGGTTTCATTTAGCCGCGAGCCATGAGTTATATAATGCCGGTCATATGTACGAAGCGGCATATGCCCATTATCGGGCTACGGGTAAGAAAAATTTCCTGAATGTTGCTCTGAAGAATGCGGATTTGATTGCCGAGACTTTCGGCCCCGGCAAAAATATGGATCCGCCGGGACATCAGATTATCGAGACCGGCCTGGTTAAATTGTTCCGGGCGACAGATGATAAAAAATATCTCGACCTTGCAAAATTCTTCCTGGACCAGAGAGGTAACGCCGCCGGTCATAAACTTTACGGCTCTTACAGCCAGGACCATAAGCCCGTTACCGAACAGGATGAAGCGGTTGGCCACGCCGTGCGTGCAGTCTATATGTATGCGGCGATGGCGGATATCGCCGGGATTATGGGTGATTCGGCTTATCTCAATGCCGTTGACAAAATCTGGAAGAATGTCGTCTGGGAAAAGTATTATATTACCGGCGGCATCGGCGCCCGCCACGAGGGAGAATCTTTCGGCGATAATTACGAGCTGCCCAACCTGACTTCCTACAATGAAACCTGTGCCGCGATTGGTAATGTCTATTGGAACCATCGAATGTTCATGCTGCACGGCGACGCCAAATACATCGATATTCTTGAACGGACGCTTTATAACGGCTTGATTTCGGGAGTCCCGCTCTCCGGC
>Ga0272441_10007727_pt1 | contig 17366 bp, 12 predicted proteins | sample SSMProp6N_FD_193582 | JGI IMG/M metagenome (GOLD analysis project Ga0272441, IMG submission 193582) | Marine sediment archaeal communities from Little Sippewissett salt marsh, Falmouth, MA, United States - SSM-Prop-6N | ecosystem: Environmental > Aquatic > Marine > Wetlands > Sediment ...
GATGACAATTCGTGGCTGGATGTCACCGGCCGTTTCGTTTTCTTGCGTATGAAGTCACGTACAGTGATTTCATGGGCCGGATTTCGCACCGCAAAGCAGCCGGCAATGGCGAAGCCGGCGGCCTGACCGGCAAGCTCTTCGATCCGATCGCTGAGGGCGGAAATCTCCAGCGGCCGTTCTCGGCCATGCACATCGTGACCGCCAGGCAGAAAGATGACCGGATCCCGACCCAATGCCGTGCCCAGGCCATTGCGTGACAGTTCGTCGGTGCCGAATCCGATCATGACAAGCACGGCCCGTCCGCCCTGTCCCTCCACGAGAGCGTTGGTGGCCAGTGTCGTCGACAATGACACCATGGCGATATGGGCGGGGTCGATGCCACTGTCGCTCATCACCGTTTCCACAGCCCTGCCAATGCCGAGCATCAGATCATGACGTGTTGTCAGGGCTTTGGCCTTGGCGACAACATGATGGTTGTGCGCGTCAAGGAGAACCGCGTCGGTATGGGTTCCGCCGGTATCGAGTCCCAACAGGAATTGTTCGCCTGCATCATGTCGGATCAAGGGTCATGTCTCACTCATGAGCGATCCTGGCGCTCGATATCGCGCGCCGATGTCGCCGGCCGGATTTTTGGCATTCACGTGATAGGACGCAGCCGCCCGATGTGAAAGACCCTGATCCGGCAATACGGCACTATCCGACCCGCATATATCATGCCCGGCGGCCGCGATATTCACCACGGTGTCCGGCTGAGGGCCGAAATCCCGGTAAAACCCCCGTTTGTCCGGTTCAAAAGCTTCTCAAAGCTTGGCTGCAGGTCGCGCTGACCATATATACTGAAGATGATCGTTGCACGATTCGCGCAGTTGATCGTTGCAGCCCTGTTTGAGAAAGTCTGCCGTCTCCAATGAGTGACACGCCCGAAGCCGCAAGCGGCCAGCCCGCTGAGTATGGTGCCGAATCGATCAAGGTCCTGAAAGGGCTTGATGCGGTCAGAAAGCGGCCCGGCATGTATATCGGTGACACCGATGACGGCTCCGGCTTGCATCACATGGTCTATGAGGTCGTCGACAATGCCATTGACGAGGCACTGGCCGGCCATGCCGATATCGTGACCGTGACGCTCAATGCCGACGGCTCGGTGACGGTCACCGACAATGGCCGCGGCATTCCGACCGACATTCATGCCGGTGAAGGCATTTCGGCGGCCGAGGTCATCATGACGCAATTGCATGCGGGCGGGAAGTTCGACCAGAACGCCTACAAGGTATCGGGCGGCCTGCACGGCGTTGGCGTATCCGTCGTCAATGCCCTGTCGGTGAAACTCGATCTCAAGATTCACCGGCATGGCAAGATTCACGAAATGAGTTTCACCCACGGGGTGGCCGACGCGCCATTGAGGATCACGGGCGATGCAGGCGGGCAAACGGGCACCGAACTGACCTTTCTGCCAAGTTCGCAGACCTTTACCAAAACCGAATTCGATTATGCGACGCTCGAACATCGTCTGCGTGAACTGGCCTTTCTCAATTCCGGTGTGCGCATCGTGCTGAGCGACAAGCGCCATTCCGACATTGTCGAGCAGGAATTGTTCTATGAAGGCGGGTTGGAAGCCTTCGTGCGCTATCTCGATCGCAACAAGAAGGCGCTGGTCGAGCGCCCCATCGTCATTGGTGGCGAAAAGGACGGTATCGTCGTCGAGGTCGCCATGTGGTGGAATGACAGCTATCACGAAAACGTTCTCGCCTTCACCAACAACATTCCCCAACGCGATGGCGGCACGCATCTGGCCGGTTTTCGCGGCGCGCTGACACGCCAGATCGTTTCCTATGGCGAGGCTTCCGGCCTGACGAAAAAGGAAAAGGTGCAGTTGACGGGCGATGATTGCCGGGAAGGTCTGACGGCGATCCTGTCGGTAAAGGTGCCCGATCCGAAATTTTCCTCGCAGACAAAGGACAAGCTGGTTTCATCCGAAGTGCGCCCGGTCGTCGAAAGTCTCGTCAACGAGGCGCTCAATCAATGGCTGGAAGAGCATCCCGCCGATGCCAGGACATTGGTTGGCAAGGTTATCGAAGCGGCCGCGGCCCGCGAAGCGGCAAGGCGCGCACGCGAACTGACGCGGCGCAAGGGGGCGCTTGATATTGCCTCGCTTCCCGGCAAGCTGGCCGATTGTTCCGAGCGCGATCCGGCGAAATCGGAGCTTTTTCTCGTCGAGGGGGATTCGGCAGGCGGCTCGGCCAAACAGGGTCGGTCGCGTGACAACCAGGCAATCCTGCCCCTGCGCGGTAAAATCCTCAACGTCGAACGGGCGCGGTTCGACAAGATGCTGTCAAGCCAGGAAATCGGCACGCTGATCACGGCGCTGGGCACCGGCATCGGCAAGGATGAGTTCAATATCGAGAAGCTGCGCTATCACAAGATCATCATCATGACGGATGCCGATGTCGACGGCGCCCATATCCGCACGCTGTTGTTGACCTTCTTTTTCAGGCAGATGCCGGAATTGATCGAGCGCGGGCATCTCTTCATCGCGCAGCCGCCGCTCTACAAGGTGGCGCGCGGCAAGTCGGCGCAATATCTCAAGGATGAGAAGGCCCTTGAGGACTATCTGATTTCGGTCGGTCTCGAAGAGGCCTCACTGGAGCTTGCTTCCGGCGAAGTCAGGGCAGGCCAGGATCTGCGGGCCATCATTCAGGATGCTCTCAGGGTCCGTGCGCTCATCGAGGCGCTGCATTCACGCTATGATCGCAACCTGATCGAGCAGGCGGCGATTGCCGGTGCGCTCAATCCGGAATTGACGGCTGACAATGCGCGCGCCAGCGAAACGACGGTCGATCTGGTACATCGGCTTGACCGGATTTCGGAGGAGACCGAGCGTGGTTGGGAAGGCGTCGTCACACCGGAAGGCGGCCTGTTGTTCACCCGCACGGTTCGCGGCGTCAAGGAATCGCATCTGCTCGATGTCGGGCTGATCGGCTCGTCCGACGCGCGCCATATCGATCAGATGCAACCTTCATTGAAAGAGGTCTTCGATCGGCCGCCGGTCTTGCGGCGCAAGGAGGCCAGTGAAGCCATTTCCGGACCCCGCATGTTGCTCGATCGTATTTTCGAGACCGGGCGCAAGGGCCTGACCCTGCAGCGCTACAAGGGACTTGGCGAGATGAATGCCGAACAGTTGTGGGAAACGACGCTCGACCCCAATGCTCGTTCGCTGCTCCAGGTGCGGGTGGCAGACGCCACGGATGCGGACGGGCTTTTTTCGCGGCTGATGGGTGACGAGGTCGAGCCGCGGCGGGAATTCATTCAGGATAACGCCCTGAGTGTCGCCAATCTCGATATCTGACAGCCTCGTCTAAAGGTCGAGGAGAAAAGTCAGCGCCACCAGTGCGCCGGCCAGCAATATCAGTGTTTCGGCGACCATTGTCGTTACATGGCCCCGTCCCAGGTCGAGCATGGCCCTGATCGACGTCTTCACGCCAAGCGCTGCAATCGCGATCACCAGCATCCAGTAGGAAAGCGTGGCAGCGGCGTCGCGGATGCCCGCCGGAAGATCGACAAGGCTGTTGACAAAGGCCAGAACGAGAAACATCACCATGAACCATGGGATGAGCAGCAGTTTGCCACGCTTTCGCTCATGGCCGTTCTGGCCGGCTTCGTCTGCCTCCTGACGAGGGAAAAAGTTCAGCGCAATCAGAATCGTGAACAGGACGACCGGCAAAAGCGCCACCCGGAAAAGCTTGACGATCGTCGCAGTGTCGCCGGCTTCCTGCGAAACCGAATAGCCGGCGCCAACGACCTGCGCGACGTCATGGATGGTCGCGCCGATCAGAAAGCCGATTTCGCGCCCGTCCAGACCGAGGCTGGAAAACAGCGCCGGATAGAGCACCATGGCGATGGTCGACAATGTCGTGACAGCCATCACGGTGAACAGCGTATTGCGCTCGGTGTCGCGGCTGGCTGGCAGGATTGCCGCAATGGCGAGTGCTGCGGAGGCGCCGCATATGGCTACGGCGCCGCCCGAGATCAGGGCAAAGCGCCAGGGGCGCCGGGTGAACCGGGCCATGAGAAAACCGCAGCCGATCGTCAGGGTGACAAGGCCGGCAATGGTGCCGACAACACTGAAACCGAGGGAAGCGATATCGCCAAAGGTGATGCGGATTCCCAGCAGTCCGACACCCAGACGCAGAATGGTTTGCGACGAAAAGCCAATGCCCTGGCGCCATGACGGCTCGTTGCCGAGAAAATTGAAGGCGATGCCGAGCAGCAGCGCAAACAGCATGGCCGGTCCGCCATAGTGTTCGGACAGGAAGATTGCTGTCACGGCAATCGTCATGCAAAGAAGCAAACCCGGAAGCAACCGACGGGTGCCTGCAAGGAGATTGTCTGAAAAAAGGCGCGCCGGCATGGGAAACGGGTTTGAACCTGCAGGGAAAGATTGACGGTCTGGTGATCAGGCACGTCTCGCACAAACCATGCTCGCACAAACCGGGCATGAGTGAAACAAGACATGTCAAACCGGCGTGCGATCCGAACGGCCATTGCCTTCGTGATCGCGGCCAGGCGCTGGCTGCTCAATCCGCTTTTTGCGTTGCTGGCCAGTCGCGTGCCCGCGAGATCATGAGCCGCCGCCCTGCTGGTCGTGCTCGGCACGGCCTGGATCACGCAATTGTCCGGCCTGTCCATGGCGATGGGGGCGATGGCGATGGGGCGGTTCTGACCGGTCTGGGCACGGATAAGGTCACCGCCGACGAAATCATGAATGATGTGCGCAAGCGCGATATCGACCGCCTGAACCTTCAACTCGTCGAAGGCATGACCGCCGGGCGCTCCCTTATGCGCGGCCATATGGCGACACCGACACCCATCCGCCCATGTCGGTGCCAGCGCACCGGAAACGCGCCCTGAATGAGGAAGCGGCCGATATCCTGAAGACGCCCGAGGAAACCGCATCTGACGGGCAGCGCATATCCGATTGAGATCGCAAAAAGGGTGTGGCGCATGCCACACACAGATGTGGAATCACGTTTTTCGGCCGGATTGCCCTTGCTTTAGCTATCATATTGGCAGACTGTTGAAATTCAGAGCCCTGCCGCAAGTTTGACACATGTTTGCAGGGCGAGACTAATCCGGCAGGCATATCAACAATAGCCGGAGGGTAGGAAAGCGTTCGAAGAGAGGGTGTCGGTTGCTTTTTCACAAGGCCGCTAAGCACAAGCGTGCCATGACGAAGGGGCCGGCTTGTTCGGTGAGGTCATCGGCCTCGACAACCAGAATGCGACTCGAGCGCGTGCATATTTGAGGGCTTTCAAGCCATGTTCTATCAGCTTTACGAATTCAACCATGCTTTTCTGGCACCTTTCAGGGCCGTCGGCGATGTGATGCAACTTGCCTATCGAAACCCGTTGAACCCGATATCGCACACCAGTTTAGGACGAACCATGGCCGCCGGTTTCGAGGTCTTCGAACGGGCGACACGACGCTATTCGAAGCCTGAATTCGGTCTTCACGAGACGCGCCTGAATTCCGGTCCGGTTGCGGTGCGCGAAGAAATCGTGTGGTCGCGGCCATTTTGCGACCTGATCCATTTCAAGCGCGATTTGCCGCCTGGCCGCAGACCCGATCCGAAAATTCTGATCGTTGCCCCGATGTCCGGTCACTATGCAACGCTGCTCAGGGGCACCGTCGAGACGCTTCTGCCGAAAGCGGAGGTCTATATCACCGACTGGATCGATGCCCGGGTGGTGCCGCTCAGCGATGGCCGTTTCGATCTTGACGACTATATCGACTATGTCATCGCGATGCTGCACGAACTCGGTCCCGACATTCATGTCATGGCGGTGTGCCAGCCATCCGTGCCGGTGCTTGCGGCCGTCGCTGTGATGGAGGAAAACGGTGATCCGCTGTCGCCCTCGACCATGACACTGATGGGAGGCCCTATCGATACCAGGATCAATCCGACCAGCGTCAATGAAGTGGCGCAAACCAAATCCATCGACTGGTTTCGCGACAATGTCATCATGCAGGTCCCCTGGCCGCACACCGGTTTCATGCGCGACGTCTATCCGGGTTTCCTGCAACTGTCCGGATTCATGTCGATGAATCTGGACCGTCACATGATCGCGCAAAAGGATTTCTTCGTTCAACTCATCAAGAATGACGGTGATTCGGCAGAAAAACACCGTGAATTCTATGATGAATATCTGGCCGTCATGGATCTGACAGCCGAATTCTATCTGCAGACCGTTGAAACGGTTTTCATCCGTCATGCCTTGCCGAAGGGCGAGATGATGCATCGCGACCGCAAGGTCGATCTGACGGCCATCACGAATACCGCGCTCCTGACCATCGAGGGCGAAAACGACGATATTTCCGGTCTTGGACAGACCGAAGCCGCACAGACGCTTTGCGTCAATATTCCCGATCACCGTCGCTACCACTACATGCAGCCCAAGGTCGGTCATTACGGTGTTTTCAACGGCTCACGCTTCCGGGCGGAGATTGCGCCGCGCATTCTCGATTTCATCCGTTCGCACCGTGCCAATGATCGCGTGCTTGGTCCGGTACGCTCCGTCATTCGTGGCGGCAGGGCCTGAGAACACGACGATGTGATTGATTTTCGAATTATAAATCAGGTACTTGCATAGATCGCTATCGATTTTTCTTGAACCCGTCATCACCGCTTCCCACATCCTTCATACCGGTCGCAATCCCGCTACCGGGTAAGGAAAAGGGTTCGTTTCGATGATGCAAAACGCACTCATCCGTCCGGCATGGACGCCGGCAACCATTGCCCTGATGGTTCTGGGTTTTATCATTCATCCTGTTTTGGGATTGGGAATGCTTGCCTATATCATTTGGGGTGATCGCCTTCCAGCCTTCAAATCGGAAATGCGCCAGATGAAAGACCGTGTCTTTGATGGCGGATGCGCATCGTTTTCGTCGCCGATGCCGCGCACCGGCAATGTCGCATTTGACGAATGGCGTGAGAGTGAACTCGAGCGTCTTGCGCGTGAACGCCGCAGGCTCGACCAGATGCGCGCCGAATTCGACGATTATGCGCGCGAACTGCGCCGGGCCAAGGACAAGGAAGAGTTCGACCGCTTCATGGCGTCACGCCGTGATCGCGATGCGCGCGACGAAGGCAACAACAAGAGCATCGATCTTTGACGGTGCATCTGTGGATCCGCTAGGCGGTTCCATCGGCTGACAGTGGATGGCGGGTGATGGTGACATTGCCCGCTTTTTTTGCGCCCCGCTTTTTTTGCGCCCCACATTTTTTTGCGCAATGAAGTGTTGGCCATGCGCAGGTTCTGGCAGCGCGACATGCCATGACGAATCGGATAGACAACTCCGGTCATGAACCTGCATTTCAGAAAAAAGCCGGCTGATCCGCCTGCCACGCGGCAGAATGCTCCAGCCATGTGCTTCGAGGTGGACGGTATTGCGCTGCCGGTTGTCATCCGCGAACACGGGCGCGCCCGGCGTTTGACGCTGCGCATGGATCCGGGCGGCAAGGCACTGCGCGTCACGGCGCCTGTGGGCCTTGCAAGCAGCGATATCCGGTCGTTTCTCGTCAGGCATCGCGCCTGGATTGCCGTGCGCCTGTCCAGATACAGGGATCACTGTTTTGCCATTCGTGATGGCGGATCGGTGCCCATCAGGGGCGTCGAGCACCGGATCGTGGCAAGCGGCCGCCTGCGCGGGCTGAGCGAACCCGGTCTTGAGGATGACGGGCCGGTTCTCACGGTTGGCGGCGCGCCCGACCGGCTTGGCCGGCGTGTGGCCGACTATCTGAAAAAACAGGCCGAAGGCGATCTGAAACAACTTGTCGAGTGCCATGCCGAATGCGTCGGCAAGCCTTATCGCTCCATACGGCTGAAGGATACGCGCAGCCGCTGGGGGTCATGCTCGGCGCAGGGCAACCTGTCATTTTCCTGGCGTATCGTCATGGCGCCACCGCATGTGATCGATTATCTCGCCGCCCATGAAACGGCTCATCTGAAGGAGATGAACCACGGTCCGCGATTCTGGTCGCTGTGTCACAGCCTGTGCCCGCAAACCGATGAGGCCAGGGCCTGGCTGAAAAGTCATGGCAGCCGTCTTCAGGCGTATGATTTTACCATGAACGGTGCCGGTCAGGCGTGAAGACATTCGCCGTGACCTGAGATGTCTCGACTCTTTTCGCAAATCATGCGACGTGCCTGCCATGAACCCGAAACTGAAAACCGAGGTCAAGATCTGCGGCCTGTCAACCGAGGATGCGGTGGAGGCGGCGCTGGCGGGCGGTGCTTCTCATCTGGGCTTCATCTTCTTCGAAAAGAGCCCGCGCAATGTCACGCCGCAGGCAGCTGCCAAGCTTTCCGACAAGGCGCGCGGCAGGGCGAAAATCGTCGCCGTGACGGTCGATGCCGATGACGACAGGCTCGATGAGATCGTGTCCGTGTTGCAGCCGGATGTGCTGCAATTGCATGGCCATGAGGATAGCGATCGTGTGCAGGCGCTCAAGGCACGCCATGGCCTGCCCGTGATCAAGGCGATATCGCTGCGCGAGCCGGGTGATGTTGAAGCGGCATTTGACTTTGCCGGTGCTGCCGACCGCCTGCTGTTTGACGCCAAGCCGCCTGCCGGTGCACAACTGCCCGGCGGCAATGGCGTTGCTTTCGACTGGGGTCTTTTGGGCGGACTTGACGCTGAAATCGACTATATGCTTTCCGGCGGGTTGAACGCCGACAACATTGCGTCAGCGCTGGCCATGACCGATGCGCGTGCGGTCGATGTTTCATCGGGCGTCGAAAAAGCGCCGGGGATCAAGGATACAACAAGGATCGGGGCATTTTTCGCGGCCCTTCGCGCCGCCGAGAACGAGCCGGTGAGGGAGAGATAAGTGAACACGCAAGTTATGGCGAATTCGTTCCGTGCAGGTCCGGATGAAGACGGGCGTTTCGGTCTTTTTGGCGGCCGGTTTGTCGCTGAGACACTGATGCCGCTCATTCTCGAACTGGAGGCCGCCTGGACGCATGCCAGGACCGATCCTGCCTTCAAGGGTGAACTGGATGACCTGAATGCCCATTATACAGGACGGCCTAGTCCGCTTTATTTCGCTGAAAGACTGACGCAAGAGCTTGGTGGCGCGAAGATCTATTTCAAGCGCGATGAACTCAACCATACCGGTTCGCACAAGATAAACAATTGCCTGGGCCAGATCCTGCTTGCCCGGCGCATGGGCAAGACCCGGATCATCGCCGAGACCGGTGCCGGGCAGCATGGCGTTGCCTCGGCCACGGTGGCGGCGCGCTTCGATCTGCCCTGCATCGTCTATATGGGGGCCACGGATGTCGAGCGGCAGGCACCGAATGTGTTCCGCATGAAGCTTCTCGGTGCCGAGGTCGTGCCTGTGACGTCAGGTCACGGAACCCTGAAAGACGCGATGAACGAAGCCCTGCGCGATTGGGTAACCAATGTCGAGGATACCTATTACATTATCGGCACGGCGGCCGGCCCGCATCCCTATCCGGAAATGGTGCGTGAATTCCAGTCGGTCATCGGTCGCGAGACGCGTGAGCAAATGATGGCGCGCGAGGGCCGTTTGCCCGACATGCTGGTCGCTGCGGTTGGCGGCGGATCGAACGCAATCGGGCTCTTTCATCCGTTTCTTGATGACGCTGACGTACAGATCATCGGTGTGGAAGCCGGTGGCAAGGGGCTCGAGGGTGACGAACACTGTGCCTCGCTGTCCGCCGGATCGCCCGGTGTGCTGCATGGCAACCGCACCTATCTGCTGCAGGATGGCGATGGCCAGATCAAGGATGGCCACTCGATTTCCGCCGGTCTTGATTATCCGGGGATCGGGCCTGAACATTCATGGCTCAAGGATCAGGGCCGCGTGCATTATGTTCCGATAACCGACAGGGAGGCGCTCGAGGCTTTCCAGTTGCTGACGCGCGTCGAGGGCATCATCCCGGCGCTGGAACCCGCGCACGCACTGGCCGAAGTCATCAAGCGCGCGCCGGCCATGGACAAGGAGCAGATCATCGTGATGAATCTGTGCGGGCGCGGTGACAAGGATATCTTCACCGTCGGCAAAATGCTTGGCGTGGAACTTTGATCATGACCAGCGCGCGCATCGACACGTTGTTCAGGGAGGTTGCCGGTCAGGACCGGCCGGCGCTCGTAACCTATGTCATGGGCGGTGATCCGGATTACGAGACATCATTGCAGATCATGAAGGCGCTGCCCGAAGCCGGTGCCGATATCATTGAACTGGGTGTGCCGTTTTCCGATCCGATGGCCGACGGCCCTGCCATTCAGCGCGCCGGACTGCGCGCACTGGCTGCCGGTCAGACACTGGTCAGGACGCTTCGCATGGCGCGCGAATTCCGTGTCGAAAATGACCAGACGCCCATCATCCTGATGGGCTATTACAATCCGATCTATGTCTATGGCGTCGAGCGTTTCATCGACGATGCGCTTGCGGCAGGGGTCGACGGACTGATCGTCGTCGATCTGCCACCGGAAATGGATGACGAATTGTGTCTGCCGGCACTCGCCAAGGGTATCAGCTTTATCCGGCTTGCCACGCCGACGACGGATGACAAGCGCCTGCCCAAGGTTCTGCAGAACACATCCGGCTTCGTCTATTACGTCTCGATGACCGGTATCACGGGCTCTGCACTGCCCGATACGGGCCGGGTGGCCAGTGCCGTGACGCGCATCAAGGGTCACACGCAGCTGCCCGTCTGCGTAGGCTTTGGCGTCAAGACGGCCGAACAGGCACAGCGCATCGGTGCATCGGCCGATGGGGTCGTGGTCGGCACCGCGATCGTCAATCAGATCGCTGCCACGCTCGATGATCAGGATCGGGCGAGCGCCGAGACGGTCGACAGTGTCGTCACCATGGTGCGCGGTCTGGCAACCGGGGTGCGATCGGCGCGACTTGCGCCGGCTGAGTGACGTCACCACATCTTCGTCGTCATGGCGTGTCATCATCGGTTATTGGGCGCCGCGCCATCAATCTGACCACGGGAGAAGCGACGTTGAACTGGATTACCAATTATGTCAGGCCGAAGATCAATTCGATGTTCGGCCGTCGCGAGGTTCCCGAAAATCTCTGGATCAAATGTCCCGAGACAGGCGATATGGTGTTCCACAAGGAACTCGAGGAAAACCATTTCGTCATTCCCTCTTCCGGCTTTCACATGAAGATGACCGCGCCGGCGCGGCTGGCACATATGTTCGATAATGGCGAATACGAACGCATGGCCCAGCCGGTGGTCGCGCAGGATCCGCTGAAATTCCGCGATTCGAAGCGGTATGCCGATCGTCTGCGTGAAAACCGCGCCAAGAGCGACCTGGATGATGCGATCCTGGCCGGCATTGGCCGGATATCCGGGGTACGTTGCGTCATCATCGCGCATGAGTTTGCATTCATGGGTGGTTCGCTTGGCATGGCGGCCGGCGAGATGATCATCACGGCGTTTCAAAAGGCCCGGGAACTGGGCTGCCCGGTTGTGCTGTTTGCCGCCTCCGGCGGGGCACGCATGCAGGAAGGCATTCTGTCCTTGATGCAGTTGCCGCGCACCACGGTTGCCGTCGACCTTCTGAAAGAGGCGAAACTTCCCTATTTCGTCGTGCTCACCAATCCGACGACAGGCGGGGTTTCGGCCTCCTACGCGATGCTGGGTGACATTCATCTGGCCGAACCCGGCGCCGAGATCGGCTTTGCCGGCAAACGCGTGATCGAGCAGACGATCCGGGAAAAACTGCCCGAAGGATTTCAGACTGCCGAATATCTGCAGGAGCACGGCATGGTGGACATGGTGGTCAAGCGCCATGACTTGCCGAAGACGATCGGGCATTTGCTGCGCATGCTGATGAAACTGCCAGCCGAAAACACGCTTCCCGTTCTGGCCGATGCGAATGAGGGTGTCATTGCAAGTGCCTCGCCCGACAGAGAGGCGGCGATGGCCATGGATGCAGGCGAAACCAGGCCAAACACGGCCGTGTCCGGCGCTTCATGATCGATCCGCTTGAAAGCCGCGCTGCCCGCGAAATCGACCGGCTGATGACGCTCCATCCCAGGGGCCATGATCTTTCACTGGATCGGATCACTGCCTTGCTCGAGAGGCTTGGCAATCCCCATCAAAAGCTGCCGCCGGTCATCCATGTGGCCGGAACCAATGGCAAGGGGTCGGCGAGTGCCTTTTGCCGTGCCCTTTATGAGGCCGAAGGGCTTGCGGTGCACGTCCACACATCACCGCATCTGGTCAACTGGCATGAACGCTTTCGTCTCGGTTCACGTGGCGGAGCGGGACGACTGGTATCCGACGATCACCTGACCGATGCGCTGTGCCGGGTGGCCGATGCCAATGACGGCGCTGCAATCACGGTTTTCGAGATCCTGACCGCGGTGACATTTGTGCTGTTCAGTGAGCATCCGGCCGACGCGGTGGTCATGGAAGTGGGTCTTGGTGGCCGCTTTGACGCGACCAATGTCATCACGCATCCTGCCGTCTCGCTGATCATGCCGATATCCATGGATCATCAGGCCTATCTCGGCGATCGTGTCGAACTGATCGCAGCCGAAAAGGCCGGCATCATCAAGCCTGGCTGCCCGGTTGTCATCGCCCAGCAGAACGAGGAGGCGGCCCGTCACGTGCTGGAAGCGACCGCGCAAAGGCTTGGTGCGCCGGCCGTCGTCTACGGGCAGGACTTTTCAGCCCATGAGGAGGCCGGCCGTCTGGTCTATCAGGATGAATTCGGGCTTATGGACCTGCCGCTGCCGCGGCTTGAGGGGCGCCATCAACATGCCAATGCAGCCGCAGCGATCAGAGCGGTGAAGATGGCAGGGCTGGCACTCACGCATCAGGCGGTGGAGCGTGCCATGCAGGATGTTTCCTGGCCGGGCCGCATGCAACGCCTTGCTTCCGGTCGTCTGGGCCTGCTGGCACCGGCTGGCAGCGAGATTTTAATCGATGGCGGGCATAATCCCGGTGCTGGTCAGGCAACGGCCGAGACACTGGCCGATCTCGAGGAGCGTTTTTCACGACCGCTTTTCATGATTGCGGGCATGCTGAGCACGAAGGATCCCGTTGGCTATTTCGAAGCCTTTGCCGGCATGGTGCGCCATGTCTTCACGGTGCCGATCGCCGATTCGGACGCTGGCATCGATCCTCTCGTTCTGGCCGATGACGCCGCGGAGGCCGGTCTGTCAGCCGAACCGGTCGACGGGATCGCCGAAGCGTTGCGCCGGCTTGACGCCAACTGGCAAGGCCTGGAACCTGCGCCACGCATTCTGATCTCCGGATCGCTCTATCTCGTTGGCGAAGCCCTGATGGCCAATGGCACGGTGCCGGATTGATCGGATCACCGCTTCACGCTTTGCATGGCATCATGCGGCAAGACGGGAACGCTCCCTCAAACCGGCATGTTTGAAGGAGCGTGCAAGGTCGCTTTCAAAAGCAGACAGGGTCAGGCAACCGCGCCGGATATCCAGGACGACAGAACCGTTTTCGGTGAGGCGCCGACCTTGATGTCGGCGACTTCGCCGCCCTTGAACATGGCAAGGGTCGGAATGGATCGCACCCCATACTGCACGGCAAGATCGGGATTTTCGTCGATATTGAGTTTGGCGACCTTGACCTTGCCGGCCATTTCGGCGGAGATTTCCTCGAGGCTTGGCGCAATCATCTTGCAGGGGCCGCACCATTCCGCCCAGAAATCGACGACTACTGGCTCCTTGGCTTCGAGGACTTCTGTCTGGAAATTGGCGGCGTCGACTTTCACAGTGGTCATGATGACTCTCCTTGGCTGCTCGATCCCGGCGATATTATCTCGTTCGGGGATTACGTGGAAGTGCATGTGAGAGGCGAGCGCCGTCCTTTCAAGTCACGTCGTCTCACTTTGCTGCCATATCGGGTTGCAAGGCAGCAAATGCGGCATCCAGAATATCGGCTGGCAATGACAGGAGACGTGGCGCCTGTGTGTAGAGAAGCGCGGCTTCGATCGGCTTTTCCGGATAAAGCGGTGACAAGAGCGCCCTGTAGATCGCCAATTGCCGCTTGAAATCCTCCGGCACCTCGTTGAGCGTCGCAGCGGGCGGCCGGTTTGTCTTGTAATCGACGATCAGGACCCGGTCGGCGAGGATCGCGAGCCTGTCGATGCGCCCCGATATCGCGCGTTCCTGTGCACCGATCGTCAGCGTTCCCATGATGGCGACTTCGGCCCGGCTGTGCGGTGAAAACACGGCAGCGAAATCCGGATCGTCCAGAATGGCAAGAACGCTGGCCAGCAGATCCGTGCGGTCGAGATCAGGCTGGCGAGTGTTCGTGTGAATGCGTTCCAGATAGCGCTTGCCCGCCTCGGCCCGCTCGTTCTCGGCCAGATCGGGAAGCACCTGCAGCAGACGATGCAGGATCCGGCCACGCTCCAGGCCCGACGACGGGTTGCCATCTCCGGCAAACAGGGGTGAGCGCAGCGCCGGCACGGGCAGATCACCGTCGATGATGGTGGATGCACCCGATGGCAGAAGCGGACGCGGCAGGCGGCGAGAGGGTGGCGGGGGTTTTGCAAGACTGGCCAGAACACTGGTATCCGGCGGCGGGACCACAGGCGAAATGCAGGCCTTGTCGGCACCTGCGCCAGGTTGTGTGCTGCTGTCGGTTTCCAGTCTCAGATCCGTCCCGAGCCGCAGAGCCTGCCAGTCCTGTCCATCGGCATGGTGGGTGACGTCAATGGCCCCGCCTTGTCGTAAGGCTGTTTCGGCCTTGTCGAGCCAGGTTGGTTCCGGGCCGGGCTTTGCTGACTTGTACCCGCACATGATGAGCCGGTCGGCAGCGCGCGTCATGCCGACATAGAGAAGACGGTTGTATTCCTCGCTTGCCGCCTCCGTCAGTTCCTGTGTCGATGTCTCGACCAGTTGCGGTCGCGGTTTTGCTTTCGACAGGTTCCAGAAAAAACCGGATGGCGTCCTGTCGTCATGGCCGGTCTTCGGCGTCGGGATTGATCGGAAGACCGGGAAATGACGGGGATCGGCGGGTTTGCTGCCCGGATCGACGAGAAACACGACCGGTGCTTCCAGGCCCTTGGAAGCGTGCACGGTCATCACCCGGATCTGATCGCCACCCTGTTCCATTTCACGTTTGATCTCAGGCGGATCGAGTGCAAGATTTTCCAGGAAAGCCTGAAGGCCCGGTGTGCTCGCGTTTCTTTCATGCTCGAGCGTGAAGTTCAGGAATTCATCGAGGACGTCGCTCACTTCGCTGCCAAATGTCGCCAGAAACAGTTTTCGCCCGCCATCGCGGGCGAGCACGAGCGCGTAGAAATCGTGGACAGTGCGGCTCAGCGCGATCGTACGCCATGCTTCGAGGCGGGCAAATGCCGCAGCAGCCTTGGCATCGCCGGCGGCTGAAAGCCGGGACAGATTCTGGTGCACGCTCTGCCCTTCGTCGCGCTCGGCGGCCAGATGAAACAGATCGTCTTCATCGAAGCCGAAAAGCGGGCTTTTCAGAACGGCGGCCAGCGAAAGGTCGTCATCGCGCGACAGGGTTGCCCGTCCGAGTGCCATCAGGTCCTGAATGGCGATATGATCGCTCAGGCGCAAGCGATCGGCGCCTGCGACCGGCAGATGGGTTCGGCGTTTCAGTTCGCGTGTCAATGCGGGGACGAAACCGTCGCGCTTGCGCACCAGAACGAGGATGTCACCAGGCTTGATCCGACGCGTGCCCTGCCGGGTCGACAACAGCCCATGGCCAATCATGTCCTCGATCGCCGCGACGATGCGTCTGGCAAGCCTTGCAGGGGGTGATCTTTCCGGTGTCGCGTCAAAGGCGGCTGTCCAGTCCTCGTCATCGTCGACCGCCGGGTCAGGCCGTACCGGTTCCCAGATTTCAACGAGGCCGGGCTCGCGCAGGCGCATGGATTCATGATCGACGGCATCGGGCCCAAGCCCTTTTCGATTGTCCGGACCGGCAAAGACCAGATCGACGGCACGCAACACTTCAGCTGTCGAGCGAAAGGATGTGGACAGGGTCACATCCTCGAAAAGTGCGTTGGCCTGTTCGGCCTTGCGCCGGGTCTGACGACGTTCGAGATCGAACAATTCGGGCTGTGCACCCTGAAAGGAATAGATTGATTGCTTGATGTCGCCGACGGAAAACAACGTCCGGTGGCTGTTTCTGGCCGTTGCACCGGAGAAGAATTCCTCGGACAAGGCGCGCACGACGCTCCATTGCTCGGGCGCGGTGTCCTGGGCCTCGTCCAGAAGGATATGGTCGACACCCTGGTCGAGTTTGTAATGAACCCATCCGCAACCGCCGTCCTTGCCGAGGAGATCGGCGGTGCGGGAGACCAGATCATTGAAATCGAGCTTGCCTGTCTGGTTCTTCAAAGCCTCGTAATCGGCCAGAAAATGTTCGGCGAGCGTGAGTGCCGCCTTGGTCGCGTTGATTACATGCAGTGCATTCATGCGCGAAAAGACGTCCGTTACATGGTCTTGTGCCTCCTTGATCCACAATGGCGAATCCGGCAGCTTGGCTTTGACGTCCTTGGGCGTGACGTTACTCAGTTTGCTTGGCTCGAGTTTGCTGGTAAAAAAGGCATGGCCGCAAAGTTCCCAGCGTCGTTCCGGAGTGTCCGCAGCCTCGATCTTGCGGAGCTTTTCGGCAAACTCTTTCGCGTTCTTGCCTGATGAGGCGGATGCCGTGTCGCGATAGGCCCTCAGGCGTTCACCGGAAAATCCCGGTGCTGGCCAAAGATCGCCGCGTATCGAGTGTTCGGTTTCATTGTCGCCGATCTCGAAGGCTTTTCGCAGCAGATGGTTGATGCCGCCATGGGCGCGCGCATGGTCTAGAAAGCGGCCAAGTCTGGCGTGATGTGTGGTGATGGCCTCGAGCAGTTTCTGCAAGCCATGTTCGCCACCATGATCAATGACCTCGCTGAAGGCTTCGGCAAGCCGGGTATTGCTTTCGATCGACACCACTGTCAGCAGGGCCCGCTCGGCTTCGGCGGCCAGGATGCGTGCGCCATTGCCATCGAGGATTTCGAAATGGCCGGCAATGTTGGCTTCCAGCGGAAAGCGGTGCAGCACGGCTTCGCAAAAGGCATGAATCGTCTGGATTTTCAGGCCGCCGGGTGTTTCCAGTGCCCTTGCGAACAGCTGGCGGGCAGCCTTGATCGTGGCGGGACCGGGATTGCCGCCTTCCATTTCGCTGATGCGCTGGGCGAGCGCCTGATCATCGAGTGTCGCCCATTGCGAAAGGCGGGTGAACACGCGGTTCGACATTTCAGCGGCCGCCGCTCTTGTATAGGTTAGGCACAGGATCGCCGAGGGACTGACACCCTGCAGGAGCAGGAGGATGACGCGCTCGCTC
>Ga0272441_10007728_pt1 | contig 17365 bp, 14 predicted proteins | sample SSMProp6N_FD_193582 | JGI IMG/M metagenome (GOLD analysis project Ga0272441, IMG submission 193582) | Marine sediment archaeal communities from Little Sippewissett salt marsh, Falmouth, MA, United States - SSM-Prop-6N | ecosystem: Environmental > Aquatic > Marine > Wetlands > Sediment ...
GTCCACGCCCAGGGCGCCGGTCCCTACTACGGGGCACCGCTTATCAAGCACGGCAGGATCGTCCACGAGCCCCGCTATGTCACCGATGCGATCACGGAGAACGCCCTGGCTTTTCTGAAAACACAGAGGAACTCCGAGGATCCCTTCTATCTGAGCGTCCACTACACCGCCCCCCACAGTCCCTGGGACAGGGCGAATCACCCTGCCGAGCTCTACGACCAGTACTTCGACAACTGCCCTTTCGAAAGCGTCCCCGTGGAGCCCATGCACCCCCGGCAGATCAACACCGCCCCCTACGGAGAGGGGCAGAAGCGCCGGGAGCTGCTGAGCGGCTACTTCGCCGCGGTAACTGCCATGGATTCGGGGGTGGGACGAATCCTGGAAGAGCTGGAAACCATGGAAGCCCGGGACAGCACTCTGGTCTTCTTCACCGGCGACAACGGTATGAACATGGGGCATCACGGGATTTACGGAAAGGGCAACGGCACCTTCCCCCAGAACATGTACGACACCTCGGTAAAGGTTCCGGCTATCTTCTGGTTACCCGGGCGGATTCCCGAAGGGGTAATATGCCGCGATCTGCTCAGCCACTACGACTTCCTGCCGACCCTGCTGGATTTTCTTGCCATCGATAATCCTCTTGAAGAGCAACTGCCGGGAAGGAGCTTCGCGCCTCTGCTGATGGGGAGGGTCTTGGGGCAAAAGCCGGTCGTAGTCTTCGATGAGTACGGACCGGTTCGCATGATCCGCAGCGACCGTTGGAAGTACGTACACCGCCATCCCTACGGTCCCCACGAGCTGTTCGATCTGAAAGAGGACCCGGAGGAACGGAGGAACCTCTATGGGGATGCGGGGAACGCCAAGCGGGTCGCCGAGCTCAAGGGTGAGCTGGACAGCTGGTTCCACCGCTATGCCGATCCGGCTCTGGACGGCAGTCACGAGGGGGTAACCGGTAAGGGACAGCTCGGTTTGGCCGGTCCCGCCGGCAGAGGCCGGAAAGTGTGGGCCGACGATTGGCATTACCTCGGAGAGGGACCTTCGAAGAAACCTTCGGTTGTCGACTATTAAATCGGAAGTTGTTTCTGTTATTGTAAGCCAATCGGATTGAACAGGAAGCGGGTATGCAAAACGATAACGGCTACAACCGGTAGCGGCGTCCCTCATCGAGCATGACCAGGTAGTTGTCCAGAGGGATGTAGTTGGCCACGGTGTTGCCCGTGCCCAGGCAGTAGCCGCTGCCGCGATCTTCAGACGTACAGGCATCCAGGGTCTCCCGTACGCGTCTGCGAATCTCGGGTTCTGAAGCCCGGCAGAGAAAATCCACGTCGATCCCGCCTAGTATCGAGACCCGCTGTCCATAGCGCCGGTAGGCTTCAGTGGCCGGCAGGATCGTGTCCTCGAAGGAATGCTTGCCGTCGATGCGTACGTTTTCGATCAATTCTTCCATGACAGGTTCCAGGTTGCCGCAGGAGTGCAGCAGGTAGGGCTTGCCGTGCTCATGGGCGATCCGGGCGCATTCCCGGTGCCAGGGAAGGATCCGTTCTCGCAGGAACTCCGGACTGGTCATGGTGGTGGAGCGGAAACCCAGATCGTCGGATCCCCACACCAGGGATATGCAGCGGAAATCACAGATCAGCTCCGTGAAATCCACGTAGAACCTTCCGATCTTCTCGCAGATCGCCACCACCAGCTCCGGCGCGTCGAAGAGATTGTAGCACAGCCGCTCGTAGCCCTGGAGGAAGGTCACCATCTCGAAGATGTGGGCGGTCAGATCATAGCAGCCCATGCCCCCCGGCAGGTTCTTCTCCATCCACTCCAGGGAGGTGAGATCGATCTGGTTTACTTGCGGCCAGGGGTAGTCCTCGAACTCGTCCCAGTTGCGGATTGCCGCCTCATGCTCCACGACCCACTCTCGCCGGCCCCGGTTCTGATCACCCGCTACGGTATCGCCACTTTCCAATGCGGGCATGGGGAAGAGATCCTTGTGCACAAAACCGATTCGGAAGGCGTCGTAGCCCAGAAAGGCATGGACCCGGATGTCCCGCTGTAGGGTGTAGAAGGGATCGGAGGGATCCAGATCCCGGGAGAGATCGAAACGCCGGTCCACCGCCTCGATGATCTCCGGATCGAGAAAAAGCTCGATGTGGTGAATCCGCTTCGGCGCCCGCTCCCGACGAAGCACGGCCAGAAGCTCATCGACGTCCGGCTGGATCGTTTTGGTGAACAGAGACTATCTCTCCTCCGGGAAGTACAGATCCACCATGGATTTGTTCACTCCCGGGGCTCCGATCATGGGCAGGTTCCGGGTCCGCATGGTGTTCTCCAGATTCTGAACATCCTCCCGGGTCAGCTCTTTGATTTCGCCGACTGCCAGAGCCTGGAGCATGGAAATGGCACTGACCTCCAGGATATCCACAAGCTGCATGGTCCTGCAGATAGGAGCGGGACTCAGGATCGTCAGGCCGTGGTTCTCCATGAGAAAGGCATTGTACTTCTTCACGAAGGAAGCGAAGTTGTCGGCCAGCCGCTGAGTTAGGGGTTCCGCGTAGGGCACCAGCGGTACCGGCCCCACCTCCGCCACGGTCTCGGGAAACACCGGCCTCATCAGCCAGTTGGTTCCCTTCAGGATGGCGAAGGTGTTGGTGTAGGGCGGATGGCAGTGGATCACCGACTTGATATCCGGCCGGTCCCGGTAGAAGTTGAGGTACATCGGTACCTCTCCGGTGGGCTTGCGCGTTCCCTCCACCGTCCGGCCCTCCAGATCGATGAACACCACGTCCATCTCGGCGATATCGGATTTGCACACGCAGGTCGGGGAGATCAGGACCAGGTCCTCCTCCAGCTTGTAGGAGAGATTGCCTCCCTGGCTGGTCACGTACATGCGATCGGCCAGGCGTTTGCAGACCATGGTGAAGTCCCGGACCTCATCAGAGTATTTCTGTAAGTAGCTCATACGGTTCTATTGTTTCTTCTTGTTCTTGATCGTCTGGTACAGATCATAGGCTTTCTCCGGGCTCTCCTTGCCGTGAACGATCGCCTTGACCGCCTTCATCATGCCGACCGGAGAATCGGATTGGAAGATGTTCCGTCCCATGTCCACCCCGGAGGCTCCCTGGTCGATGGCGTTGTAGGCCATCTTCAGAGCGTCCAACTCCGGTCGCTTCTTGCCTCCGGCAATTACGATCGGCACCGGACAGGCCGCGGTCACCGTCTCGAATCCTTCATCCACGTAGTAGGTCTTCACGTAGTGGGCGCCCAGCTCGGCGCAGATCCGGGTGGCCAGGCGGAAGTACTTGGCGTTTCGCTCCATATCCCGGCCCACCGCGGTCACGGCCATGGTTGGAATCCCGTAGCGCAGCCCCGTATCCACCAGCCGGGTCATATTCACCACGGAGCGGGACTCGAACTCACCTCCGATGAATACCTGGATGGCCGTGGCGCACACACCCAGGCGGATGCAGTCCTCCATGTCCATGGCGATCTGCTCGTTGGAAAGCTCCTTGAGAATGCTCGGTCCTCCTGATGCTCGAATCACCACCGGCTTGGTCACCGAGGGCGGCACGATGGTGCGCAGGATTCCCCGGGTGCACATCACCACGTCGGCATCCGGCACCAGGGGCATGATGCTCACGTCGATCCGTTCCAACCCCGAGGTCGGTCCCTGGAAGTAGCCGTGGTCGATGGCCAGCATCACGGTGCGTCCGTCCCTGGGATTGAAGATCCGGGCCAGCCGGTTCTTCATCCCCCAGTCCAGCTCTGTCGAGCCTTTCAAGAAAAACAGCTTCCCCTTCTGGGGCACGTCCACGTGATAGGTTTTTCCCTCTTTATCCGCTTCAGGCATAATCGTTTCCTCCTATAACTCTTCGAGTCGTGTTATCTCGATCGCTTTGCCCAGATCGTTGTTCGCACCCACGCATTATTTCTTCGTGTCGATCAGATCTTTGAAATCTTCCAGGGTCTGTCCGGTTGCTTCGAGTTCGGCCAGGATCAATTCGGTGGCCCAGCGGGCTCCGTCCCCGACCACGGCGCAACAGCCGTCTTCCCGTTCGTGGGCCCCGGCATCCCGGAATGCCTGTTTCTGCTCGTCGTCTCTCAGGTCGAAGGAACGACCGAAGATCTTCTTGTGTATCTGCGAACAGATCGCGGTGCCGTACTTCTCCATGAACTTGTCGTGCAGTGCTGCAGCCATCCGGAAGGACACGTACTTGTCCGCCCGTCCCTTCTTGGTGGCCTCCTCTTCCCGGGTCCGTCCGAAAAACATGCTCATCGCAATAATTCCTCCGGAATACCCGCCACAGAGCCCGTCGGTGCACTCTCCGGCGCCCCCGGCCAGACCGCTGGCCGATTTGTACACCAGATCGTTCTGTATCCCCGTGGCATCCTGTACCGCCGCAATGGCGCACTGGGCGCACCCTCTGACGTTGCGCTCTCCCTCGAAACCAAGCTTATATGCTTTGTCCAAGACTTCCTGTTTGTTCATTTCATCCTCCAAACGATGTAGATGCTGACCCGCTCAGCCGTGCTGAAGCCGGTCGTTTGCTCCTTTATTTATAAGTGGCTCCACCATCAACGATGATGTTCTGTCCGGTGATGAATCCAGCGTACTCTGAGGCCAGAAACAGCACGGTATAGGCCACGTCCCGGGGCGTACCAAAACGCCCGACGGGAATTCGCTCAATGTATTTGTTCCTCTTTTGCGGATCCGGCTCCTTGTCCCTCAACAGATCTGTTTCGATGAGGGCGGGCAGCACCGCGTTGACGGTGATTCCCCTGGGAGCCAGCTCCTTGGAAAGGGCTCTGACCAGTCCGTTGATACCCGCCTTAGCCGCGGAGTAGGCCGCCGATCCCCCACCGCCTGTAATCGAGCCTGCCGATCCGATGTAGATGATCCGTCCCGCCCCTTCTGAGATCATGTGGCCGCAGGCGGCTCGAGTGGCATAGTAGGCGCCGCTCAGGTTCACCTCAATTCCGCTGCTCCACAGATCCGCGGAAAGATCTTGAACCTTCGCCGGCCTGGTGAACCCGGCGCTGTTGACCAGAATATCCAGGCCTCCGAAGCGATCCAGGGTTTTGCTGCACAGATCCTCCATGGCCTCCGGAGAGGTGACATCTGCAGCGACGGATTCGACAATACCGCCGTTATCTCGGATATCCTGCTCGACCTGCTTCAAACCTTCGATGTCCTTATCAACCGGAAGATAGTCGATCATCACGTTCGCGCCGCTTTCGGCAAACAAAACGCTGATCGCGGCACCGATGCCGCGGCTGCCACCGGTAACGATCACTGTTTTTCCTTTAAACTCCAGATTCATGGGTACGGTTCCTCTGATCTCTATTGGCTGTCGCCTTGATCGGCAATAATCAGCTCGATACCCCGATCCACGAGTATCTTGCGATACTCCTCGGAGATGCCGCGGTCGGTGATGATGGTATCGATCTCGTCGAGTCCGGCGAAATGGGTGATGCTGATCTTGCCGAATTTCGTCGAATCGGTGACCAGTACGATCTGCCGGGCGGAGCGGATCATCTCTCTCTTGATATCCGCCTCGTAGTAGAAATAGGTTGTCAATCCGAGCTCGGGATCAAAACCGCCCGTAGAAATAAAGGCCCTGTCGGCGCGGGTATTGCTTACCAGTACCCGGTTTTCGACGCTGTGGAAGATATTCGAATCCCTGTGGAAGAAGCCGCCCAGCAGGATCAGGTTGGCATTCTTTCGCGGATAGAACTCCAAGGCATTTGTAATGGTGTAACAGAGCACGGTGATCGGGAGATCGGAACTCAGATGTTTGGCAACAAACGGGGTGGTGGAACCGGAATCCAGAAATATGGTCTCTTGGGGTTGAACCAGGGAGGCCGCCCTGATCCCGATCAGGTTCTTTTCCCGGGCATTCTTCGTGGTCTGTTCCCCGAGTATGTACGGATCTCTCACGCTGGTGCTCGGGTCCAGCAGCACGGCTCCGCCGTGGGTTCTGCGTATGGCGCCCTGTCGCTCCAGGGCGTCCAGGTCTCGCCGGACCGTCATATCCGAGACGTGCAGCATCCCCGCTATTTCCTTTACCGAAAGTTCCGCTTTCTGGTTGAGCAGATTCACAATATTCCGTATCCGTTTTTTACGTTCGTACGACATATAATGCACAAAAACCGCTTGACAAACAAACAAAAATTCGTTTTAATGGTTCAGTATATGTGCGTTATAACAAATAACAAACAATTTGTCAACCTGCCTACACAAAAAAGCACAGCCCAACTAGTGATGTTGCGGAAGACGAGCGATTATGACAAACGTAACAAGAATATGCTCATTACTGTTTTTCTGATCATCTGATTCTAAAGGAAGCAAAGGGGATGTTCCCCGTTGCCATATAAAACCAATCTAAGGAGGTACGTCATGCGTACATGGCCCAAACGGCTGATTATCGTTGCGATTCTGCTTCTCCTCGTTCTTCCATTCTTGTTTGTATCTTGCCGCAAGAAGGAGGAAGCGAAGGAGTATGAAATCGTCACGGTGGTCAAAATTACCGGAATCCCCTGGTTTAACCGCCTCGAAGAGGGCGTGAACCAGGCCAAGGGCGACCTCGGAGTAAATGCCTACCAGCTCGGACCTGCGGATGCGGACCCCGCCCAGCAGGTGAAGATCGTCGAAGACCTCGTCAGCAAGGGCGTGGATGCGATCTGCGTGGTACCCAACGACGCCAAGGCTCTGGAGCCGGCCTTTGCCAAGGCAAAGGACGCGGGAATCGTGGTCCTCACCCACGAGTCTCCCGACCAGGTCGGCAAGGATTACGACATCGAGCTGATCGACAACGTTGAGTTCGGACGTCATCACTGGGACAAGCTTGTCGAGTTCATGGGCGACAGCGGCGAATACGCCATCTTTGTCGGCTCCCTGACCGTGCCCCTGCACAACCTGTGGGCTGACGAGGGACTCAAGTGGGCCGAGCAGAAATACCCCGGTCTGGAGCTGGTGACCAAGAGAATCCCCTGCGGAGAGGACCAGGAACTGTCCAAACAGAAGACCCTGGAGCTGCTCAAAGCTTACCCCGACCTGAAGGGAATCGTGGGATTCGGCAGCCTCGGACCTCCGGGAGCGGCCCAGGCGCTGAAGGAAAAAGGCCTGTGCGGCAAGGTTACCGTTGTCGGTACCGTCATTCCCGGCCACGCCGCTCCGTACCTCAAAGAGGGCTGCATGCAGTGGGGCATCCTGTGGGATCCGAAGGACGCCGGTTACTCCATGAACTGGGTGGCCAAGACCATGCTTGAAGGCGGGAAGATCACCGACGGCATGGAAGTGCCCGGAGTAGGAAAGATCAGCCTGGACGGCGACGTGATCAAGGTCGACGCCATGGCCGACATCACCCCTGACAACGTGGACAGCTTCGGCTTCTAAGCGACGAAAAAGGCAATTCATTGAAACTCGGGTAGAGCCTCTCCAGAGGGGAGAGGCTCTATTCATCTTTCTGAGCCGGAGCATTATACTAATCGGCAGGGGAAAACGATGAGCGATCTGTTTCTTTCCATGAAAAACATCAGCAAGCGCTACACCGGTGTTCAGGCCCTGGACGCGGTGGACTTCGAGATCGAACGAGGGGAGATCCACTGCCTGGTGGGGGAAAACGGCTCCGGGAAATCCACCCTGATCAAAATCATCTCCGGGGTCGAGCAGCCGGATGAGGGAGCTCAGATCGAAATCGACGGCCAGGTTCAGCACCATCTGCAGTCGATCGATTCGATTCGCAAAGGAATCGAAGTGATCTACCAGGATCTTTCCTTGTTTTCAAACCTGACGGTGGCCGAGAATATCGCCCTGGCTCAAACCATCGCCGCACAGAGCAGATTCATCAACTGGAAAACCGTACGCAAGATTGCCGAATCGGCCATGCAGAGAATCGAGGTACAGATTCCCCTGGATGAATTGGTGAGCGACCTCTCCGTGGCGGATCAACAGCTGGTGGCCATCTGCAGGGCGCTGACAAGTGACGTCAAACTGCTCATCCTGGATGAACCTACAACGGCCTTGACCCGAAAAGAAATCGAGGCCCTGTTCCGGGTAATCACGGACCTGCAGTCCAAGGGGATCGCCACCCTGTTTGTCAGCCACAAGCTCGACGAGGTGCTGCAGATCGCCCAGCGGGTAACGGTGTTGCGGGACGGCAAGAAAATCGGCGTCTTTCCCAGCGGGGAACTAAGCAGTGATAAACTGACCTTCCTGATGACCGGGAAAAAGCTTGACTACAGCCAGTTCGAGTACTCCACACAGGCGCAGCAGCCCCTGCTGGAAGTTGTGGATCTGAGCAAGGCGGGCAATTTCAAGGACATCAGCTTCAGCCTGCTGCCCGGAGAGATCGTGGGCATCACCGGCCTGCTCGGCTCAGGTCGAACCGAGCTGGCCCAATGTCTGTTCGGCATGATGCAGCCCGATTCCGGTGAGATCCGAATCCAAGACAAGGCGGTGCGCATCCGTTCGGTCCAGGAGGCAATCCAGCTGGGCATCGGCTATGTTCCGGAGAATCGCCTGGTTCAAGGGTTGGTCATGGAACAGTCGGTGGGCAAGAACGTGGTGATCACCATTATCGAAAAAATCCTGGGAGCGTTGCGCCTTATCGATCCGAAGAAAAAACAGGATAGCATCAACCACTGGATCGAAGAGCTTTCCATCCGTATCCCCTCAGCCGAATCGCCGGTGCAGACACTCTCCGGGGGCAACCAGCAGCGGGTGGTGGTGGCCAAGTGGATCGCAACCGACCCGAAGATCCTGGTCCTGGACGGACCCACGGTGGGCATCGATGTTGCTGCGAAAAGCGCCATCCACGAAATCATCCGCAAGCTGGCCCGGGAAGGAATGGGGATCATCGTCATCTCCGACGAAGTGGCCGAAGTATTTCACAACTGCAACCGTGTCCTGGTCATGCACAAGGGCAGGCTGACCGATGAGTTTCCGGCTGCTGATACGAGTGAAGAACAGATTCAGAACTGCGTGGATACTGTACGATAGAGGACTGGCGATATGAAGAAATGGTTCAAGCACCACGAGACCTACGTACTTCTGGTCATCATTCTCTTTTCCATGATCATCACCCTGTTCAATCCCAACTTCCTTACCCTGGAGAACATGTTCGACCTGCTGAAGAGCTACTCGTTTATCGGCATCTTCGCCGTCGGGGTAACCTTCGTGTTAATTTCCGGGGGAATCGACATCTCCTTCACCGCGGTGGCCACGGTTGCCGAATACGTAATGGCCGTGGTGATCATCAAGTACGGCGGCAACATCCTGCTCGCCTTCCTGCTGGCCGCAGGAGTGGGTATCCTTCTCGGTTTGATCAACGCAACCCTAATCCATTTCTTCAAAATCCCGACCATCATCACCACGATCGCGACCTTGAATATCTTCTACGGAATCCTGACCGTGATCTCGGGAGGAAAGTGGATCTATGCCCTGCCGGACTGGTTCCGTGCTTTCGCCGATATCCGCATATTCACCCTGCACAACGCCGAGGGTATCGCCTATGGACTTTCCATCATCACGTTAATCTGGATCATCGTGATCGCGATCGCCTGGGCTATCTTGCGCTTCACCAAGCTGGGCCGCGGGATCTATGCCATGGGCGGAAGCATGACCGCCGCCAGGCGGGTGGGCTTCAACATCTTCAAGCTCCAGATGTTCGTGTATTCCTTCATGGGGCTGATGGCCGGGCTTGCAGGCCTGGTTCAGGCTCTGCTGGTCCAGACCGTGGCCCCGAACTCCATCGTCGGCAAGGAACTGGACGTGCTGGCCGCGGTGGTGCTGGGCGGCGCCAGTCTGGCCGGAGGAACGGGAACGCTGTTCGGCACAATCCTTGGCGTAACCCTGATCGCCATCATGAGCAACGGCCTTACCCTGATGCGGGTCTCATCCTTCTGGTACAACGTGTTTATCGGACTGGTGATCATCCTGAGCGTTTCTTTCAGCGCCTACCAGCGAAGAGCCAGAACCAAACGGGCGATCATCATCGAGGGCGAATAGTGTCAAGGAGGTCCGATGTTGAAGAAGCTTAAGCTCTCCCAAAGCTATATCTTGGGGATAATCATGGTAGCCGTGTTTCTCATGATGTGGCTTCTCAACCCCAGACAGTTCCTCACCTTCGGCAACTTCCAATCCATGGCCTTCCAGCTGCCCGAGCTGGGGCTGCTCAGCATGGCCATGATGGTGACCATGCTCACCGGCGGGATCAACCTGTCGATCATCGCTACGGCGAATATGACCGGCATCGTGACCGCCATGATCCTCACCAGCACGATCAACCCCGCCGCTCCCCCTCCCGGTGCCTTCGGGTGGGTGATCCTGGCGATCGCCGCCGGCCTGGCAACCGCCCTGGTCATCGGCCTGATCAACGGGGTACTGATTGCAGGGCTCAATGTCTCGCCGATTCTGGCCACCCTGGGAATGATGACACTGATCAACGGGCTTACTATCGTGATCACCAAGGGCTACGTGATTTCCGGACTGCCCAACGCGGTACGCTTCATCGGAAATGGAACCCTGGCGGGCATCCCCTTCTGTACGATCATCTTCGCTCTCTGCGCCTTGGCCCTGGCTTTGGTCTTGAACCGAACCCCTTTGGGCTTTAACATCTATATGCTCGGATCAAACCCGACTGCCAGCTATTTCTCCGGTGTCAACAATCGGGCGATCTTGTACAAGACCTATCTGCTGTCCAGCCTGTACGCCGGTTTCGCCGCCCTGGTCATGATTTCCAGATTTAATTCGGCCAAGGCGGGATACGGAGAATCCTACCTCCTGGTCACGGTGCTCGCATCGGTCCTGGGCGGAACCAGCGCCTACGGGGGCTTCGGCAGGGTTGCCGGCATCGTCATGGCTCTGGTGATCCTACAGATCGTCTCCAGCGGCTTCAATCTGCTGCGGATCAGCTCGTTCATGACGATCGCCATCTGGGGAATGATTATCATCGTGGTCATGGTGGTGAATTTCATCAGCACCACCATGCAGGAAAGGCGAACCGCGTAGTCACGTGAGTACACGCGCGCTTTAATAGGAGGACAAAGATGCCTGTGAAAATCAAAGAAGAGCTCAAGGAGCTGGTCGTTGTCGGCGGGCTCACCATGGTCAAACAACGTCTCACCGTGGGGACCTGGGGCAATATCAGTATCCGCGACAAAGAGACCGGCTTGATCTATATCAGTCCGAGCGGGGTGGAATACGAAGATATCCGCACCCGGGACGTGGTGGTGTTGAACGAGAAACTAGAAGTGGTGGACGGCACGGCGGTTCCGTCGATCGAAAAACCGATGCACGCCGCGGTGTACAGGGCCCGATCCGATATCGGGGCGGTGATCCACACCCACCCGATCTATTCCAGCGTCCTGGGAGTGAACCACATGGATCTGCCCGGGATCAGCGAGGACTTTGTTCAGATCGTAGGAGCGAAAATCGTCTGCTCGGAGTATGCTCTTCCAGGTACTCCTCAGCTGGCCGAAAATGTGATCCGGGCGCTGGGAAAGGAACGCAACGCGGTGCTTCTTCCCAACCACGGAACCCTCTGCGCCGGGCGGGACCTCCGGGAGGTTCTGAAAGTCAGTTATGTCGTGGAGAAGACCGCCCAGGTTTACATCATGGCCATGAGCATCGGAAAACCCCAGTTGATATCCGAAGAGGACATTCGAGAGATGCGCCTGTTCGCCCGGACCATGTACGGACAAAAACCCAAGGTTACAACGACCTAGATTTCAAAAGGCGAGGTGTCATAGCAATGAGTACAATCCTGAGCATCGACCTGGGCACCACCGGTCTGAAAGTCGGCCTGGTGAACGCTGACGGACGCCTGCAGGCCTCGGTCAGTGAAGAGTATTCCATCGATACTCCCGCACCGGGCTATGCCGAGCAGGATCCGGAAAAGTGGTGGCAGGCCCTCATCACCTGCTGCAGCTCATTGAAAGAGACGCATGAAAAACTCTTCTCTCAGGTCGAGGGAATCGGAATCTGCGGGCAGATGCACACCCAGGCCCATCTGGATTCTTCCCTGCGAATCCTCCGACCGGCGATTACCTGGATGGACCAACGCGCCAGCTCGATCGCCGATCGCATCAACGCAGACAAATCAACCAAAGCCGCAGTGTTTGCGGAAACCCAAAACGTGGCAACCACCACCTACACAGCCACCCATCTCAAGTGGATCAAGGACAATCAACCGGATATCTGGTCGAAGATCAGTCACGTCCTCATTGCCAAGGATTTCCTGAAGTACCGGCTCACCGGGCAGATGGTAATCGATTACTCCGATGCCAGCGGAACGCTGCTGTTCAACGTAAAAGAGCGTTGTTGGTCGCAAGCCATGTTCGATCTGTTCGAAGTCCCTCCGGCTTTTCTTCCGGAGGCGCAACCCTCGGATGAAATCATCGGAACCGTCACGCAGGAGGCCGCCAAGGCCACGGGTCTGCGCGCCGGTACTCCGGTGGCCAACGGCAGCGCCGACTGCTCTACCGCAGCCCTGGGTGCCGGGATGGTACAATCTGGAGAGGTCACCCTGATCATCGGTACGGCCGGAGTTGTTGCCGTATGCGCCGACACCCCCTTGCCGGACGCTCGGGATAGGACAATCTGCTGGAACTACTGTCTGCGTGACAAGTGGGTGATGATGGGCATCACCCAAACGGCCGGGGAATCCCTGAACTGGTTCCGAACTGCCTTCGATCAAAACAGCTCTGCCGAGGCTGGTTCTGAGGATGTTTTCGAGCAGTACAACAACGCCATAAGCGATGTTCCGGACGGCTCCGGCGGACTGATTTTCCTGCCGTACCTCAACGGCGAACGCACTCCCTACTGGGATGCGAAGGCAAGGGGCGTGTTCTTCGGCATCAACCTGGCTACACGAAAAGCCCACTTCATCAAGGCGATCATGGAGGGAGTCTCCTTTGCCCTGCGTAACTGCCTGGAAACCCTCGAGTCTCTCGGGATCGGAGTTGATCGGGTAATGGCCGTAGGTGGGGGTCTGAAGAGTGAAGCCTGGCTCACGATCCTGGGAAAAATTTTGCGCAAGCCGATTCGAACCGTGGGTCTGGCCGACACGGGCCTGGTCGGCAACATGCTGGTATGCTCCCGGGCGCTCGGATCGATCTCCTCGATACCTCAAACGGTTTCCAAGATATGCCGTTACGATCGGGAGCTGCATTTCCCCGATCCCGACCCCGAATACGAGACGCAATACGGGCGCTTTCTCGACCTGTACAGGGATCTCGAGGAACGATTCGCACAGGGCTGAGCATTGCCTCCCGAAACACCGTTGTAGACAGATGCCGCGACCTCGAGCTATAACCTAGCCCATGAGTCGACTCCCTAGGATAGCCAATTGCTGAGGCAAAAACTGCAGGGATACTTCCGTGCAATGTTCGGCTCTATCCTACCGCTGTTCGTGCTGGCTCACTTTACCCATCATGTGATTACCGCCATCGCCGCGCCTCTGCTGCCGCTGATCCGTACCAGCTTCTCCTTGAGCTATACCCAGTCGGGATTGCTTCTATCGGCTTTCACCATGGCTTACGGATTGGGACACCTTCCCGCAGGCTGGTTGAGCGATCGGATCAGCCCTGTGCTGATGATCTTCGTGGGGATTGCCGGTGTGGCGATTGCCGGAGTGATGTTCGGATTGGCTCCTACTTTTTCGATGCTGGTCGCGGCCAACGCTCTGATCGGATTGACCGGAAGCGGCTACCATCCGGCGGCCAGCTACCTGATCTCCCGGGTGGCCAAAGCGGATCAGCGGGGCAGCGCCCTGGGGGTGCACGTTATCGGGGGCAGCGCCAGCTACTTCCTGGCGCCGCTTTTAGCCGGGGGGATTGCCGCGGCTGTGGGATGGCGGGGCACCTACATCGCCCTCAGCGTTCCCACCCTGGTTCTGGGAGTGGCCCTGGTGCTGCTGCTGCAGAGAGCCGCCGTCAAGCGCGGAATCTCCAAGACCGAAGAACGGGCAGCGAAGGAGCGGAAGAGGGGTTCCCGTTTCTGGATCTGGCTATTCTCCTTTCTTGCCCTGAGCACGCTGAGCGGCGCGCTGGTCGGATCGACCATCGGTTTCGTCCCGCTGCTGCTGGTGGATTCCCACGGGGTCCGGGAAGAAGCAGCAGCCGGCCTCCAGGCCATCATCTTCTCCGGAGGATTCTGGGTAGCTCCGCTGGCCGGCTACCTATCCGACCGGGTGGGAAAGCTGCGACTGTTGTTCGGTGCCTGCGCCATCATCGTGCCCGTGATCTTCTTTTTACCCAGAATCTCCATGGGAGTGGGACTTTATGTTTTGCTGGCTCTTATCGGAGTTTTCGTCTTTGTCCGTATGCCCGTTTCCGAATCCTTCCTCTTTACCCACGCTCCGGCCCGCCAACGGGCCACGCTTCTGGGGGTATACTTCCTGGGCAGCTCGGTAGGCGGGGGTGTTTTCACCCCGGTTATCGGCTGGCTGAGCGATCGCTTCGACTTCCGCTACAGCTTTGCGCTGGTCGCCCTGACCATCCTGGTGCTGACCCTGATCTGCGCAGCGATTCTGACGGTTCTACGCAAGGAGGGACAGCGCGGGGGAGGCGATCCGGGCTCAACTGCGGTGCAGGAAGCACCAACCGAGAGATAGCATCCACTTCCGGTTGCCGGGACGGCCCGTGCCCCCCCGGTTTCGGTGACAGGCTGTTCAGATTCCCTTAGTTGTGCAGATCGTTACTCAATACGCGTTTGAGCTTATCAATAAACTCTCTATCTCCCATTTCGAACTTGTTGTAGTACTGCACCGTCCCGATCTGCAGCAGCAGCCCTTCGGACAGAGGAGTGCCCTTCAAATAGATGACGATGATGTTCTTGTCAGCACTGGTGGCCAGGTTGATCTCATTACGGACATTCCTTGATTCCACGGCCGTGGGGCTCATGAACACAACGAACTGCGAGCAACCCAGTACCGCCCTTCCTACGACCTCGGGCCATTCGTTTCCCGGTTCGATTCCTTCATCGTACCAGATGCGATAGCGGCTGGCGTTGAGCTGCTTGATGATGCGGAAAACGTCTTTTATGTCCGCGTGGGAGTAACTGATAAAAATATAGGGCATTGTTCCCCGATAGGCCGGGAAGGGGGGCCGCACCGCCGGAGCCTTCTTCTCCACTCCATGGGCAACCAATACCTTCTGCAGAGAGCTGACATCGGTGGCCGCTTTTTTCTTCTTCGGTTTTCCCAAAGCCTTGGCCATTTTCTTCAGCACGCCGCCTTTGCGGGTGGAGCGGGCCGGGGATTTCGGGGTGGTTTTCTTCTTGGTTGCCGGCTTGGCTTTCTTGGCCGCAGCTTTCTTTTTCACCGGGGCTTTGGCAGTTCGTTTCACGGCACTCTTGGCTGAGCTCTTCTTCGCGCTCTTCCGGGCTACAGGCTTCGCGCTCTTGGCCCCCTGAGTCCGCTTCGCCGCCGTGGATTTTGCAGGTTTTTTGGCCCCGATTCCCCTCTTGGCCGGACTCTTCTTCGCCGCGCTTGCCTTCACGTTTGTCTTTTTCTTGACGGCCTTAGCGGCTGTGCTCTTCTTAGTGGCCGTGCCTTTCTTGGCCGCAGAGGTACCTTTTTTCGCAGCCGTACTCTTCTTCTTGGAGGATGCTTTTCCTCCGGCTGCGGTGGATGGGCTTCGTTTCTTGGTCGCAGCTGCACTCCTCTTGGTGGCAGTGCCTTTCTTGGCCGCAGACGTACTCTTCCTGGTGGCCGCGCTTTTCTTTGCAGTCGTGCTCTTCTTGGCACCAACCGAGGTGCCTTTTCGGGTGGTTGCCGTTTTTCTCTTTGCCGTGCTTGTCTTTTTGGCAGCAGACGAGCCTTTCTTCGCGGTAGAGGCCTTGCTCCTGCCCTTGGCAGCGCCGGAGGTTTTTTTTACGGTCCCGGTCTTTTTGCCGACGCCTTTGGCGGCGCTTCTGCCGCTGCCCTTACCACCTGCAGAGGTGCTTGTCTTCGGCATCTTGGTTTCTCTCCTGACTGATTTTCACTCGATTTCCGTCTTCCTCTTTATATGATAGATCGGGTAGCTGCCAAACTCCTTGGGGAGCTTGATCTCGCCGACGTACTTACACTCCAGGGGATTATCCTTGTTGGCAAGCAGAAAGGCGGCGAACTGTTCGCTGGCGTATACGTTTCCCGCCGTAGTGATCGGCTCGATACGGGCCGCCTGATTCACATGGGAACCGAAAAAATTCAGTCGTTTCAACACCGGCTCATGAGCATAGTACACCGGCCCCACGTGAAGTCCTATGCGAATGCTCAGGTCTCGGGGCAGACCGAGCTGTTCCCACTCGGTCTCCCGCACCATGTCCCGCAACTCCATGGCATACTCCGCCGCAGAGAGCAGATCATCGAATACGAAGCAGATCGCATCCCCCCAGATATTCTTGTAGATCGGAACGAAGGGGGAGCTTTCCAGTCGACGAGCCAGGGTTCCGAGAAATCCTTCGATGTAGCTGGGATACTGCTCCTCCTTGAGCCTGCTGAAACCGACCAGATCGGCAAACAGGATGGCTACGATCTCCCGTCCCACCACTGCGCTGCGCTTTCGAGATGCTTTTCGCTTTCGGCGAGGCCGATGTTTGCGAGCAGTCACGCTTCGCTGTGCTGCTTGAATTCCGTGTGAGCTTTCACGGGCCAGGAAGATCTCCCCGGTGGTGCTGGAGATCGCGGTGATCGGCATCCCCAGAGACTCCCAGAGGTCGATAAAATCCGAGGTGCCCCCGGTAGCTCCGTTTCGGTTGCCATCCCATACGGTGATCAGATGGGTCTCTGTCTCCAGCAACTGGCTGCGCAGGATCGCTTTGCCCATGATCATGGTGTTGGTATAGGCGAACAGGAGATCGTCTCCGCCGTAGCGTCCCCGATTTGCCTGGCTCACCCGGGAGGCTCGCTCCAGGACACTGTCGGCCCGCCGGATCCACTCCTCCCCGGCGAAATTGACGCTGGTATCGTAAAAATCCCCCGAATCAAAGGGCAGAATCACATTGGTTTCCCCGCCCCTGGCCTGCATACACTCGAGAAAAATCACATCCGATCCGCAGGCAGCGGAGGAATAACTGATTCCCGCATCCAGCTTTGCCACAACCGCCTCGACCTGCTGTTTCACCGGCCCAACCGAATCCACGGGGAAGCGGGGATTCTTTCGCGTAGGTGCGTCGAGCATGTGGCCGCTGAAGGCAAGCACCGGAGGGATCTCCAGCGTGGCCAAAACCCCCTCCTCCACCGCGGTGTACCTGCTCAACAGCTTGAGCTGGCGCCGTGTGCTGGCGATGCTGGAGTAATTCTTACCGGCTATCTTTCCAGCCAGCCGGTAGTACTTCTGGGCCTGTTGTTGTTTTCCCAGGAGGATAAAAGCCTCCCCCAGGGTCGCA
>Ga0272441_10007729_pt1 | contig 17365 bp, 15 predicted proteins | sample SSMProp6N_FD_193582 | JGI IMG/M metagenome (GOLD analysis project Ga0272441, IMG submission 193582) | Marine sediment archaeal communities from Little Sippewissett salt marsh, Falmouth, MA, United States - SSM-Prop-6N | ecosystem: Environmental > Aquatic > Marine > Wetlands > Sediment ...
ATGGCTTTCAGGGCCATGCCGGTCGCATTCTGGTTGGATGAGATCACGTCTGCCGGCTTGGCGGCGCAGCCCGACGCAAACATGCCGCCCTTTTCGAAATCATTGATGAAGAATCCGTCATCGTTGGTCTTCAAGTCGGCAGGCAGTTTGGTGTTGGCAGCGGTGGGTTGCATCCCCGTGGCCAGGACGACCATCTCCACCGTCTGGTGAATCTTTTCCCCGGTGACCGCATTTTCGGCAACCACGGCGATGTTCCTGGTGGCCGGATCTTCGCTGACTTCGGCGACTTTCCCCTTGATCAGGATGACATTTTGATCTTCTTTGATCTTGTTGTAGAACTTTTCGTACCGGTCGCCAGGCGAGCGAATATCGATGTAGAAGATATACACCTTGGTATCCGGGTACTGCTCCCGGATGTAGGTTGCGTGCTTCAGGGAGGCCATGCAGCAGATGTATGAGCAGTAGGGCAGATGGTTTTCGTCACGCGAGCCGGCGCACTGGACAAAAGCCACGCTTTCCGGGGCCTTGTCGTCGGACGGACGAACGATCTTGCCCTGGGTCGGTCCGGATTTGGAAGCCAGCCGCTCCAGCATCATGTTGGTAATGATGTTGTCGTACTGGCCGAAACCCAAATTGTCGATCCGGTGGGCGTCGTAGGGTTCCCAACCGGTGGCCCAGACGACGGCGCCCACGGGTAGGTCGACGGTCTTGGCCTGCATCTCCAGGTCCACCGCATCGTATTTGCAGGCCGCCTTGACCTTGGTGGCGTCATCGGTGCCGATAATCTGCGGCGAGATGACAAATTTTGCAGGGAAGGCCATTTCAAAGGGCAGATAGGCACCTTTGGTTTTGCACATACCGAAGTTGAAGTCATCGGACACCTCGGTCTGGCAGGCGTCGGCGCAGTCGCCGCAGCAGGTGCAGTTCTCGTTTACATAGCGGGGGTTGATTTTTACGCTGACCGTGTAGTTGCCGGGCGCACCGCCAACCTTTTCCACCTCCGCCAGGGTGAAGACCTTGATTCTGGGGTTGTCCTTGATCCGTCTGAAGTTGATCTCCAGTCCGCAGGTCGGAGGGCATAGCTTGGGAAAGTACTGATTCAGCTGTGCCACTCTTCCGCCCAGATAAGGATTCTTTTCGACCAGAAACACTTCATACCCCACTTCAGCGGCTTCGATCGCCGTGGTCAGACCGGCGATGCCGCCGCCGACCACCATTATACTTCCACTCGCAGGGGCTGCTTTGTCGTTTGTCATGCTATCCCTCCGTGCATCAACGTTTCTAAAAGGTCATGAACACAAAATAAAAAACTGCCGTTGGTTTCGGGTAATACCCGTTTATTGAAACTGGAAACGGGGAGCTGGAAACCGCTCTGCGGATACGTCCGGGCCTCCAGATGCCGGTTTCACGCTCCAATAGCCTCCGGGAAGGCCAACGGCAGCGGCAGGCAACCGTGATTGCAGCGTCCCAGATGGGTACTACCCGAAAAAGAAAAACCGATCACCGTTAATAAAAACCTCCAGGTGTCACGATGACACCTGGAGGTGCTTTCCTATTCGGCTATGTTGAATGCCGACGTGCCATTACGGGATGATTTTGATGTAGTCTTTCTTGAAGACATCCCATTCCTTCTTCTCGGGATCAAACTTGGAGTTGACGAAGCAGAACCAGTTCTCGTCATCCTGTCCCGGATAGTCCGCCTGGTAGTAGAAGCCCGGGTAGCGGGTCTCTTTACGGTACTGAATGTGGCGCAAGTGAGCCTCAACCGTCCAGATGCGGTGTTCGATTTCCCAGCATCTCATCAGCTCGTGCAGGTCACCGGCAGCCATCTTGGCGCAGTCTTCGCGCATGGTGGCCAGCAGATCCATGACGACCTCCAGAGATTTGCTGGTGGTCATATAGTAAGTCGCTGTACCGGCACCGTACTCATGGGTGGCCTTCATCAGGCGATACATCATGCCGTTGGGCTTGACGTAGTTGGGGTTGATATCGATGGCGGTGGTGTAGTCCTTGTTGTCCAGGAAGGTCCGGACCGGCTTGTAGATCATGTCGACCAGCTCTTCCTTGGACTGCTTCAGGGTCGGGGTGAAATCGGCAAAATCAGTGGCGTAGCGCACCATCTGTTTTGCGGCGATACGGCCTTCGGCATGGGACCCGGAAGAAAACTTGTGCCCGGAGCCGCCCACACCGTCGCCGGAGGTGAACAGACCATTGACGGTGGTCATACGGTTGTAGACCTTTCCGTTGGCGGCCTTGATCTTGTAGCTGTCCGGCACCCAATCCAGATCCGGGCCGGAAGTCCACAGACCGCAGCAACCGGAATGGGAGCCCAGCAGGTAAGGCTCGGTGGGCATGACCTCAGAGTTTTTCTTCTCCGGTTCGCAGTTTTGCGCACACCACAGGTTGGCCTGGCCACAGGTCATGTCGAGGAAGTCTTCCCACGCTTCGGACTCGAGGTGCTTGAGCTCTTTCTTGTCCATGGTTTTGCCCAACTCGGCCAGCGCGGTCACGGTGTCCATCATGATGGGGCCGCGACCTTCTTTCATTTCAAACAGCATCAGGTGGTTACGCAGGCAGGTCGGGGTAATGGCGGCCGTGCCGTAAGGCGCGTATTTTTCCAGCTCGGCCTTGGCAGCATCACTGGCGGCAAAGTTTTCGCCCAGACCGTTGAGGGTTTTGGCTTTGAACAGCAGGAACCAGGCACCCACCGGGCCGTAACCGTCTTTAAAGCGGGCCGGCGTGAAACGGTTTTCCATCATGGTCAATTCGGCACCGACCTTCATGCACATGGTGTAGGTGGAACCGGCGTTCCATACGGGATACCAGGCCCGGCCTTTACCTTCACCAACCGAACGGGGCTGGTAGATGTTCACCGCGCCGCCGCAGGCAACCATCATGGTTTTGCATTTGATGATGTAGACGATGTTCTCGCGTACGGAAAAACCGACGGCGCCGGCGATCTGGTTGGGCACCTTGGCATCCATCAGCAGTTCGACGATGAAGCAGCGCTCGATGATGTTGTCATCGCCTATTGCCAGCTTGGCGGCTTCGGCGACGATGCGCTTGTAGGACTCACCGTTGATCATGATCTGCCATTTACCGGTACGGACCGGTTGGGCGCCGGACTTCAGGGTCCCCATTTTCTGACCCTTATTGCCGTCCAGGTTCTTGCCGTCTTCGGTTTTCTTCCAGACGGGCAGGCCCCACTCTTCAAACAGGTGAACGGAATCGTCGACATAGCAGCCCAAATCGAAGATCAGGTCTTCGCGGACCAGACCCATCAGGTCGTTGCGCACCATGCGCACATAGTCTTCGGGAGCATTTTCGCCAACGTAGGTGTTGATGGCGGACAGACCCTGAGCAACGGCACCGGATCGTTCCATGGCGGCCTTGTCGCAAAGCAGAACGCTCTGGCCGTCTTTCATCCATTTTTTAACTTCAAATGCGGTACCGCAGGCAGCCATACCACCACCGACGATGAGAATGTCAACTTCTTTTTCGACGACTTCGGGATCCCGCACGGCCTTGAGTTCACCCACAGGTTTATTCGGTAATGCCATATCTTATCCTCCTGTAGAAATACGAATTCTTAATGATTTTATCACCAGCAAACAATGGACCAGATTAGATCTTCGGGGTCGGGATAGTGTACCCATCAGCTTCTTGGGTGGAAAGCAAACCGCTTTCGAGATCCTTGCCTTTAAGATCCACGTAGGCATTGGCCTGGCCTTCGGGGGTGGTCCGGATCGGGAACTTGAAGCGCTTGATAAGGCCGTTTCTGAACTTACAGGTCCACATGACATCCTCGGTACCCATCATGGGCATGATGGAGCTTCCCAGCGGTACGAAGTCTGCGTAGCCACGAACTTCGATGGCCTGGGTGGGGCAGATTTTCACGCAGGAAAAGCACTCCCAGCACTGATCCGGTTCCTGATTATAGGCTTTCATGGCGTTGGGCTCCAGCACCATCAGGTCATTGGGACAAATGTACATGCAAGCGGTCTTGTCGCCGCCCTTGCAGCCGTCACATTTTTCCGAAATTACAAAACTTGGCATTTAGTATACCTCCTACGGTTAGTTAAAAAGATTTCACTCAACCTACTTCCGAAACTAAGGCTTACTCCTCCTGCTACGCGCACCTCCCTTCCATGGATTAGGCGTCCGAGTGGTTTCGACCCGGACAGTTACATTGGGTTGGCATATAAACCCCATACCCTGTTTTTACAAAACACGACGTGCAGACATGAATCCAATGCGCTGCGGCATTGATTTGTTCGATTGAATATATCGTATAAATTCGGGAAGATAGTCATTGTGTAACACAAGGTAAGATCAATATCATCCAGCATATTCATTGTCAAGAATTTTCGGTGGCATAAAAGCCCAAAAGATGCAGTCACTTACATTCAAACCTGCGATAGTCTACATATCGTTGAACCTTCCCAAAAAGGTACTATATATGGTGGAATCGTCTGATTGACGACGCCCACGGTCAACCCGTCCAGAATCGATTTCCGATTCCGTCGATTCGGTCGATTGGATGAAGATTGCAGTTGACACACCTGCCCAGCGTGCTACCACTGCCCCACACGACCAGAACCCACCCATGCAGGAGGATCGGCTATGCAGCCCACTGTTGCGCCGCTGGAAAAATATCAGACCTTCTGTTTCACCTGTTCTCCAGAGGTGACCTGTTTCAATGCCTGCTGCCGGAATCTGAATCAGGTGTTGACCCCCTATGATGTCTTGTGCCTCAAACAGTTTCTGAAAATGTCGTCCGGTGATTTTCTTAACCGGTACACCGAGGAGAGCACCGGACCCGGAACCGGGCTGCCGGTGGTTTCCCTGCGATTCAGCGATGCAGATGACCTGGCCTGTCCCTTTGTCACCGATGCCGGCTGCCGCGTATACGCGGCCCGGCCCGCTTCCTGCCGCACCTATCCGCTGGCTCGGGGCGTCTCCCGTAACCGCGAAACCGGGCGTCTGACCGAACACTGGGCACTGATTCGAGAGCCCCATTGTCTGGGTTTTGAAGACGGACACCGGCAGACCGTGGATGGATGGGTTAACGATCAGCAGATTGCCGCTCACAACCACATGAACGACAGCATGCTGGAGCTGATCAGCCTCAAGAACCGGTTCCGGCCGGGCCCGTTGATGCCTTCGGAAAAAAAACGGATATATACGGCCCTCTATGACCTGGACGCCTTTCGCAATGATCCGTTTTACAGTGAGGGCAACGTGTCGACCACCGCTGACACCCGACCTCTTGGCCGGTCAGGAACCGGTGACCTGGATCTGCTGCTCGTCGCCATGGACTGGCTCCGCAAAAACCTCCTAACCCGTTCACCGGAAAAAACCTGAATATGAATTCCAATCAGAAAGTGGCCCTGGTGCTTGGCGGCATCAAAGGTATTGGAAAAGCCATCGGTCTGGACCTGCTGCGCCGCGGTACACGGGTGGCGGCCACCTGGTTCGACTGGCCGGAAAGCCTGGCAGCCATGCAAGCCGATTTCGCCGATACCGGAACGAACCACATGATCGAACGGGCCGACCTGCTGGACACCGGCGCCATCTCCAGCCTGGTAAAGCGAATCATGGACCGTTTCGGCCGGCTGGACATCCTGATCAACAATATCGAACGGGGGGGATGGCCGGTGGTTCACGGCCGGTACACCCGGGAGCAATGGGATCTGGAGATGGCCACCACCCTGCGGGCCAAGCAATGGGTGTTCGAGGCAGCCCTGCCTCACCTCAAGGCGTCCGGAGACGGCGCTGTGGTCAACCTCTCGTCCATTGCCGGCATTGTCGGCCGATGCGGTCCGGCCAGCTATCTTTTCAACGAGGGGTATGCGGCGGCCAACCGCGGCATCTCCCTGCTCACGGATACCTGGGCCCGTTTAGGCGCGCCCCAAGTACGTGTGAACGAGCTGATGCTTGGCGTTTTTGAAACCCGCCATGGACCGGAGACCCGCGGATGGGGGCTGCTGACCGAGGCGCAACGGCAGGCCATCGTTGATCACACCCTGCTGGCCGGAATTGGCCGGGTAGAGGATGTGGTCCGGGCCATCCGGTTTCTATTGGATGACGCCCCGTTCATGACCGGCAGCGTGATACGACTGGATGGCGGCTACCCGCTGGGCGGTGAGCCCGTCGCACCCATGCCCAATGGGGTCGAGTAACCACAGCAATGCACCAACCCGAAAAACCACTGACAACATACGCTGCGCTGGCAGCGGTCTTCATCACCAGCCTGCCCTCAGGCTTGATCAGAAAAAAAAGGTGGGTATAACTGACACTCGAGGCCGTTACGTGTACTTATTCTTCACCGCTTCCACGATCCGGCTGCGACGCAGCCGGTCCCGGGGGTCATCGCCGACCGCCTTCAGGATAGTCGTCAAATAGGCACGCTGGTTGTCGATGGCCTGTTGATAAAGGTCTGCATCGATTTTCCATCGCGCCTTGAAGTGGTGAACCATGAACCGGTTCGAGGAGGAAAGTTGGCTCTCAAAACGATCCGCCATACGGATGAAAAAATCTTTTGATTGATGCATCAGGTCCAACTCGTCTCGATAGTCCTGTATACGGGCCTCGTCCAGCTCGTAGAATAAAAAAAGAAGCTTTTCCAGATAGATACGATCTGCCATCTGAGCCAGGATGTCCGCCGTGGCCAGCATCTTGCCGATCTGTTCTGTGGTTTTATCCGGAAACGGAACAGATGCCAGGTCGCAGTTGAGATCGGTGCAGTGAATCATGGCCATACTGGCGTGGATTTCATTTTCCTGCAGGCCGAAGGCCGCGAAGTGCTGTTGCAGGAAATCCATGCTCCGTCGCACGTGATAGGCGGTATACTTGGCACCGGTGCCTTCATCATCTTCACTGTTTTGCAGATATCCCGCATCGTGCAGCAGGGCCGCCACCAAGCCCTGGTGAACCTGTCGGGGGGAAAAGGAGATCCCGGTCTGACCCGCGCCATGAAAGAGCCGGGCCATGGCCAGAAAACAATCGGTGACATGCTTCAGGTCGTGATAATCCGTATTGCAGCCTTTGGTGTGTTCCCATTCGCCCTGGTACAGCGACACGGTTTGGTCGAATGCAGACCGGATGGCCAACGGATCCGTATCCGCGGAAAAGCGCGCAACCACGGTTATCGCCTCGTCCAAAACCGCTTGCGGGGATTCCATTTTAACCAGATTTGCCAGCTGAATATCAGCCATTCCTGGATTGTCCCTCCTGTTTGACGGCCGTTTAACATCCTTTAGACAATGGCTCCACCACGCCAGACCGTTGAAATTCGGGGGCGGGGATGGATCGATTCACCCGAACGCTCATCCACGGGGTTTCTGTCTGTCATGGTTCGACTTAAACTTCAAGCCAAATTTGCGGTCCGCAGCGGATCGCGATCACTGCCTCGCCCCATCAACCACTGGCTATTGCGGTTCAACAGGATTGTTGATACAGGTATGGCCTTGGCCCAACACACCGGGCCCTGGTTCGAAAGGCCCTTATCATCAACTGGTTGAAAAACGGGATGGCCCGTCTGTTTTTTGCCCGGAATGACGGCAACGGCGCCCTCAACAGGAAGAGGAACAAACCCGATGAGAGTGGTTACCAGACCTGATTTCGACGGTGTCGTGTGTGCCGTCTTGCTGATGGATGCGCTTAACATCGAACCCCCGGTGCGATGGGTCCAGCCCAGCGACATGCAGCACCGACGGGTGGATATTCAAGCCGGCGATGTCATTGCCAACCTGCCCTTCCACGAAAAATGCAGTCTGTGGTTCGATCATCACTATTCCAATCAACCGATGACCCCCGTGGACGGAGTGTTTAAAATCGCACCATCGGCCGCTGGAATTGTCTATGAATACTACCGGGAACGACTGGATCGAGACTACACCGAACTGGTTGGCCAGACCGACCGCATCGATTCGGCAGATTTGACATTAGACGAAATCCTTCACCCGGAAAACTACCCTTACGTCCTGCTGTCGATGACCATCACCAACCACGATCCGTCCGAAGAACGCTACTGGAATCATCTGGTGACCTTGCTGCGGACCCGCTCAACGGCCCAGGTGATGGACGATCCGGAGGTGAAACGGCGATGCAGGCAGGTGGTGGAGACCAACATCGTCTACGAAAAAGCCCTCAGGGAAAATACCACGCTAATGGAACACGTCTCCATCACCGATTTCCGGGACCTTGATCCCGCACCCAACGGAAACCGCTTTCTGGTCTATTCCCTGTTTCCCGACTGCACGGTGAATGTCAAAATCATCTTCGATAAAGACAATCTGGCCAGTATCAAGGTGGGCCACAGTATCTTGAACCGGGGCTGTGAAGTGAATGTGGGAAAGATGCTCTCCGCCTTCGAAGGGGGTGGTCATCCCGGTGCCGGTGCCTGCCGCTTCTCCCGAGAAAAGGCGCCGGACTACCTGAAGCGCATCATACGCATCCTGCAAAATAACATCCCCGCCTGAACCAAGCAGGCGAACCCGCTCTCCTGCCGCTGGCAGGCGCGTAAAATTTAAATGGCAAACCGATCGGTACTTTAGTCTGGGAAGGGCTTCCGCGTCCTGCCGCAGGAAGGCGTGAGTCAACCCCTACGATCGTGGAGAAAAGATTGTCTACCAACGGTCAACGTCCATACCACCATGGTGACTTGCGCCGCTCCCTCATCCAGGCAGGATCCAAAATAATCGAGGAGAGGGGACTGGCCGGATTGAGCCTGCGTGAGGTCGCCCGGGTTGCCGGCGTCAGCCATACGGCACCTTACCGGCATTTTCAGGATAAGGCCGATCTGCTGGCGGCCATCGCTCAGGTGGGGTTCGAACAACTCACTGAGGAAGCCGGCAAGGCGGCCCGGTTGAATAACAATAATCCGCGCAAACAGTTTGTGGCCGCATCGGTACAGTACATTCTTTTCGGAGTCAGGAATCCCCGCATGGCCCATCTGCTTTTCGGCGGCGTAATCAACATGCGGACCGCTCCTCGCGTTCTGAAGCAGGCGTCCTGGGCAGCTTTTCAACTGGTGGAGACCATCATCAATAATGGGAAAAGGGCAGGCATATTTATAGACCGCGACACCATGGAGCTGGCGGTGACCACCTGGTCAGGCATTCACGGCCTGGCCCAGTTGATCTCCGGCGGCTACCTGAGCCGCCTGGCCGCCACGGAACGGCAGGTGGAAACCCTGGGCAAAATGGTTTGTGAATTGCTTTTAACGGGCATCCTCAAGCCGGATGAAAAAAATGATCATCCATCGGCAAACATGGCTTCGATCCGTTCCCGGCTCTCCACCAGCATCTGACGGTTTTCATCAAAAACTTCCAGGGTGACGGTGTCATCATACCCGGTCCCCTTCAGGCGCCGCACCAGTTCCTTGAAATTGACGGTTCCCTGGCCCACGGCCAGGTGGTCATCCAGTTTACCCTGATTGTCACTGAAATGAAGATGGCCAATTCGTGGTCCAAATCGGCTCACAAGCGCTTTCAGGCGTCGTCCCCGCCGATCGTCGACGTTGGCGTGGCCGGTATCCAGGGTCAGTTTCAAGGGTGGAAAGGTCTTGAATATTTCCTCAAAATCAGCAGGTTCCACACCCAGCCGGTTTCTCGGAAACATGTTTTCCAGACAGATGGTGACGTCCAGGCACTCAGCGGCACCCACCATTTCCAAAAAAAAATCAAACGCGTAGCCTTTGACCGTCTTTAGGACAAAGGCGCCCATACCGCCGGCCGTGCTGGGGTGCAGGACGACTTTTTTTGCCCCCAGGTCAGCAGCCACCTCAAGGGAACGGCGCATCTCCGTCACCGATGCCCGCCGGAGGCTTTCTGTGAGATCGGCTGTGGTGAGAAACGTCGGCAGGTGGCAGATAAGACCCAGGCCGTTGACATTCAGTGCCCGAGTGATGGCCGCCCGGGAGGATGAAAGAATGCTGTGGTGTGCCATGGGCGGATCCATGGCCAGTTCCAGATAGTCGAACCCCAGCCGGGCAAAGGTTTCGATTTCGTCCAATACCGGTGTTACCGGAAAATTCATGGCACCAAAATGCATATCATAACCCCCTACCCAGGGGAAAAGTAAAAGTCGGCTTTTTCGGGTTCACGTGGATCATCAAAATGCCGGCGGCAATGAAGACCATGGCGACGATAAGATTGGGGGTGATGGGTTCGTTTAACAAAAGCCCGCTGAACACCACGCCGGCTATGGGCATGATGAACACGAAGGCGTGCAGGGTGGATGCACCGTAACGTTGAAGCATCGTGCTCCAGGCCACGAAACCGAAGGCGGCGCTAACCAGGCTCTGGTAGACGTAGGCGCTGATCACCATCGGATTCAGATTGAAAAGCATCCGACCATCCCACAGGAACCCGGCAGACAGAAAAATCGGGACAGAAAAGATCATCGGATAGAGCACCAGATGAAACGGAGAATAATCGTTGATGATTCGCTTGGTGTAAACCACATTGCAGGACCAGATCACCACCGCCGCCAGGATGATCAGATCGCCGCTGTGAATCGATCTGGAGACACCCGGCGTGCCTGAAAACATGAAGGCCACGCCACCGAACCCAAGCGCGATCCCCATCATTTTTTTCCAGGTAATGCGTTCACCGGGAATGAACCGATGGGAGAGGAACAATACGAAAAAAGGCAGTAGGTTGGCGATCAGCACCCCTCTGGAGGCATAGGTTCGCTCGAGCCCCAGATAAAAAAGGCAAAGCTGAATCGTAAAGGCAATCGACACGACCAGCAACTGAAACGCCTGGCCCGGCTGGATGCGAAAGCATCGGCCGGTGAGGTGGGCCCAGCAGGCGATGGCAACGGCCGCCAGGGCAAAACGAAGGCCCGCCGTTGTCAGCGGCCCCATGCCGGTCAGGGCCAATTTAATGGCCACCGTATTGCCGCCGAAAATAACGGTGAGAAATATGATGAAGACCCCGGGGAGCAGGGTCATGTCTGCATTTTCTGAAGCCATTTGAATCACATCTGACGCATCCAAATAGAGAGCGGTGCCCCCGAACAGGGCTGTTGTGTCTGCCGGCAGCCGAGATCAGACATCAGCATACCGCATCGAGCATGAACTTTAGAAAATGGGCCACGTTTGTGGCCGCAAAATGGGTGCCGGTCCGGCCGGCAAAATCAGGATCCCCGGCAAACACCGGCCCCCCCGCCACGATCCGGGTTTTCCGGGGCAGGTGGTTAGCGATGCATTTCAGATCGTCTTCGGTATCGAACTGAAGAAGGGTCAGTCCCAAATAATCCGGTTGATGGCGGCAACAGGCATCAATAACGGCTTCGGGCGTTTGCATCAGGCCCAGGCGGATCAGGCGAATTCCGACGGCGACGGCATAGTTTTCGATAATCGCCAATCCCTGCCCCAGGCCGTCATCCAGGGTAGCGGTAACCATGGACGGTGACTGATCCCAGATACCGTTAACCCGCAGACGCTCGCGCAGGCATGTCAGGTTGCCTGCCGCCTCGTCAAGGCCCTGCCGCGAAGGCAGCCCGGTCGCTATCCATTGGTTGGCAAGGCTGCCCACCGCCGCCCGGAAAGTGTTGTATGCCTCCTCCATTGCTTTACATTTCCCTCAATCGATTCCGGTGGCCATGGGCAGCGGAATACCACCACCCAAGCGCGTGAGTCAAACGATGTTTCACCAACGGGTCTCGGTGATGAAGAGCAACCATTACCTTTTTTTCTCATTTTCTGTTCAAAACTCTTTTTTTTTTCACAATGCGGACTAATCGCTTCCTGAACCAATGACCCAAAAACATCAAAATATTCATTTACATCAATGTGTTAAAAAAATTTCTCAGTTTGGCCATGATTTTGCTTATAGAGAAATTATTATCCCCAATCATCGACCCCAAGCACCATCGTAAAGGAAATACACCATGACTGATTTCATTCTTGCTGGATTGAGCGCTGGACTTCTCGCTTTTTTGGTACTGTTCATCATCTCTTTTGTTACGCTGGGTATGGTCACCGGTGTCATTCACTTGGTTACCCTTGTTTATCGAAGCCTGGTTTTTGGTAAAACCGCCGACTACGAAGAACAGGCTGCTTAGCAGGCTATGGAAAAAAATCAGGCTTCAATTCAAACTCACGATTTAAAGAATCAGTGACATTCTCCACGCCACCGGACTGACCAAGGGCGGGCCTTACTGCCACTTCAAGAGCAAGGCGGAGGTCTGGCGTGCGGTGCACAATGATGCCGTGGAGATCTGGAAATCGGTTGTTTTTAAAGATATGCGGTCCGTCCCAGGCCCACTTGAACGGATTGAGCGCACGATCGAAAACGTCATGCTCGACGACCTGGGCAGGGAGGTGTTTGACGGCGGCTGCGGAAATAACTAGAACGGAATGTCCTCTACCCCCTCATAATCATCGATGGTCTCGGAGAGCTGCTGGACCACAGCACCCTTGGTTCCCGATTGAAAAATGGTGATCAACTCATGCAGGGCATCATATCCCTGGTCACAGGTGTTCATGTGAAAATCCTGGGCCAGCAGGGAAAACCGCTCAATATCCGTCTCTTTGAGACAGGCATCGGTGTAAAAGTGGATCAGTTCGCCCAGCATGCTGTCGAATTCGCTGAAATAGGACAGGTCGTCCAGAAGATCCAGGTCGGTGGGGTCGGCGCCCAGCCCTTTCAACAGGATCGCTTTCAAATTGGGATTGGCCTGTTTAAAGTATTTGCGGATCAGCGGAAGATTGGATGTTTCTGAATAGCGCTCTTCCAGGTAGGCGTCCAGGACCTTCCGGGTGACAAACCCGCCGGTGTCCAGAAATTGGACCAACCGCCTCTGGCTTTCCGTTTCAGGCACTGCTGCACGTTCTTCTTTGGCCTCTTCCTCGAATAGCAGATCGGTTTCATCATCCTTCCACTCAAACCCGACCTCCTCCAAGCGCTCCCGATAGTCCCGCGGGTGGTTTTTAATAATTTCGCTCACCTGAGCGATCCGGTCTTCGGCATCGTCCGCTTCGAAAGAAAAGCCGTCACAAGCCGCATCGATCTCCGGGTCGCCATCCGGTTCGGTCGATCCGGTAATGCAAGTAAAGCAGCCGTACCCGGCGACGGCAGACCCCGCGACCCAAAGAGGTTTGCCACAGGCACAACGGACGCCATGGCGCCAGGCGGCAAGGGCGTCTTCGACGGCGGTACGAACCTCATCACCATCGGCGTCTTTATGGTTTCGCAGGTATTGTTTTACGAACTGATTCAAACGAACAAAAACAAAACCAGACATCGACACACCTTCCAAAAGGTATAGATCGTTTGCATTGGCCCGATCCGGTTCCAAGGGACCGGATCCGATCCTTTCGATTTTTTGCATGTTTTTGGCACAACCGATTTTGGTCGTCAAGTGTTACTCCGGGTTGCCCGAGCAATATAAATATCGACAACCGCGACCAATCTATGAAAACCATTTGATATCAATGGGTTTCATGAATTTGACATCACCGGGTCGGTGTTTATATTGGTTTTGCAAAATGCAAACCAAAACCTGATTTTAGCCCGTTATCCATGTAAGGAGGAGATGATGCGGTTTGACCGATTCACCATAAAATCGCAGGAGCTGATCCAAAACGCCCAGGCCCTGGCATCCACTCACGGCAATCAACAGATCGAGCCGGCACACCTGTTGGCATCGATGCTCGACGAAAAGGAAGGCGTGGCCCGGTCCGTATTCAAACGACTGGGAGCCTCCGATGACAGCATCGCCAGCGCCGCTGCCAAGGCCATCGATCGACTGCCCAAAGTCAGCGGTGGGGGTGATGTGTATCTCTCGTCCGCCGCCAAAGCCGTTCTCGACGCGGCATTCGCCGAAGCCGGAAAGATGAAGGACGAATACACCAGCATCGAGCACATCCTGCTGGCCATGTGCGACAAAAAGGCGGGAGAGGTATCCCGCATTCTGTCTGCGTCCGGGGTAAATCGGGATGCCATTTTAAAAGTGCTCATGGAAATCCGGGGGAACCAGCGGATCACAGACCCCAATCCCGAGGAAAAATATGAGGCCCTCAAAAAATTCAGCCGGGATTTGACGGATATGGCCCGCAGCGGCAAGCTGGATCCCGTCATCGGCCGAGACGACGAAATCCGGCGCATCGTTCAGGTACTCTCCCGCCGGACCAAGAACAACCCGGTGCTTATCGGCGAGCCCGGTGTGGGCAAGACCGCCATCGTGGAAGGCCTGGCCCAGCGTATTGTGGCCGGTGATGTTTCCGAAAGCCTGAAGAACAGACGGTTGGTGGCCCTGGACATGGGCGCCCTGATCGCAGGTGCCAAGTATCGGGGCGAGTTCGAAGACCGCCTCAAGGCGGTTCTCAAAGAGGTGGAAAAAGCCGAGGGTCAGGTGATCCTGTTCATCGATGAACTGCACACGCTGGTAGGAGCTGGCGCCAGCGAGGGATCCATGGACGCCTCCAACATGCTCAAGCCCGCATTGGCCCGGGGAACGCTTCGATGCGTGGGCGCTACCACCTTGAACGAGTATCGCAAGTACATCGAAAAGGATGCCGCCCTGGAGCGACGCTTCCAACCGGTGCTGGTGCGCGAACCCAGCGTGGAAGACACCGTTTCCATCCTTCGCGGATTGAAAGAAAAATACGAGGTTCACCACGGTGTGCGAATCAAGGATTCGGCCATCGTGGCTGCCGCTGCCTTGTCCCATCGCTATATCACCGACCGGTTTCTTCCCGATAAGGCCATCGACCTCATTGACGAGTGCGCCTCCAAACTGCGCATCGAAATCGACTCCATGCCCGTGGAAATCGATGAGATCCAGCGCAAGATCCTCCAAGCAGAGATCGAACGGGAAGCCCTGAAAAAAGAGACCGATCCGGCTTCCCGCGAGCGACTGGCCAAACTGGAAGATACCCTGGAAGCCATGCACGCCCAGATCGCCGGCATGAAAAACCACTGGGAAGATGAAAAGCGCCTGATCCAGAACATCCGCAAGATCAAAGAGGCCCAGGAGCAACTGGGCGTCGATGAGCAGCGGGCTGAACGGGAAGGCAACCTGGCCCGGGTGGCCGAGCTGCGTTACGGCAGAAGCAGTGAACTGAAAACTCAGTTGGAAAAGGCCAATAAAGACCTGGAAGCGCTCCAGGCAGACAAGAAAATGCTCAAGGAAGAGGTGGATGACGAAGATATCGCCGAGGTGATTTCCCGCTGGACCGGCATTCCGGTGAGCCGCATGCTGGAAGGGGAACGGCAGAAACTGGTGCACATGGAACAACGTCTGGGCAAACGGGTCATCGGCCAGGAACAGGCCATCGAAGCGGTCTCCAATGCGGTGCGCCGGGCGCGCTCAGGCCTGCAAGACCCCAACCGGCCCATCGGCTCCTTCATCTTCATGGGGCCCACCGGTGTCGGAAAAACCGAACTGGCCAAGGCGCTGGCCGAATTCATCTTCGATTCCGAGCAGGCCATGGTGCGCATCGACATGTCCGAGTTCATGGAGAAGCATTCGGTGTCCAGGCTCATCGGCGCCCCTCCGGGCTATGTGGGCTATGACGAGGGGGGCTACCTCACCGAGGCGGTGCGGCGGCGGCCCTATGCCGTGGTCCTGTTCGACGAGATTGAAAAGGCCCACCCGGAGGTGTTCAATGTCCTGCTCCAGATCCTGGACGACGGTCGCATGACCGACGGCCACGGCAAGACCGTGGATTTTAAAAACACTATCATCATCATGACCTCCAACGTAGGCAGCCAGGTGATCCAGGATCTGGGCGGACATGACCGCGAGGAGATGGAGCGGCGGGTCACCGAGGCCCTGCGGGCCGGCTTCAAGCCCGAATTTCTCAACCGTATCGATGAAACCATCATTTTTTTGAACCTCGAGCCGGACCAGATCGGCAAGATCGTGGAGATCCAGATGGCACGACTGGCCGACCGGCTGGCCGAACAGAACATCGAGCTGACCCTCTCCGATTCGGCCCGGGACCTCATCGCCCGCCAGGGCTACGATCCCGTTTACGGCGCTCGCCCCTTGAAGCGTGTGATCCAGCGGCAGATCGAAAATCCCCTGGCCATGGAAATTCTGGAAGGCAACATTCTGGAAGGTGCCCGGCTCAGCGCCGAAGCGGAAGGCGAGCGGGTCGTGTTCCGGCAGGTTTAATCAAAATGAAGGAACGGTTAACGCCAGTACCTGCCGGCGCACCCTCATAGGACGAAATGGCACTATTAATAAACGCGACTGTCTCGCGCATCCCGTTTTGCCCCGGGCGACAGGAATGAAAAGCCGTCGCCGTATATCGCCGATACCCCTTGGCTCGAGTGCTTAGATTTCTCATAAACACCGTGTTTTTCTTGACAATCATCCCAATTTATTGTTTTTAAGGGCAAAAGGGGCAAAACATGATCATGGTTCAAGCCGCTGGCTTCAGTGATATCGGAAAAGTTCGCAAGGCAAATGAAGATTGCTTCCTCCTCAACGAACCGATCGGACTTTACGTCGTGGCAGACGGGATGGGGGGTCATCGCGGTGGCGGGATAGCCAGTCGAATGGCCATAGAAACCATCGACGAATACATGGCAACCCCATCTCAGGAACCTTCAGAGGTTGACGGGGCCCACACGGTCGAAGCCCAAAGTTCAGCCGCCAATCGTCTTCGCCAAAGCATTTTTTTGGCCAATCAAAATATCTACAATCGGTCCGTCGCGGACAAGGCCTGCCGCGGAATGGGCACCACTGTTTCTGCGCTCTACCTTGCCGGCAATTCTATCATCACCGCCAATGTTGGAGACAGCCCCGTTTACCTGCTGAGAAACGGGGAAATAGAAACCCTATACACGCCCCACACCCTGCTCCACGAGCGGGAAAAAATACCCAAGTCGTTGAAGGGCAAATTCTCCATCGGCAAGCTGGCGCATATTCTTACCCGGGCCGTGGGCATCCGGTCTGACGTCGGTGTGGATCTGGTAGAAACCCCGTGCTTCTCAGACGATATCGTCGTCCTGTGCAGCGACGGCCTCAGTGGCAAGATTTCCAGGGAAGAGATCCGCGACCTGGTCTACCAGAATGATTCGCAATCCGCGTGTAAGAAGCTGACGGATCTGGCCAATCAAAGAGGCGGCGAGGACAACATTACCGTCATCGTGGTGCGGGTCACCGCGGCAAACGAGAGGCCGGCCAATCGTCTGTTTGAACGAATTGTCGGCATTCCGGCATGGATTGCATCCCTTTTCAGTACTAAAAACCGTTCCTGAGCAGAGTCTCTCGTAAAAAAGGCGGCCAAATGATCAGAATGCTCGTCAAGTACAAGGACAGAACGATCAAAGAGTTCGCCCTCGATCGGATCGACACCCTTTCCATAGGGAGAAATCCCAACCATCATCTGGTCATTGAT
>Ga0272441_10007730_pt1 | contig 17361 bp, 14 predicted proteins | sample SSMProp6N_FD_193582 | JGI IMG/M metagenome (GOLD analysis project Ga0272441, IMG submission 193582) | Marine sediment archaeal communities from Little Sippewissett salt marsh, Falmouth, MA, United States - SSM-Prop-6N | ecosystem: Environmental > Aquatic > Marine > Wetlands > Sediment ...
GCGCCCTCGCCTCGTGGCCGATGGCTGGCGGCACGGCTGGGCGAGGCAGCGGGCCACGGCGCCCTACGCCCCGACGCCGAGCCGCTTGCGAGGGTGGACGAATCAAGTTGGCTGTTTCGCAATCTGGCCGAGCGGCCGGAACACTATGAATCGGTTCTGGTCTACCGCTATCTGCACTTGGCCCGTGTAGACGGCACTCGACCTCTCGCCTGGCTGACCGGCGGCGACCCGCTCGTGGCAGAACGACCACTCGATTCGACCTCGCCGTCTTCGGGGTTGGCGCTTACCTTCGCCACGACGGCCGACAACTCGTGGACGAACCTGCCCACCCAGCCGATCTTTCTGCCGGTCCTCGTCCGAGCGGTCCTGCGTCACACGCTCGCCCCGACCGACAAGACCAGTTTTCTGGAAGCTGACTCCGTGCCGATAGCTGGCTCTGCCGTCGCCGCCATCGAGGTTCAGATACCGCCGACGGTCCCGCAGCCCGCCGGCCCGATTGTGCGGCTGGCAACCCCGGCCGAGCCGAACGTCCCCGCGGTGTTCAAAGAAACGTATCGCGCGGGTGCGTACCGTTGGTATATTCTGCGGGCAGACGGGCTGGAAGGACGCTTCGTAGTGAACACCGACCCGGGCGAATCAATTCTGACGCGACTCTCGCCGGCCGACCTTGCGTCGCTGCCGTCAGACGTTGTCGTGGCAGACTGCGTTGATAGTCTGATGGACAGTGTGGCCGGTCTGTACCAGGATCGTCCCGCCTGGGACAATCTACTGGCCATCGTGCTGATCCTCGTAGCAGCCGAGGCGTTACTGGCAAACCGATACCGGCCGATGAGACACCCGATGGATCAAGGCCATCACATAACCTCCGGGGCCTACACATGAGTGCCAAGCGGCACCTCACCAACCGAGCAGCGGCCGTGGCGATCATGAAGCAACTGCATGAGGCGGGGCACCAAGCCCTGCTCGCCGGAGGGTGCGTCCGCGACATGCTGCTAAGCCGCCGACCGAAGGACCATGACGTCGCCACCGACGCCACACCTCAACGGGTCATGGAGCTGTTTCGGCGGCGGCGCGAGGTCGGCGCTCAGTTCGGCGTCGTGATCGTTGGGCTGGGCGGCCAATGGATCGAGGTGGCTACGTTCCGCAGCGATCTGGCGTACGCCGATGGCAGACACCCCCAACAGGTAGCCTTCTCCGATGCCCGTCAGGATGCGCTCCGGCGCGACTTCACCGTCAACGGTATGTTTTTCGACCCCGTCGCCAAGCGTGTGATCGACTACGTCGGCGGACAGGCAGACCTGCGGCGTGGGATCATCCGCGCCATCGGCGATCCGGCGCTGCGCTTCGGCGAGGATCACCTGCGAATGGTCCGTGCGGTGCGTTTCGCCACACAGCTCGATTTCCGCATCCACCGCACCACCGACCAAGCCATCCGTCACGCTGCCAAATACATACGGCGAATCAGCGCCGAAAGGGTGCGACACGAGTTGGCGCTTATTCTTGCCTCACCACGTCGGGCACACGGTGTGGGTCTGTTGGCCCGGACCCGGCTGTTGCCCCATCTGTGGGCCGGCGACGCGTGGCCGCCCGAGAGAGTCAAGCTCTCGCAGGCCGTGCTGGAGCGGCTCGGGAAGCGGAGTTCGTTCGAGGTCGGACTCGCCGCCCTGCTCATCGCAGCGCAGCCCGGGCATGCCGACCGCGTCTGCCGGGCTCTGGCTTGCAGCAACCCGACGCGGAAAGCAGTGGTATGGCTGCTCGAGAAGCAGTCAACCTTACAGAACCAAGCCCAACTGGAGCTTGCCGACGTAAAGCAGCTGATGCAGCACGACTACTTCGACGAGTTGCTCGCGCTTGGCCGCGCTCGCCTGCTGGCCGAGGATCGACCCCTCACCTGCTATCGCAGCCTGCGACGCCGCGCCGCCGCGATCCAACCGAAGGCCGTCCAGCCGCCCCCTTTGGCAAACGGCAATGACCTTCTGGCGATGGGCCTGACGCCGAGCCCCGTCTTCAGCAGGCTGCTCGACGCCGTCTACCGCGCCCAGTTGAACGAACAGGTGCGCACCCGCAAGCAGGCTTTGACGCTGCTGAGACAACTCGCTGAAAGTCGCTGATTCGTCGTCGATGTGATGATTGCGGGCAGCCGCCCGCGTGCGCCTACCCGTCCTGGTCGGCCAGGGCGTTGATCTTCTCGCGGATCGTCCCGATGTTCAAAATCCTCAATCCGAACTTCTCGCCCGCCTTGACGGCCTGCCCGGTCCCAATAACCTGATTGTTCACCATCAGGTCGAGCTCCGCGTCGAAAGACCTGTCGAACTCTACGATGGATCCGGCCGACAGGTGTAGAACTTCCGACAACCTCATGTTCCGCTTGGCCAGGCGCACGATAACGGGGACCTCAATGGCGAGGATCCTCTTGAGTGGCTCGCCCCCTGCATCGGCCGCGACCGCACGATCCAACCGGGCCGTGGCCACATCCTCATCGTAGGACTCGCCCACGTCGACTTGCGTGTCCAGGTGACCGGCTGCCTCATGGGCCAACGACTCGGCCTCGGCCAGCACCGCATCGATATCTGCCTGCGGATCAAGCATCATCATCCGATCGGAACGCCGCGTCGGCGCACACTCCACGCGCCCATGTGACTAATATCGGCCCTGAAGGGGTCTAGCTTGAGCCGTCGTAGCGCCTGACCACGATGGAGGCGTTGTGCCCGCCGAAACCGAACGAGTTGGACATGGCGATCTTCACGTCCTTCACGCGGGGCTCGTCCGGGCAGTAATCCAAATCGCACAGTTCATCGGGATTCTCGAGGTTGATCGTGTGGGGGATCAACCCCTCTTGCAGAGTCATCACCGTAGCCACCAGTTCGACCGCCCCGCTGGCGCCGAGCAGATGGCCGACATTACTCTTCGTGCTGCTGATGGCCAACCGGTACGCATGCTCTCCGAAGACGGCTTTGACCGCCTTGGTCTCCGCCTGGTCGCCCAGCGGCGTGCTCGTGCCATGAGCGTTCATGTACTCGATCTGTTCGGGCTTCAGACCGCTGTCGCACAAGGCCCGCTCCATGGCCAGCGCCGCGCCGGCGCCATCCTGTTGGGGTTGCACGATGTCGCTGGCGTCGCCGCTCATACCGACGCCGAGCACTTCGGCCAGGATCGGCACGCCGCGCCGTCGGGCATGCTCCAACTCCTCGAAGATCAGGATGCCCGCTCCCTCTCCCAGCACGAACCCGTCCCGATCCCGGTCGAAAGGACGTGAGCCACGAGGCGGGTCATCATTGCGCGCCGACAGAGCCTTCATGGATGAAAAGGCCGCCAGCCCAAGCGGCGTCAGCGCCGCTTCCGAGCCGCCGCTGAACATCATGTCGGCCTCGCCTCGTCGGATAGTCGCGAAGGCATCGCCCATCGCGTTGGTGGCCGACGCGCAGGCCGTCGCCACTGACGTGTTCGGCCCGCGCGCACCGTACAGAATCGAGATATTCCCGCTGGCGGCATTGAGCATCAGTTTGGGGATCGTGAACGCCGAGACTTTGCTCGGGCCCTTCTCCAGCAGGCGCACGTGCTGCTGCTCGAGTTCGGCCAATCCGCCGATCCCCGAACCCACGATCACGCCCACACGGTCCACATCCAAGCCGTTCGACTCAAACTTCGCTTGCGTCGCAGCCTGTTGGGCAGCGGCGACGGCAAACTGGGCGAAACGGTCAAGCCGCTTCGCCGCCTTGCGGTCGACATAGCGAGACGGGTCGAAGTCGACACACTCGCTGCCGAAGCGCACGTCGAAGTTGCTTACGTCGAAGCGCTTGACCGTGTCGACGCCGCTGCGCCCGGCGAGCAGCGAGGCCCATAGGTCCTCCACGCTCTCGCCCAGCGACGTGACAACCCCAAGCCCTGTGATCACCACTCGGCGTCTACTCATACCTACTGCGCCTGGGAGGAGCCACCCCGGCCGGCTCACTTCTTTCCGCGGTGTTCGTTGATGTAGTCGATGGCTTGGCCGACGGTCTGGATCTTCTCGGCTTCCTCGTCGGGGATGCTCATCTCGAACTCGTCTTCGAGTTCCATCACCAACTCGACCGTATCCAGAGAGTCGGCGTTCAGATCGTTGACGAACGAGGTTTCTCGCGTGATCTCCGCGCGATCCACACCCATTTGCTCGCTAACGATACCGATAACCTTCTCCTCGATGTCATTGGCTGTTCTTTGATCCTCGGGCACGTTGCCTCCTCCTTGGCTATAGTGACACTGCACGGATCATCACTACTGGTTTCCAATTTGGGCCGGTACTATAACAAACGCGCCCCGCGCCCTGCAAGGCCTTTCGCCCGGGCCGAGCCACGGGCCTCGACCCCTCACATATAGAGCCCGCCGTCGACGGAGAGCACCTGTCCCGTGACGTACTCAGCCTGCGGCGAGGCCAGAAAGACGACGGCGGCAGCCACATCCTCGGGCTGGCCAAATCGACCGGCCGGAATCACCAGCTTGACCTGGTCGCGGACCTTCTCGGGCAACGCGTCGGTCATGTCGGTCTTGATGAAGCCCGGGGCCACGGCGTTGCAGGTGACCTTTCGCTTGGCCATCTCTTTGGCGACCGTCTTGGTCAGACCCACGACCCCTGCCTTACTGGCTGCGTAGTTCGCCTGGCCGGCGTTGCCCATCAGGCCTGACACGCTGGCCATATTGACGATTCGTCCGTACCGCTGGCGAAGCATAATCTTAGCGGCTGCCCGCGTGCAGAGAAATACACCTCGCAGGTTTACCTGGATCACCTGGTCCCATTGTTGATCGTCCATGCTCAGCAGCAAGGTGTCCCGCGTGATCCCCGCATTGTTGACCACGATATCCACTCGGTCAAAGTCGGACACGACCGAGGCGAATAACTGCTCCACCTGTTCGCTGTCGGTCACGTCTGCCTGCCTGGCCACCGCCTTGACGCCCTTGGCGGCAATCTCACCCACGGTCGAATCGAGCGCATCGGCCAGAACGTCCACTGCAACGATGTGAGCGCCTTCGTCGGCCAGGGCCAGCGAAATCGCGCGTCCGATCCCGCGTGCGGCACCCGTTACCACCGCCACCTGGTCTTTCAACAGCATCCAGTACCCTCCCTCTTAGTTGGCAACATCCTTGACCGAAGAGATATTCGTGATTTTCGCCTTGCGATTGATCTTTTTCATCAGCCCCGTCAGCACCCGGCCGGGACCGATCTCCACAAAATGGTCGTACCCGTCGGCGATCATACGCTCCATGCAGCGCTGCCAACGCACCGGCTGGATTACCTGACGGTACAGCGACTGGCGAACCGAATCCGGCTGGTCGTGATATTCCCCATCCACATTTCGACAGACCCGCATGCGAGGGACCTCGATTTGCGCCTCGGCCAGCGCCTCGCCGAGCCCGTCCGCCGCCGACTGCATCAGCGGCGAGTGAAAGGCGCCCGCCACCGCCAGCGCCACCGCCCGCCCCCCCTGGCCCGCAACGCCGCCGACCACCCGTTCGCATGCCTGCTTCGACCCGGACACCACGATCTGCCCCGGGCAGTTGAAGTTGGCCGGCACGAGCACATCCTCGCCAGCCGCCTCCTTGCACAGGGCCTCCACCTGCTGCTCGTCCAACCCCATAATACTGACCATGCCGCTGGGTGCTGCCTCGCTGGCGGCCTGCATCAACTCACCCCGGCGCCGCACCAGCCTCAGGCCCTCGGCGAAGCCGAAACTGCTCCCCAACCACAGGGCCGTATATTCGCCAAGGCTCAGCCCGGCTGCCCCTGCCGGGCTGAGGCTGTCGGCTGTCCCGGCCGCTTTGAGGGCCTCCCAGATCGCCACGCTGGTGACGAAAATGGCCGGCTGGGAAATATCCGTGGCATTGAGCCGGTCGGCCGGCCCGTTGAAGCACAGTTCACTCAGCGCCATTCCGAGTTGCTGATCCGCCTGCTCGAAGACGTCAGCCGCCGCCCTGAACGTTTCAGCGATATCCCGCGCCATCCCCACGCGCTGTGCGCCTTGGCCGGGAAACAGTATCGCCGTCTTTGCCATCCCACTCATTCCTTGATATCCGCGCCCTCGGCGCCTGGTCGCGTCCGCCCTAATATCGGACCAGCGCCGAAGCCCACGTCATCCCCGCGCCCACAGCCAGGAATAGAATCAAATCGCCTGGCACGATCTGCCCGTTACGCCGCGCCTCGTCCAGGGCAATGGGGATCGATGCCGCCGACGTGTTGCCGAAGCGGTCGATGTTGACGTACACGCGATCCTTGGGCAGGCCCATCCGCTCCCGCATGAACTCGATGATCCGCAGATTCGACTGGTGAGGGATCAGCAGCTTGATCTGCTCCGGCCGCACACCGGTCTCACAAAGGGTCTTCTCGATAACCTGTTCCATCTTTTTGACGGCGAATTTGAAGACCTCGCGTCCCTTCATCTGCACGTAGTGCAGTTTCTGCTGGGCCGTTTCGATCGAGGTGGGCTGTCTGGCCCCGCCGGCGGGAATCCAGAGCATCTCCACTTCGGAACCGTCACAGTGCAGAAGGCTGTGGAGCAACTGCGAACCCGATCCGTTTGCCGGGGTGATCACAGCCGCACCCGCACCATCGCCGAACAAAATGCAGCTGCCGCGGTCCTTGAAGTCGCACACCCGCGTCATATTCTCGCTGCCGATCAACAGCACCCGCCGGTAGAGGCCAGCGTGAATCAACCCGCCGGCCACCACCAGCCCGTAAATGAAGCCGCTGCACGCAGCCGACACGTCGAACGCGGGTATGTTCTTCATGCCCAGCCCGTCCTGGATGAAGCACGCCGTCGCGGGAAACGGCACCTCAGGACTGATCGTGGCGCAGATGATCATATCGATGTCTTCCGGTCGACACCCTGCGTCGGCCATCGCCGCCCTGCCGGCCTCGACGCCCAACTGCGCCGTCGTTTCGCCGTCTCCGGCAACACGACGCTCGTGAATGCCGGTACGCGCCCGAATCCACTCGTCAGAGGTATCCAGAAACTGCTCGAAATCTTTGTTGGTCATCACTCGCCGAGGCAGGGCCCTGCCCGTGCCGGCGATCTTCAGGCTAATCGGTTTGCTCATTTCCTACCTTGGCTGACTGGCCCAGGTGTCTGACGATCGCTACGTTGACACGCTCGGCCACAAAACGGTGCGCCGCTCGCACCGCATTACAGATTGCGCGATGATCACTGCTGCCGTGACAGATAATACACGCCCCGTTGACGCCCAGAAGCGGCGCGCCACCGTACTCGCTGTAGTCGTGCTTGGCCCAGATCGACTGAACGATCGGCTCAAAGCGACTGGCCAGATCGGCACTCTGCTCTGTCAGTTCCTTCCGTATGGTCCGGAAGAGCCCCTCCGCCAGACCTTCGGTGAGCTTCAGGACGATGTTGCCGACGAAACCGTCGCATATGATCACGTCGCACGTACCCCGAAACAGATCGCGCCCCTCCACGTTGCCTACGAAGTTCACGCCGCCGTCCTCGCGGATCAGTTGGGCCGTCCGCTTGACCAACTGCGTGCCCTTCATGTCCTCCTCGCCCACCGACAGAAGCCCCACGCGCGGCGAATCCATCCCCAGCACGTGGCGCCCATAGATGGCGGACATCAAGGCATACTGATGCATATGACGCGGTTTTGGCGCGATGTTGGCTCCCACATCACACACAATCTTCGGGCCATAGGTGGACGGGATAACCACCGCGATGCCCGAACGCTGCACACCGGGCAGAGTCTTCAGGCGAAGTTGACAGGCCGCCGCACAGGCCCCCGTATTGCCCGCGCTGACGACGGCGTCGGCGCTGCCGGCCGAGGCCAAGGCCACCATTCGCATCAATGACGAATCCCGCTTCTGCCGGACCGCATCCACCGGCACGTCATCCATCCCCACCACCTCGCTGGCGTGCTCCACATCGATGCGGCCCACCCACCCATCCAGCTGCGCCAGTTCGGCGCGAACCGCATCCTCCTGACCAACCAGCACGATCCGAGTATCCCCGTCGAGGAACTCGAGAGCGTCCACGGCCCCACGCACGATGGCTCGCGGCGCATGGTCCCCTCCCATGGCGTCAACCGCGATCCGCATGGGCCTTAGGACTCCTTGCTCTCGATCTCGAGAGCCACACCGTAGCTGACGTACCCGCAGTTGCTACAAGCACAATGCGGCAGCTTGGCCACTCCGCACCGGGGGCAGGCTGCCGTGTTATGGGCTCGTAGGAAAAGGTGGGAGCGTCTCTTGCGCTTGCGGCAGCGACTGGTCCGTCTGACTGGTAACATGGCTTTATTCGGATCCCTCTAATATCGCCTCAACCGACACACCTGATGACCGCTATAAGATAAGGCTTGCACCGCGCAGGGCAAGGACGACAAAGCCCCATGCAAGCCTTCCTGCAAACCTGCATGTTAGCCCGACTTGCGCCCACGCGTCAAGCATCGACGATGGCCGCTAACTCGCATTCTGCATCTGATCGAGCACGATCTGGCGAGCCCTGTCCAGGGCCTCGCCCAGTGCGTCCACCTTCTTGCCGCCCGCCTGGGCCATGCCGGGCTTGCCCCCACCGCCACCGCCGACGATGGGAGCCACCTGCTTGATCAGGTCACCGGCGTGCAGACCGGCCCCCACCATGTCCTCGGTCAGGCCGACCACCAGGAGCACATTGTCCGCATTCTGCCGACTGCCAAGCACGACCGCAGCCGAGCCGGCCTCGGTTCGCAGCCAGTCGACCGATTCGCGCAACTGTTGCGCGGGCACGCCGGGCAACTCGCCCACCACCACCGCACAGCGTCCGATCCGCTCGGCTGCCGTCAGCAGCTCCCGGCGAACTGCTGCCACATCGGCCGACTGACCCTTCTGAAGCTGCCGCCGCACCTGCCGAAGCTCTGCCTGGAGGTCCGCCACCCTGGCGGGCAACTCTCTCACCGAGGTGTTTGCCGCCCCCGCAGCCTCACGAGCCGAACGCTCCACCTCTTGTACGTGCTCCAACGCCGCCATCCCCGTCACAGCCGTGATCCGTCGCACCCCCTTGGCCACCCCCTCCTCCGAGACGATCTTGAACACGCCGATCTGCCCCGTCCGCTGCACGTGGGTTCCCCCGCACAGCTCGCGGCTGAGACCGTCACCGACCTCCACCACCCGCACCACCTCGCCGTACTTGTCGCCGAAAAACGCCCTCAGACCCTCCAACTTGAGGGCCTGGTCGCGAGGCTTCTCGTACCAGCGAACAGGATGGTCGGCCCAAATGAAGCCGTTGACGATCCGTTCGACGCGGGCCACCTGCTCGGCCGAAACACCCTGCGAATGGTCGAAGTCGAATCGCAGCCGCCCCGGCTCGACCAGCGAGCCCCGCTGGGTGACCTGTTCGCCAAGCACCTCCGTCAGAGCCAGATGCAGCAGGTGGGTGCCCGTGTGATTACGGCGGGTCTGCTCGCGGGAGTCATCGACGGCCAGATCGGCCGGCTGGCCCACGATGATCTGCCCTCGCTCCACCTGCCCGACGTGCACCACGCCGGTGCCGAGCCTTCGGGTATCGCGCACGCGAAACAGGCCGGAGTCCGTCGATACCGTCCCCTGGTCACCCACCTGTCCGCCCTGCTCGCCGTAGAAGCACGTCTGATCCAGCATCAACCCGACCTCGGTGCCCGCTTCGAGCGTCCCCTGATCCACGAAGCGGTTGCCTTCGACCCACCCGAGAATGCGACCCCGACACTGAGGTCCGAGGTATTTGAGTTGATCGGTCGTGGCCGGCAACTCGCCCTCGAATGCGATGGCCGACTCGTCTCGCGCCGCAGCCCGCGCCTTCTGCCGGGCCTGGTCCATAAGCGTTTCGAACCCTTCCTCGTCGACCCCCAGACCCAGTTCCCCGGCCATCTGCACCGTCAGATCCAGCGGGAACCCATAGGTGTCGTAGAGCTTGAAGGCATCGTCGGCCTCGATCCTGCCCGCCCCGGCTGCCTGAGCGCGACCGGCGGCCTGCTGGAACAGCTGGATCCCACGATCGAGCGTTCGGCCGAAGCTGGCCTCCTCCTCACGAATGACAGCCACGATCCGCTCTGAACTCCGAGTCAGTTCCGGGAAGGCCTCGCCCATGGTCCGGACCACCGTGGGTACAAGTTGGTGAAGGAACGGCTCGGTAAGCCCGAGGTGTTGCCGCCCGAAGCGAGCTGCACGACGCAGAATCCGCCGTACGACGTAGCCGCGGCCCTCGTTGCCGGGCAACGCCCCGTCGGTCATCGCAAAGGTCAGCATGCGTGTGTGGTCGGCGATCACCCGACAGGCCACATCCGACAGATCGCGCGGGTCGTTGGCGTCATACCGCTCAGGCCGATCCGTGCCCATCGCCCGAGCACCGTACCGCCAGCCGGCCATTTGCTCGATCTCGCAAATCAAGGGCACGAACAAATCAGATCCGTAGTTGCTGAACACGAACGGCCGGTCATTACGTAGGGCGTCGAGATGCTTGAACACCTCGCACACACGTTCGAAACCCAAGCCCGTATCGACGTGGCGGGCCGGTAGCTGCGTCAGCGATCCGTCGGCATTACGGTTGTACTGGATGAACACCAGATTCCAGAGCTCGATCACGCGGGCGTCGCCCACGTCCACGAGGTCGCCGCCCGACCGATCGGGCGTCAGATCGATGTGGATTTCCGAATTGGGTCCACACGGACCCACATCGCCCATTTCCCAGAAAGTGTCAGGACTGTAGCGAATGTGCGACGGATCGACGTCGGTCAGCTCGGTCCACAGGCGGGCGGCCTCATCGTCCCGCTGCACCCCGGCCGCTTCATCGCCGCTATACACCGTGACGTAGAGTCGGCCCTTCGGCAGGCCCCAGACCTCGGTCAGCAACTGCCACGCCCACTGAATGGCCTCGGCTTTGAAATAGTCCCCAAACGACCAGTTTCCCAGCATCTCGAAGAACGTGTGATGGTAGACGTCCCGGCCGACCTCCTCGAGATCGTTGTGCTTTCCCGAGACCCTGATACACTTCTGGCTGTTGGCGGCCCGTCTGTATTGCCGGGTACCGGTGCCCAGAAACAGGTCCTTGAACTGGTTCATCCCGGCATTGGTGAACAAGAGGGTCGGGTCATCCGGCGGGATCAGAGAGGCCGGTGCCACGCAGGTGTGGCCCCGCTCCCGGAAAAAGTCGATGAACTCGCGTCGTAGCTCGGCTGGACTCACGGATGGTCCTTCCTGTTACTATCTGCACCTGGTGGACGCCAAGGGCAACGTTAGATGACCCATTCTAGCTGGGCAGGCGGATCAGTTGAAGCGTCCCCATGCCGACTCGTCCAGACGGCCGGGGTTGGGGCAAACATGGCGTTTGGCAGGCCGGTGAGCCCATTGAGGCTCAACGCCTCCCCCGCAGCAGCGTCCAACACAGTAGAAAAGCAGGTCTTGCGGGCATCGGGCGCGCCTGCATGCATCTCACAGGAAAAGGGGCGGATAGCTTCACCAGGGCGTGCCGCCATACGCGAGCCGAGGATGTCTGGAGTGATGATGAACCGTCGTATGCTGCAACTGACCGTCTGCGCTATAGCCGCAAGCTGTGTGCTGTGGGCCGAGCCAACGCGATTATGGGGCCAACAGTCCACAGGCGGAGGCAAGGGGGGTAAGAGCTTCTCGGGCGGAGGCGAAGGAGGCGACGACTCGGAGGGCCCGCCGCTGCACTATTCGCTGTTTTTGGGCAGCCAACCGGCGGTCTACTTCGCCAAGAACGTCCGAAGCGCGGTGCAGGTAGCCCGCTCGAAGGGCCGACCACTACTGATCTTTACCACTTCGCCCGCTAGCGGCCGCGATCATCAACTGGCCGGCGAGGTGTTTTCCAGGCCCTCTGTTGGGCAGCAGGCCAGGCGCTACGTCGCGTTGAAACTCTCGGTCGGCCAGACCCGCCAGTTACTCGGAGAGCAGGCCAAGAGAACTCACCCGGTGTTGTATGTGGCCGACTCGGTCACCGGGAAGCTGCTGTCTGAGCCGGTTGTGGGCTATTTCAGCGCAACCGAAGCCATGAACCTCATGGACGATGGCCTTCGCGAGTTCGGCAAGATCAGAATCAGCGAGGCAATGCTGACGTTGCGTGATATGGCCGCCGACGACCAGACCAAGACCGCCGCCATCGATCAGCTCGGCATCTACCACAGCCCAGACGTGCGTCAGGCGCTCAAGGCTATCGTCAGTAACGACCAGGCCAGCCTTTCGGTCCGTCAAGCCGCCATCGAAGCTCTGGCCCAAAGTGCGGGCAGCGGCGCGGTCGGCGAATTGACCGCACTGGTGGACAGCCGGCACGGCGAGTTGGCCATGGCGGCAATCGGCGCCCTCGCCAGGCAGGGCCTGGACGACCTCGAGACCGTGATTGAGAAGCTGTGCTCGGAGCAAGAGTCGGAACGGGCCGAAGCGGCCAGCGTGGTAAGCCTCCTTGTTCCCCAGCGTCTGGCCGGCACCGAGCGGTTCTGGCAAACCGCCGCCCAACGCCAACGGATCGCCGCCATACGCCGCTTGCAGCAGTACGCCGCCCAACAGCGCCGCCAACTCCGACAGTCGGCGGGCATTGAGGCGGCCCTTCCGGACGCGGGAGGCAGGCCCAGTAAGGGCCGAGTCGCGTCAGCGAACGTAACGCCTGGCAAAAACGGAAGTTACGTTACGCTGCGGATCGAGGTCGCTCGAGGCAAGCCCCTTGAGGTGCCGGTTTTGACCAGGCTGTCAAACTGAAGTCACCCCAAAGACCAGCGTTGCGCTGTCCCGAGGACACCTTTCGGGCGGATTGATGCGGTGGCCTGCGACCTGAAAGATGGCCGGGTGCGGCAGTCGCGCGATCAGCCGATGGCACGGCTCTCTTGCGTAACTACTTATCGAGAAAGTGGTTACCGCAACTGGACGCCGCCCTGTCCTCGTCGCAACTTGCCCAAAAGGTAGGGCCGCTCGCCGCTGCGGGCCAGGCGCCGCATCACCGATGCTGCGAACGTGGGTCGGACGATCAAGACGAAGCCGATCCCCATGTTGAAGACGCGATACATCTCGCCCTCGTCCACGCCCAGTCGCTGAAGGACGGGAAAAATCGGAGGGATGGGCCAACTGCCCTTCCTGATCGTCAGGGCCAACCCGGGCGGCACGACGCGGGCCACGTTGTCGACAAGACCACCCCCCGTAATGTGGGCCATCCCACGCACCACCCGCTTGACCTTGTAGCGTCGCAGCAGCGACACAACGGGCTGAACGTAGATGCGGGTCGGCTTCAGCAGTTCCTCACCGAGCGTGCCATCGAGCCCATCGACGCGGGTGCCGATCTTGAGTTTGGCCTGGCCAAAGACCAGTCGGCGGACCAGTGAGAAACCGTTGCTGTGCAGGCCGTCGGAACCCAGACCTATCGCTACGTCGCCCGGCTCGACGGAATGGCCGTCAATGATTCGATCGAGTTCCACCACACCCACGGCAAAGCCGGCCAGGTCGAACTCCTTGCGCCGGTAGAGGTCGGGCAGTTCGGCGGTCTCACCACCCAGTAAAGCACATCGCGCACGCCGGCAGCCTTCGGCCACGCCCGCGACGAGTTGGGCCGCCTCCTGCGGGTCCAAGCGATGAACGGCCAGGTAGTCGAGCAGGAACAGCGGCTCGGCACCCATGGTGATCAGGTCGTTGACGTTCATAGCCACCATGTCGATGCCGACTGTATCGAACCGTCCAGCCTTGATGGCGATCAGCACCTTGCTGCCGACGCCGTCCGTACACCCAGCCAGGACGGGGTTGCGATAGTTGTGCTTGAAGAGCCGCTCGTCGTAATCCAGGCGGAACAGACCCGCGAATTGACCGTGCCGATCGAGGACGCGCGGGCCGTAGGTGCTGCGCATGGACGAGCGAATCAAGCCGACCATTTGCTCGCCGGCCTCGATATCGACCCCTGACTGCCGGTATGTCATCTGCGTTCGGGCCATGTTCTCGCGTCGCACCTGTCTTGTTGCGCCAATCAGCGGAGACTAGGATGATACCCATTCGGCGGGAGGCCGCAAAGGTAGCCCGACGTTCTGAGCAGATTCTTTTGGAGTAAACCGATGAACGGATACGCCGGTGGATTGCTTAGCGGGCTGGCAAGACTGCGTGACGCACGGACGTTACGGGCATCGAGTTGGGACCGAACCGGGCGCAACCGCGACGCCTGGACCGTACCGGCGGGCGGCACGGTGTGCCTGGCCGACATCGACGGGCCGGGGGCGATCACACACATTTGGATGACTCAGACGTGCCGGTTTTCCCGGGGTGCCAACTGGTATCTGGTCGACCCGGACTTTTACCGGAAGGTCGTCCTGAAGGTGTGGTGGGACGGCGAGAAGCACCCCAGCGTGCACGTTCCGCTGGGTGATTTCTTCTGCCTGGGGCACTCCATCGCCTCGAACTTCTGTAGCCTGCCGTTCAGTTCGAGCACCGCGCAGCACGGCAAATTCGGCGCGGGTGCGGCCCTGAACTGCTACCTGCCCATGCCGTTTGCCAGGCACGCACGAATCGAGCTGACCAACGAGGGCGAGCACCCCCTGACACAATATTTCTACATTGACTACGAACTCCACGATGAGCCTCCCGAGGGCAACGTGGCCTATCTGCACGCGCAGTGGCGTAGGGAAAACCCCACAGCCGGGTGGGGGCACGAGATTTGCGTGAACACGCCGCCGACCGACATCCCCAACCTCGACGGCAAGGGCAACTACGTAATCCTCGACGCCGTCGGGCGCGGCCACTACATCGGCTGCAACCTCTCGGTGACCAACTTTCAGGGAACGTGGTGGGGTGAGGGGGACGACATGATCTGGGTCGATGGCTACAAGTGGCCGCCCGACCTGCATGGAACGGGCTCGGAAGACTACTTCAATCAGGCGTGGGGGATGCAGGACAACGCGTTTTTGTTCAACGGCTCGAGCCTTCACGAGAAGACCTCGCCGCCCTACCAGGTTTGCTACAACTTCCACCTGACCAACCCGGTGCACTTCCGCAAGTCGATCCTGGCCACGCTGGAGCACGGGCACGCCAATCATCTGGCCAACGACTGGTCATCCACAGCCTATTGGTATCAGCTCGAGCCGCACAAGCCGTTCGCCCTGCCGCCGGTGCAGAAGCGTCTGCCATTGAGGACGGATCTGGGCATCGTACCGGTGGAGCCCGACCGGACGCCGACCGTGCGTCAGACGCAGGACATGCGTCGGGCGAGGGCGGACGCCGCCCGAAAGGCCCGCCAGCAGGAGCGGTCACGTCGGACCGAGGTCAAAGAGAGAGCCACGCTAGAGCGTCGGTGGCAGAGAGGTCAGGCCAAGACCGGCCCGCGTAAGAGGAAGCGCTCGCGTTGACGTTGGCGATGATGGCGGGCGCCGAAACTCGCGTCGCGCTCATAGAATTCGGTACACCACGGCGAACGGTCGATCTGGACGGGTCCTGCGGCAGACTCAGCGGGAGGAAACGGTCATGATGGTACGTGAGCCAATAGTAGCGGGACGGTTCTATCCCGGCGCGGAGGACGATTGTCGGGCCGACCTCGAGCAGCGGATACCCACCCAGCCCGACCTGTCGGCCGTGCCCGGATACCCCGTTGGGGCGATCGTGCCTCACGCCGGGTGGATGTGCAGCGGCGGGGTGGCTGGCGGGGTCTTTGCGGCCATCGCCCAGCGAAGATCGCCCTCCACCTTTGTGCTGTTCGGCGCTGCCCACATGGCGGCCGCCCACACAGCGGCCATCTTTTCGGAAGGAGCGTGGGAAACGCCGCTTGGGCGTATCGAAGTCGACCAGCGACTCGCCGAGCGAATCTGCTCGCAGACCAATTTGATTCAGGCGGACGCCTACGCCCACGAAACCGAGCATTCCATCGAAGTTCAGCTTCCGTTCGTTCAGCACCTGTTTCCTGACGCCCGGATCGTGCCGATCGTGGTACCGCCGTCGCCGGCGGCCCATGAGGTCGGCCAGGCGGTGGCGCGGACGGTGGCCAGCTACGCTGCGGACGTGTTCCTGGTGGGTTCGACCGATCTAACCCACTATGGCCCGCAATACCACTTCACGCCGGAGGGGACCGGTCCGGAGGGTGTTCGCTGGGCCAAAGAGGTAAACGACAGGCGTCTGATCGACCTGATGACGGAGATGGAGTTCGACCAGATCGTGTCGGAGGCGGCTGCCCATCACAACGCATGCGGTGCGGGCGCTGTTGCGGCGACCATCGCAGCCTGCAAGCAACTCGGCGCCGACCAAGCTGTCGTGCTCGAACACACCACCAGCAGCGAGGTGCTCGGCGGGCAGGGCGTGGGGTCCATGGCCGATTCGGTCGGCTACGTGGGAATGGTATTCGGCCGGCCGACGCCCTGATCGACGTCTGCGGGCGCAAAAAACTCGACGCCCCGGTCTGTAGGAGGCGGGCCAGACCGGGGCGCCATTGAGGGCACGAGAAATCTGGGGCTCTATATCCTCTTCGCGGTCCGCGACGTCGTGGCCGGGACCATGTTCTTGCCGCGGGCGAGCCGCCGGAGTCGCCGCTGGCCAGTCGGATCAGCCCGGCAAGCGAGCCAGTCCTTTGGCCGAGGTGAAAATTTCGGCGCCGGCAGGTCCGCCCGAAGGTGGCCTTATTCACTGCCGGTCGCTGTCGTTGCCCAACCGGCACAAACGTACGATTTGAGTTTCGCCGCGTCAAATGGACAAACCTCGCTCAGATGAAACTTCGGCGTGCAAGGCAAATCCAAATGGGCTCGCCGCCTGTTATAGCAATTGAACGCAGCGAGGTGGTATGAATCACCTGGACGATGCCCAGCTTATCGGCCTGATCGCCAGAGGTCACGAATGGGCGTTCGAGCGCCTGCTGCGGCGTTATCGGCAGCCACTGATGCGGCTGTTATATGCTCTGACGGCCGACCGGGCGATGACGGAAGATCTGTTCCAGGACACGTTCGTGACGCTCGTGGAGAAAGCGTCGAGCTACCAGCCGACCGGCTCGGCGCGCCATTGGGTATTCACGATTGCGCGGCACAAGGCGCTGAACGCACTGAGTGAGTCGCATCGGCGGCGAGCGAGGCTGTTGGCTCTTGCCGGGGAGAACGCGGGCAGTGATCGGACGGGTACGGCCGATTCATCTTCTCGGGCGGCGCAGGCTGAGTTGCAAGCCGCCTTCGAGGTCGCCCTGGGCGAGTTACCCCCGCTTGTGCGGGCATGCTTTGTGCTTCAGAGGTTCGACCGACTCAGCCACGCCGAGGTGGCACGACTGTTGGAGTTGCCGCTGGGAACCGTAAAGACTTACATCCGTCGTGCACGCGACCATCTGCGTAAGCAGCTCAAGCCGTTCATGGGCTAACTGGTCGGGCCGCAGTGGAGGTCAAAGGTCATGGGTGAACGCAGCAAGACCAGAAAAACCAAGCTCGACG
>Ga0272441_10007731_pt1 | contig 17360 bp, 13 predicted proteins | sample SSMProp6N_FD_193582 | JGI IMG/M metagenome (GOLD analysis project Ga0272441, IMG submission 193582) | Marine sediment archaeal communities from Little Sippewissett salt marsh, Falmouth, MA, United States - SSM-Prop-6N | ecosystem: Environmental > Aquatic > Marine > Wetlands > Sediment ...
TTTGGGGATTGGTTATGCTTTGGTGTTTTTCATAGTTCTGGCTTTGAGCCATGAGCGTCGGGATGCATTGATCGGATTTGGGGGCGGTGTGCTGGTGGCGGCCGCGGCCGGGTTGTTGATAACCGGCGCCCCGCAGGCTTATTGGCGTCAAAGGTATCTACTGGCGTCGGCGCTTGGAAAGGATCGCATCGCTGAGTTACTAAGGCTTGAAAACTGGTTTGTTAACTTTTATTTTCTTCCTTTGCTGATCGTTCTGGTCAATGTGGGGCAGTTCAGTAAGGGCTTTATCCGCCATCTGGCATTGATTGCCGGTATTACGGTTATGGGGATTTTGTCCGCGAATACAGGCGGCATGGAAAAACCGGCCAACATTTCGCTATGGGGTATCCAAATGGCTGCGGTCATGATTTACATGAAAGAGATCAGACCGTTTGTGCAATCTCAATATCTAAGATGGATTTATACCATGTCCCGGGCTGTCTTGATCGCAATGATCTTAGGTCTCACCGCGTTAGCGGTTCGTAACGGATTGGATTTGAGGACATGGAGCTATGTTAATTGGGATCATATCGGGACCTATTCCCTGCAAACAGGTCCGCTGAAAGGGTGGATGTGCCATCCGGGTCAGGGAAAGGCGTTGGATGATCTGACCCGGTTCATTGATCAACGGGTGCCGCCGGATGAAACCATTTTGAATTTATCGGATATGTATATTATTTATGCTCAAACCGGCCGGCCAAGTTATCCCGGGGTACCGATCATGTTCATGCAGGGGTATTACCCGGTTCCGGGTCCTCAAACCGAAGAGGTCCGCCAAGACATCTTTTCTCACCCCCCGGACTGGATCATTACTGATCTTGGGATGTTGATCCAGCAGGAAGATTTTCTCGGGCTACATGATTTCATAAAACAGAATTATTCCATTGTATTCCGCAGCGGCACCTATCTTCTTCTACGACAATAAATTATAATGCCAACCCCGGGTTTCCAAATCCGGCGTTGGTTTATTGATCGAGGAGCTGCAGGTTAAGTTGGGCCTGTGGGAAATCCGGATCAAGGGTGAGTGCTTTGCGGTATGCCTGGCGGGCGCGGTTTTTTTGCCCGCGGGTTTCATATATTAATCCCAGATTGTTAAAAACATCCGGATAATCCGGGCAAAGCGATAAGGCTTGCTGGTAAGCCGTTTCAGCGGCTCTTAAATCATCCTGTTTTTGATAGGTGACACCCAGATTGAAATAATGCGTGCCTTGGTTCGATGTCTTGGCCGCGCTGGCAAGAGCCAGAGGTCGATTGATCAGAAGAACTAAAATAAAAAGAGCCGCCGTCCCCTTAATCAGATTATTTTTATCCCTCCGTTTGAAAGCCTGCCAGCCTTCTGTTAAAGCTAAAGCTGCGAACATGATTAAAAAAGGGACTGCCGGCAGCCGATAACGTTCGTTGACAAAAAAAAGGATAACGGCCAGCATCAGACCGCTGACAAACATCACCGGAATTTGAGCCCTCCGGTGCTGACGCCAGGCAAGATAAATGCCGATTAAAGCGAGAGGAGCCATTGATCCGAAGTTGATAAACGGCAGACTCAAGAGGGGGGTGAATCGTTTGGACAAATTGAAATCGATCGAGCTGGGAATCTCTTCGGCCCTCCAAAACAGAATGAGTTTTTTGAGATATAAAATGATAGCCCGCCCAGGATGCTCCTTGAGAAATGTCATTCCCTGACCCATCCAGTATTGTGAAGCCTCTGCCGGGGATAAATCATGGCCTGTTATTTTCCGGGCCTTTTCAATAGACGATTCGACAATCTTGATCGGGTGCGCGGCCATGCCTTCCGGAGTGCGGTAATAACCGTGTGCGTCTGGATTGTTGCCGATGTAAAAGTTAATACCCCGCTGTACGGCAAAAGGGGAGGAGACGCCCGCGCTGGCATAATGACGCCAGGCCATCAATCCGAGGATCAGGATTACACCGAGGAGAAAGGCCCCGACGGTTTTTAATGCGGGACCGAATGTCTCGCGCTTCGATTGCCTAATAGAAATCCACTCCAAGACAAGCAGAATAACCGCGCTAAAATGTGGTTGCGCTAAAGCAGTAGCGGCTAATGAGATCCCAGCCGCGAAGTAAAAACGGTTATCCTGTTTATCCAGTCCTTTCATTAAACAAGCAGCCCCGGAAAGGGACAGGAAGATAGTGAGAACCGGGGGCAATATGATGCCGGAGTAAAAGATCACCAGGCCATACAGGGCGTATATCCCGGCCGCCATCAGTCCGGTTGTCCGATTGAAGCAGTATTTTGCGATAAAGAAGACGAGTAGGCAATTTATCGAATCAAGAAAGGCCTGAATCAAGGCAACCGGTAAATGATTCAGCCCGAAAAGGGCATAGATCCCGGCCAGAAAATACGAATAAAAGCTATTACCGTAGATTTGAGTCTTGTCTGTTATGCCGTCTTCAAGCAGTGTTACAGCGAATTTGTCATACATATCCGAATCTAGAGACAATCCCCCCAAGATCGGGGTATTGAAGCTTTGAATAATAAAGATCAGCCTGATAAGAAGGGCCCAGATAAAAATGCTTGAGAGAATGACCCGGAAGGATTTGATTTCAGGGTTTTTGACGAATGGAATATTCATATAATGCAATTTTACCTTTGAGTCAGCCTGAATCAAAGCAATATTTCCCGTTTTAAATCGTTGTGCGATGACTCTCGATTAGGGCTTATTTCAAAAATCCAGTTTTTTGGCTAATATTGAAAATAATTAATCTAAATCTATTATCCACAAAATGATATAGATATAATAATATTGAATTATTTTTCTCTAAATCGGCAAATCAGCAAAAATCGGGCCAAAATGTTAAAAAATAAAAATCATTTTAAAAGACAATTAATATTTTCACAAAATGCATATTATCTTAAGTATTTGTTAATGAATAACTTATATTAAAATAAGCAAGCGTTTTCATGAACACCCAGGACCCCCTCTTGATTTCAGTACAGCTCAAAAGGTATCCTTATGTAAAGGCAAATAAGTAATCTAATAAAATAACCAACCTTTAATGTAAAGCGAGGTGAGGCCCCGAAAGAAAAGCGATCAAAGACGCCATTAATCACAAGAGAGTAAAATTAATAACATTATGATGATTTCCTTATATTAAGGAGAAAAAAATGAAAAGAAATGGTTTTACACTCGTAGAGATGCTGGTCGTTTTAGTCGTGATCGGTGCCTTGGTTGGTATCATTTTGCCTAATACGTTGGCCGCAATCCGTTCCGCAAACGATAAGGAATGCGCATCGAACCTGCGGAATATCGATACCGCCATCCAGGTATGTTATTCTGAAACCCGCGATTGGACTCAATGCAATACCATTGCTGGCCTTACTGGCGGCGGTTATCTCGAACGCGCCCCGGTATGTCCGCATGCCGTAGGGTATTCCATTGTGGCGAATTCTGGCGGGTTTGAGTCTGACAAAGCACCCCATTTCGGGGCTAACTGGCCACCCAGATCGACCGACCATCATATCTAAGCTTAACTTGGGATGAATAATAAGAGAAGAGGGGTCTTCTCATTAACTCGATCGTAAACGGGGAACGTCTATGGCCAGGGGATATCTCGGAATAGAAATATGCACCAGCAAGCTTCGCTACTCTTATGTAGAGAAGAGGGGCAAGGGAATTGTGCTGAAAAAGACCGGCATGCATACCCTGCCTTTGGATGTTACTGCGCCGTCCGCCCTATCTAGGCATATCCAAGCTATTATCGATGAAGAAAAGCTCACGGTCCACAGTATTTTTGTGACCCTTAGCCGTAAAGAAGCCCCGGTTAATCATAAGAAATTTCCATCCTTGCCCTTAAAAGAGCTTTACGACGTTGTTGAAGGTGATATCGAGAAGATCCCTCTATTTTTTGACCGCGAGTTTGATTTTTATTATCAAGCGACCGATTTGGATAAGCGCGGGAATGAAGTTACATTTGGCGCAGTAGACCAGCGCCTGATCAAATGTATTATTGAAGAAAGCCGCAAAACAACCGTTAATTTGCAGGGCATTGATATTGCTCCGCTGAACCTGCCTGTGTGTTTCCCTGATTTAACAGCCAATAATCAAAAGGCCGTCTTTTTGATTGTGAACGAAGATGCAACCATTTTGTTTGTCCACAACGGTAAAGCCTTTGAGATGTTTTATACGATTAACGTGGGAACCCTGGCCCTTTTTGAAAGTAAATCTGTTGAAAGCCGGGTTCTTTCTTATGAAAATTGGATTAAAGAACTCAAGCGTGTTTTGCGTTCGTATTTGCTAAACAGCAAGGATCAGCTGGTTGAAAACGTGTGGCTGATGTGGGACATGGAAGGCCATGTTGACCGTCTCGAGAACCGTTTAGCCAAAGAACTCTCCTTGAATGTCCGTGTCCTCTCTTTGGAGCAGATGACCGGAGTCCGCAACGATACCGGAAACAAGATTAACCCGATCTTTTTGCTCAGTTTGGCACCGCTGGTGTGTTTCTTGAAGAAGGTCAGGACCCCCTTCTCAAGCGAATATTTTATGCGCGGCATTAGGGTCGCAAAGTTTTTACGCAAGTCGCTTGTGGCTGCGGCCATTCTGGCCTTGGCCTTATCCAGTATATGTTTTTTGAACTATGTGGAATACACCGCGAACAAGCAATATTTGGATTGGCGGATCGAGGAGATGGATAAAAAGATCAGCGAGTTGGACCGTATGGCCCAGCCCCTGCGCGAACAAGAACAGAAATATCAGGAGGTCATGGATAATCTGCTCAAACAGGCGAATTTCGTCAATGCGTTGAATCGCGTGCCGTGGTCCACGGTCTTGGGATCGGTGGCCTCGGAGCTTCCCGAAGATCTGGCATTAACCTCGTTTAAATTCTTTGAGACCGGGGAGGCGACCTTTGCGGCGAAGACCTTTGAGATGGAGACGATCGCGGAATTTTTGAGGCGTATCGATGAGTCCGTTGTTCTTGAAAAAGGTAAATTCGACTTTTTACGCGAAGATAAATTCGAAAAACAAAAAATCCTGGATTTCGGTATTCAGGCTCAATTAAAGGCATTGGAAAATGAATCTGTTGACGATTGACCGTATTAGAAAATATGCCCTGATCAGCTTTGTGGCGCTCGGAGTGGCCGCCGCCCTGCTGTTGGTGCATATCAAATTGTCCTTGGACACAATTGAGCAGGAATTGAGCGATAAGACCAATCGCCGGAATCAGCTTATTATCGAGATCAACAATATGAAAGACGGGATCAATCGTTATAAACGCGAGATTGAGGATATCCAGCCTTATCTGTTCGCCGATCGGGATGTCCCGGCTTTTCTCGACAGTATTTCGCAGTTTGCGCAGCAAAATAATGTCACGGTTTTGGATATGAAGACTCAGAAATTTCAGGAAGTCGTGTTGCCCAAGGAGATGGAAGGATCGGTTTCGACCCTGCAGGAACGCGTGATTAATAAGTTCGGGAAGCAGGATCAACCGGAATACAGCTCGCAGGAAATCATGACCTTTGCTGCCATGCCGATCCAGATAAAAATTCAGGGCTCGTTTGAGGCCCTGGTGGATTTTCTTTATGCCCTAGAGGGGTATCAACAGTTAATGACGCTGAGCAATGTTAAGATCGACGTGACGAAGGAATATCCGGCTTTAGAGTGTGCCTTTTTATTAAGAATTTACAGCATGAAAACCTTAGAGGAACTTGAAAGCATATGAGATTAACACCTTTGAAAACAGTTGTTTGCCTGTTGGTGATGCTGGCCGGGTGCCGGTTCGGTTCGGATATGTTGATCGAGCAGAATAAAACCACGACCCCCAATAACCGGATCGATAATCCTCAGCTGGCCAAGCTGATTTTGACTCCGAAGCGTGAAAAGCTACAGGTAGCCCGGGACCCGTTCAAGCCCCTGATGACGAAGTCAGGCTCCACGGTCACAATGTCGGTCCCTCAGCTCAACATGAAGATCGAATATCTCGGTGCGTTGAAAGTGGAGGATAAAACCAAGGCCTTGTTGCGGGTAAACAACAAAAAAAGCTTTTACCTTAAGGATGATGTTATCCAGGGATATACCATAGAATCCATTGACATGGATCAAGTGACCCTCAAGCAGGGTGAAGAAAAACTACAAATTAAAAGGAGTGATGATAGATGAAAAAACGGTTTATATTCTTAGTGATCGCGGCCGCGGTGCTGCTGGTGGGAGCCCAGGCCCGTTCGTTTGCATTAGGCACGTTCCCACCGACCCCTGTCATGCAGCTGGCCTCGGCCAACCAGGATGACGACAGTCATCTTGATGTTCTGGACAAACTGAACGAAACCCTGAAAGAATATGAGGAGAAGAAAAAGGATGTTCAGATTCTGTCCCAGAGCATGCCGCCGGACCTGGAATCCCACGCTAAGGATCTCCAGGCCCCGGAATACAAACCGGAACTGGAACCAGAGCCTGAGCCTGAAAAAGCTCTTGAACCGATTAACAAAAAGGTCGGGAAACCCAAGGCGAAACCGGTAAAGCGGTCTGTTCCCAGCAAAAGGGAAGCCATTAAAAGAAAAGCCCTGTTGCAGAGTGTACAGATTGACGAGACCTATGAAAGAATTAAAAGTCTTCCTGAACCGGCTTTCTTTAAAAGCGAGGATGATGGGCAACAGGTCCGGGATTTGTTATCTCCGGAAGAGATCTTTGAGGTCCTGTTAACGCCCGAGGCCCGTCAGCGTAAGATCGACCTCGATTTTGACGAAGCCCCGTTGACCAACATCATCATGACCTTGGGCGAGGCCGGGGATTTCAACATTGTTCTGGATCCCAAACTGAAGACCAACATCATCGATTTTCATCTTAAGGATGCCACGTTGCAGGAAGCCTTGATCCTGTTATCAAATGCTTTTGATCTGGGTTTCGCTCGCGTCGGTGATTCCTTATTCGTGACATCCAAGGAAAAGATCCGGGCCGAAAATATGACCTCCAGTGTTATCAAGCTTAAGAATCTGAACGTAGATGAGGCTGAACAGCTGGTCAAGGGCATGATTGACACGGTTAATGCCTCGGAAGAGACCAACAGCCTGGTCTTGGTCGGTACCCCGGATGAGATCATTCAGGTTGAGAAATTGTTGAAAAAGATGGATACACCTCAGCCCCAGGTGATCTTAGAGGCCAAGATTATTGAAATGAACAAAGACGCCTTAAAGGATCTGGGAATTGATTGGAGTGATTCGGTTAAGGTTTCGGCTCAGGAAGCCACGCGTTTGGCTGAGCCGACCAACACCCTCAATCCTTCGCGTGATGTTTTCGAGGTTTATAAGTTTGACCGCACACCGGTTATGTTTGATATGATTATCAAGATGCTCGAGAATGATAATAAGGCCAAGGTGCTGTCAAATCCGCGCATCACGACCCTGAATAATAAGGAAGCCGAGATTTTTGTCGGTGACCGTATCCCGTACGCGATCACGACCGTGGCCTCCGGTGTGGCCACGACCGAGGTCCGTTATGAGGAGCCCGGGATTCGCCTGACCATCACGCCATCGATCATCGAAGAGGGATTTGTCGAGATCAAGATTATGCCTGAGGTCAGCTATATCTTCAGTTTTCGCGGACCTGATGATCAGTACCCTTGGGTTAAGAAACGTTCAGCCACGGCCTATGTGCGGGTGAAAAATAACCAGCCGTTTATTATCGGCGGTTTGCTGAATCAGGAAGATAAGACCAACCTGTATAAGATCCCGTTTTTGGGCGATATTCCTTTGCTCGGGAATTTGTTTAAATACGAGACCAAAACAGCGGTTGACAATGAATTGATCATCGCCGTTACCCCGCGTGTCGTAGGCATGGGGGAATAATACGGCGTCAATAATATGAAGGAGGCTTACGCTTCTCAAAATCACCGGGCAAGGCCCTTGTTAAGGCGCCTTGCCTTTCACACGAGAGGATATCATGTTCCTGGTGCGTTCCAACCGAGCCTTTTCTCTGGTCGAGGCGATTGTTGGGATAACGATTATAGCCGCGATTGCCGTTGTCAGCTACCTGGGGGCAGGCACTTGCTTCCGGGCCGACCTGCATAATTCCGACCAAACCTTAGCTGTTCACCTGCTTCAAAAAAGTCAGGAGGAGATCCGCCTGGCAGCTCAAAGTCATTATGATCAATTGAACACCTGTGATTTCGTAGCAGGTAATACTTGCGGATTATCCGAAACCTTGCCAACAGGATTTGACCGTTTTACGCGCAGTATGGCGATCGTTGACGAGGGTTCCACCGAGTTGAAACGGATCGAGATCCAGGTGCAATGGACGGATGTCCTCGGTAATGTTCATATGATGCCGTCGGTCATGTTCATGTCGCGACCGCCGAATCCGCTGCCTGGGAACATCATCGGGGTGGTCACGGACGAAAGTAACGGTAATTTATTGGGTGGTGTATTAGTCCAGATTACCAACGGTACCGTCACCCATGCCATCACGTCGACGGGTTCATTAACAGGAAAAAACGTGAATTACGATTTCAGCCAGAGCACGGGCGGAACCTTTAATATCGAGGTCGGTGCATGGAATTTAACCGCCACCCGGGACGGTTACGAACCTACCACAATCAATAACATCGATGTCCTTTCCAATGCGGAAAGACGCGTTGACTTCACGATGAAGCCCTTGCCCGAGCCGCGGCAGATCATTGCCCGGCTCAGGAATACGGAGACCGGCAGTTATGTTTCCTTTGGACACAGCTATTCTTGGATACGGCTTTACGAAGACGGTAGTTTGCGCCACCGTGTCCGCTACACGGGGCAATTAACCTGGACCGTTGATTTTGACGATACCAATCCGCGGTATTTTACCGTCAATACGGATCAGGCCTTTTATTCCATGTATGTCGGGAATTTTGCATGCAATTCGGCTAGCTTCCGATATTATGCTGACGGTTGGTCATCCGCGGTTGTACGCGATGACTTGGCTAGTCCAGCCTTGGTGGATTGTACTTCATACCCCTGGAATGGCAATGCTATGGGGGGAACAGATCGGATCCAAGTTACTCCAGGTCCCGGACCTGCGGTTAATGTGGATGTATGGGTTCATCCCGTCCCGCTAGCCCGGGTCTGGGGATATCTTCGCGATCAAAACGGGAATCCGGTAAGCAACGGATATGTGTACGGATACTGGCATAACGGCCGTCATATCCGCCGGGTCCCGACCGAAAGTGACGGGAGTTACGAGATCTATCTGCCGGCTCAACAGGAGATTGAGCCTTGGGGTAATTCGATCGGGAACCATCCGCGGGTGCGCGGCCGCGCGGCCAGACAAATTGTGCTCTGTTGTGACAACAATTCTTGGCAAACGGTTTATTCTCCGGTTTATCGGGTGAATAGCGGGGGCAATCCGGTACTTGAGGGCGGCGACTATCGTGTCGACATTAGTATTGATCTGACGCCGCAAATTCAGGATTGCGGTAATGCCGGGGGCCGGGTGGTTGATATTCAAAGCGGTGGCGGTCTCAGCAATGCCCGGGCTTATCTAAGAGGGGATAACCGTTTAACCGATGGCGCCGGGAATTATGTTTTCGACTGCGGGTCTGCGCCGCCGCCATATTGCCTGCTTCAACGATGGTATTATTATCGCGGCCGCCGCAGCGGCTATTATCCGTTCGATAGCAGAGGAGGTGCCTGGTACAGCGACCGGTCTGATATTTTTATTCAGCAAGATATGACCAATGCGGTTCCGGATATAGAGATGTTGTCGTTATGCCGGTCATCGATCACGGTTCAGGTCAATGATACCAGCACGGGTTATCCGGTACCTAATGCGAATCTGACGCTGGATGCGCATAATGAATCCGGCTCGTCCATTAGCTTGTCCGGCGTAACGAACAGCTCGGGCAGCTACACGTTCAATAATGTTATCGAAACCTGGCCGACGCCATATACCAGCGGTCATCCGAGTTTCAAACAAACAATACGGCAACATTCATTATCGGTCGATTCGTCGGCTTTTTATGATCCCCTTGTTATCTCGCCGATTATCCTGAATTGCGGGGTACCGCGGACGATACAGGCGGATTTGGTTCCAAAGGATCAGATGTAATCATGATGCGCCGAAGCCAAATGAAGAAAGGACTTTTGATTAATTGCCGGGGGCTTTCATTAATCGAAGTCTTGGCATCCGGGATGATCCTGGCTGCGTCGTTCGCTCTTTTTTACAATGTTTTTGTTATCAATTGGACGGCGTTGGAAGGCTATATCGCACGTAATCAGCTATGGCAGGAAGCGGCCACGATTATCCGTCAGATGAGCGATGACGGCCGCCACGCCAAGGTCATTGAGATTGTCGAAGATACGGCCAGCCGCAAGGCCGTGCGTTTTATGGATAAAGCAAGCGTACGGATCGCCCTGTATGAGATATTGCCGAACGGGGAGTTGCATCGGACCGACATTGCCGGAAATCGGACCTTGATGAGCGACCATCTTCTTTTTGGTTCGGCGAGCTTTCAAAAGGACGGTCAGGCCCTGGAGATCGCCCTGAGTCTGGAAACAGGGGTTTTGACCAAGACGGTTCAAATTGATACGGTTAACGAGGTTTTTCCGAGGAATTATCTATATTAAGAGATGGACATGAGATCACTCAAGAATAATAACGGGTATGCCTTAATCCTGGGAGTTGTCATCGCGATCTTCCTTGGAATTTTCTTGGCCGCGGCTTTTACCAGCGGTGATGTTCAGATGATGGCGGTTCAGGAGCGTTCGGCCGCGCAGTTGGCTTTTTATGCAGCTGAAGCCGGGGTCGAGGAATCTCTTTTTCAGTTGCGGCGCAATGAGAATTGGCGTCCGGACGGGACAGAGACCCAAGTTCAGCTTTTATCTGTTGCGCCGCCGCCCACCGCAGGCTATTATAATGTTCAGGTGGCCAATGCGCCGCTCGATCCCAAGTTTCCGTCTTTCCCGGCTGTTTGGGTCAGAAGCGACGGACAGGACCCGGACCGGGAGATCACCCGCGCGATCTTGGCCAAAGTCGTTCTTTTTAATCCGGCGGAATTTTTTGTGTCATCGATGGCAGATATCCGGGCCGGCAGCGGATCCACATATCACGGCGATATGCTGGGGCGCAATGTTTACTTTGAGATCAACGATTCGATTCCGGACAGCGATCCCGCCAAGAAAATTGTACTCCACGACGATTGCTTTTATTTCCGCAATGTGTACGGCGACTCGAATCCGTTTGTGGAGTTCCTGGGTAATCCCCCGCAGTCTTTTTCGACGATCACGTTCCCCGGCGTGGATACAGCCCGTTACCGCGACCTGGCTTTGGCCGGCGGTAAATATGTGAACGGAGATTACCTGGCTCCGATAAGTATTACACGGGCAAATATCTTTGATGATCCATCAACGGCAAACGGCATTGTTTTTGCCGAAGGCGATATTTATATATCCGGCCAATATGATGATTCCCTGCTGTTTGTTTCGGGAGGGGATATTTATATTAACGGCGATTTGAAAGCTTCCACCGGCGGCGGGCCGGCACCGCAGTTGGGATTATTTTCAAAGCAGGATATTATTATCCCGGAGAGTTCTCCATCGGATATGACCGTGGAGGCCTTTTTAATCGCGGACGGCGGCGGAGCATCTTACGGTCAGCTGACGGCGTACGGAGATAAGTTTAGCAAAGGGACATTTAATTTTTCAGGGGCTATGGCGGTGCGGGGTCTGCAGGAAGACGGCACCAGCCCCCGGACCGCTTTTAACCTGAATGTCTTTGCAACCAGGAATTACAATTATGATTCCAATTTGCGGGATAGCTGCACGATCCCGTTTATGGCATTTGTGGCTAACATGGTTGATTGGGAGGAGATAAATCCAAATGACGCTTTCCCGCCCCCCTGATGACACTGTGGATAAAGGGATTCAGCAGTTCGAGGAAGTGGCGCTCCGTTTGGGTGACACCCTGGTCAAACAGGGGATGATCACCGAACTGCAGCTGCAGACCGCTTTGCAGGATCAAAAAAAGAAAGATGAGAAGCTGGGGCAGATTCTTGTCTCCAAAGGATTGCTTACCCGTCGCCAACTGGCCGAAACCCTCGCCAAGATGTATCAATTACCCCTGGTGGATCTCTCTGAAGTCGAGATCCAGGAAAGCCTGCTGAGTTTGTTTCCCTATGAACTTTTAAAAAATTATGGCGTTATGCCGCTTTCGTTGGAAGAGAATTTTCTGACCGTCGCAATCCATGATCCGCTTGAGATAGATGCCTTGCAGGAATTACGGTATATCAGCGGATATCAGATGAAGCCGGTTATGGCGGATGAGGATCAGATCCGCCATCACCTGGACGAACGATATGATGCCTTCCGGACCATGCAGGTCATCAGCGACCTGCAGTCGGGCGAAAAACAGGAGGGCTCGATCATCCGTTTGGTGGAGGCCATGCTCGTGCGGGCCATCAACGAGTGCGCGTCGGATATCCATATTGAATTGCAGAGAGAAAAGATGCGGGTCCGGCACCGGATCGACGGGGAGCTGTATGAAAAGTTATCGGTCCCGGTTGAGATTCACCGCAAGGTCATCTCGCGGGTCAAGGTTATGGCCGGCATGGATCTGGCTGAGACGCGGCATCCTCAGGACGGCCGATTTTCTTTTTCAGTATCGGATGTGGAATACGATATTCGTGTCAGCAGTATCCCCGATATCATGGGGGAGAACATGGTCCTGCGGATTCTCAATAAACAGTATATTCACCGTCCGATCGAGAGCCTGGGATTGGAGGGTCATGACATTCAGATCATTAAACGTTTGATCCGGCGGCCCTACGGGATGATCCTGGCCACCGGGCCAACGGGGGCGGGCAAGACCACCACACTTTATTCGATTTTGAATAAGGTAAACAAGCCCAATAAAAGTATTATTACGATTGAGGATCCGGTTGAATACGAATTGCCCGGGATCAGCCAGACTAATATTAATCCTCAGGCCGGATATACCTTCGCGCGGGCCATTCGACATATTCTGCGGCATGACCCGAATATTATCATGGTCGGGGAAATCCGGGATCCGGAGACCGCCGAGATTGCAATTCGGGCGGCTTTGACCGGACACTTGGTGTTATCCACCCTGCACACCAACAGTGCGCCGGGAGCGGTCACGCGTCTTTTGGATATGGGAATTCAACCGTTTTTAATCAGCTCGGCAGTGATCGGCGTGATTGCCCAGCGTCTGGTACGGCGCCTTTGTCCGGAATGCAAGCGCGCGTATGAGGCTTCCCCGGATGAAATACAGGAGTTTGGGTCTGCGATGGGCCCTGATCAAAAGATCACCTTGGCCGAACCGGTCGGATGCGATCACTGTTTCAAGACTGGGTTCAGCGGGCGGGAGGGATTGTTTGAGGTCCTGACGATTGATCAGGATATTCGCAAACTGATCGTGCAGCATAGCAATGAACAGGATATCAAGCAAACCGCGATCCGTAACGGCATGAAGACGCTTAAGATGGCCGGTATGCGGAAGGCCTTTAAAAAACTTACGACAGTACAGGAGGTCCTAGGTGCTACCCTCACGGAAGAAGACGACTAGCCGTATTTATATTTATAAAGTGCGGGATGAAACGGGCAAGAGTTTTTGCGGGCTGGTTGAGGCCCCGGATCCGCGCGCGATCAAGAAGAACCTGCGGAGTTCCAATCTCTATTTTGTCAGCGCCCGGCCATTCAGGACCAGCCAACTCTATCGCAAAAAGGTCAGCCTGGAGACGCTTTTGATGTTCACGCACCGGATGTATTCGCTGATCGAGGCCGGGATCCCCATCCTGTCATCCCTGAATATCCTTTGGCGGCAGACCGAGGATTTGACCATGCAATTGGTGGTCAGCCGCATGATGTTGCAGATCGAGAGCGGCAATAGCCTGAGCGAGGCTGTTGCCGAATTCCCCAATATTTTCTCCAATATCTATATCGCTATGATCACGGTCGGGGAAAGTGGCGCCGGGTTGGTGCCCTTATTAAAAGAACTTTCTCTTTATCTGGAGGCACAAAAACAGTTTATTTCACGTATTAAGCGGGCCACGATTTACCCGTCGATCGTTATGGTCATCGCGTTGCTGGTTATGTTGTTTATGTTTATTTTCGTGGTCCCGACTTTTCAGCGGGTCTTGAACAGCATCAACGCTGAAATGCCGATGATAACGCAGGTCTTAATGTTTATCTCCGATACGATCCGTACGGTTTATTTCCCGGTCATTTCCTTGGCGGTTTTGTTAGGGCTTTATTATCTATACCGCTACATGGAACGCGTGCCGAAAATGCGCCGAATCCTGGATGACTGGAAGATGAAAGTCCCGATTCTGGGCGAGATTGTCTATATCCTCAGCCTCGGCCGTTTTACCCGGACCTTGGGGCTGTTAAGCGGATCGGGTCTTCAGATCATTCGCAGCCTCCAAATCGCCCGCAGCACGATCGGCAATCAAAAGATCGAAGACGCGGTCCACGATGTCGAACAGCAGATCTCGCAGGGGATTTCCCTGTACGAGGCCTTCCGCAGCGTCCCGGTCTTCCCGGTCATTATGCTGGAGATGGTCGGGATCGCTGAGAAAAAAGGAAATATCTCTGTGGCCTTTGAAAAACTCGCGGTTCATTTTGACGAAAAGGCCGATTATCTTTTAAACCGCTTCCTGGTGCTTCTGGAACCTATCCTCATTATTGTCGTCGGCAGCATCGTCGGTTTTATTCTGGCCGGTGTCTATCTGCCGATCTTTTCTCTCTGGAAAGGATTTGCCGGATAATATCCGCAGATGCCTTTCCGGCATTCGGGTTTGAACCCCATCGATGAGATTTTGACATTATTCTTTTATATTCCTATAATTATTACTATTCATATTCCGCGGCTAGAAGTAAAGGCCGCAATAATTTGTTTATTTAAGAATGGGAGAGATAATATGCAAAAAATGATTATGGTAATCGGATGTGTTTTGATTGGGCTGTTAAGCGGATGCACGACCACGGTCCGGCAGATCGGGCCGATCGGCGTTGACGCGTTACGTCAGAATGCCCGTTCATTGGCGCAAGAATGGGAGGGGCATTATTATTGGTTCTCGGAGCAAAAGTTGTCCTGGCTGGATGCAAAACGTTATGCCGAAGAGGCCGGAGGGTATCTGGTCATTATTGATTCGGCTGAGGAGAACGAGTTTGTGAAAGCGCATATGCGGGAACCGTGGTCTTGGATCGGAGTTCACAGCACGAATTTCGAATCCGCCCCATGGATCACGGTCAAAGGTGGTTCGCTTTACTACGAAAACTGGGATGTGGGCGAAGGCTGGGATCCCCGTCAGCAACCGTTTGTGGGCCTTCTGATCAACGGTAAAATGCATGATTTTAACGGGGCCAATGAATATTATCGATTTATTGTAGAATGGGACTCGCTTTAATGTCCCGATATGGGCAATGACAGTAAATGAATTTAAGCTATTTGTACGGTTTGGGAGATAGGATGGGAGCTCTTCGGCATATCTTCCAGTGAGTGAATTCCCTTTTTTTGATTGGAGGGTTCTTGAAAAAGATCGGCATTTTACTCGAATCATCGATAGTCAATAAGTATTTATATGACACGGTGCGCCAATTGGCGCAGAGCGGGCAGATAGATTTTTATTTCTTAATTAACAGCCAGACCCCCATCAAGCCGGGCTTGTGGAACAAAATTAAATTTTTTATCACCACTCAGGACTTCTGGCGATTCGTTGATATTTCTTTTTTTGCACTGCTGACGGCTGCCGAACACGCCATCCTGTCGCCTTTTTCCAATAAAATCAGAACGCATCATCAACCCTGCGACTTAAAGCCCTTCAATAAAAACGCCGTTGTCCGGCTACATCCTGTTTTTTCCGCTTCGGGACGGACGGTGCATTATCCCGAGACAGACATTGACCAGATCAGATCCCTCGGCCTCGATATGATCGTCCGCGGCAATGCGCCGGGGATATTCAAGGGCGACATCCTTGACGTTGCGCGGGAGGGGATCATTTCCTTTCATCACGGTGATAATCGCTGGAACCGGGGCGGGCCGCCTGGCTTTTGGGAAGTTTATTTCAAGAATCCTTCGACAGGTTTTATCATTCAGATTTTAACCGAAGAACTGGACGGCGGCAGGGTCCTTTTCCGCGGGAATATCCCGACGATGAGGTCTTATACGGAAAACGTTGTCAATCTTTATAATGAAAGCAATCCTTACTTGGCCGAACTTCTATTGAATTATGCCAAAAGTAACCATTTGCCGCCGGCTGAAGAAAAATTTCCTTTTGCAGGGGTTATCCTCCAGATACCGTCTTTTTATCAATCCATTGTTTATTCGCTGCGCAGCGTTTGCGTTTATACTTTTGTTGCCATAACGGAATTGGTCTTGCGCCGGCGACAACGGTGGAGTGTGGCCTTTGTTAAAAACCCTTGGTGTCATGTATCCCTGAGACAGGGAGTCGAAATAAAGAATCCGGCTGGCCGTTATTTTGCGGATCCGTTTGTCATCACAAAAGAGGGTAGGACTATTTGTTTCGTGGAGGACTGTTCCTGTCGTAGTAAGGTCGGGCGGATCACCGCGATCGAGATCATGGACGGAAAGAACTATAATATTCTGGGCCCTGTCATTGCAGAGCCGTTTCATCTGTCTTTCCCCTTCCTCCTAGAATACGAGCAGGAATTGTATATGGTCCCGGAGACCGCTGAAGTCCAGGCGATCCGGCTTTATCGATGCGTTGAATTTCCGATGAAATGGGAGTATGTCAAAGATATTAAAAGCAATGTGAATGCCGGGGATTCTGTAATCTTTAAACATAAAGATAAATGGTGGTTATTTTCTAATATTGGGACCCAAGGGAGCGTCGATCATTGCTCGACCCTGATGGCTTATTTCAGTGAAAGTCCCTTATCCGATGAATGGCAAGAACATAAACTGAATCCATTGGTTTTTGATTGTCGGATGGCCAGAAACGGAGGATTGTTGGATGGCGGTAATGGATGCCTTGTGCGGGTCAGACAACGGCACGGCTATCAGGTCTATGGAGAAAGTTTGACGCTTGCGAAAATAACTGAGTTAACCCCATCGTCATTCGAAGAAAAAGAATTTGGGCAGATTCATCCGGATTTTTTCAAAGGTATCATAGCAACGCATCATATGCACAGTGACGGTCATTATACGGTTTATGATTATGCCAGGTGGGAGGCTTGGGGAACGGTTAGATGAGTTGACTTGAAGTTAGGAGTGAATGAACATGGGGTGCAATGGTTTTACAAAAATTTTACTAAGGAAATTTTTAATATTAAATATAATTTTTCTCAAGGGCGCCGGGGTGAGGCGTGACCGGCTTTTTTCATTCGTTGAGTTATCAATTTCGAAATCCTTTGGGCTTCTTTATTG
>Ga0272441_10007732_pt1 | contig 17355 bp, 17 predicted proteins | sample SSMProp6N_FD_193582 | JGI IMG/M metagenome (GOLD analysis project Ga0272441, IMG submission 193582) | Marine sediment archaeal communities from Little Sippewissett salt marsh, Falmouth, MA, United States - SSM-Prop-6N | ecosystem: Environmental > Aquatic > Marine > Wetlands > Sediment ...
TTTCAGATTGCGCAAAGCGCAGACCGGATTGCGTCCGGTGGCGCGGCCGATGGACGCTTCCGCCAGAAATATCGTCAATCCGATGGTAAAGGCGGCCACGATATAGATCAGCACAAAAGCGGCTCCGCCGTTTTTGCCGGCCTGATAGGGGAAATCGCCAGATGTTTCCCAAGCCGACCGCGGAGCCCGCGGCCACCAGAATGAAAGCGAATTTTGATCCCCATGCGCCTCGCGATGATTCCATTCCTAACCTCCGTATCTACTAGCGTATTTATCGACGGGCGTCACTGCTTGCCGCCGATTGATGGGTGTCTTTTGTTTCCCGGACCGGCGTCAACTCTTTGCGGTAACGCTCCAGGTCACGGAACATTCTTTCAAAATCAAATCGTATCCAGTTCAACATGGTCAGCAACTGCAGGCGACCTTCGGGATTTTCCAATGTCATGTCAACCCGGTTGTCCAGAGGGTGCAGCTTGCTTTCCAGGATATGCTCCCAGGCAATGGCGGTGACGATCCTGCCCCGGTGAACCATGCCCATTTTGTGAACTTCCAGGGTTCCGAAACCGTAGTTTCGCCATTTTCCATCCCGGTGAATCCGCAACTGAAGCGATTGCCAGGACTCCAACGGCTTATCTTCCGTATCGGCCCCGGATGCAGCCGCAACAGCCGGTGTCAGCATGACCACCAGCCCGATGATCGTCGCAGTCACGACCATTACCTTTTTCCGGAATCGGATATTCATGATGCCTCCCCGTACCGTACATGTTTGGCGCCGCCGCGCATGTCCCGTATAATAGTGGCATGAAAAACGGAAACGATCATCTCTCTCTGCCGACCGGAGTGAAAACCGCGCTTAAAAAACGCCTGGCTCAACCCGGTCATTTTCATAACCACCTGGGAATCGTTCTGGAAGATGCGCGCACGGGCTGGGCGCGTCTGAGTATGGACATTACTCCGGAACTGATCAACGTACTCGGTATTGTTCACGGCGGCGCCATTTTTTCCCTGGTGGATACCGCCATGGGAACCGCCTTGATCGGCCTGCTGGCGGAAGAAGAGGGCATGGCCACGGTCGAAGCCAAGATCAACTATGTCAGCCCGGTCCGTGAGGGTACGGTCACCGCCGAGGCGGAAGTCAAACACCGGGGAAGGCGGACCGCCGTGATTGAATCCCGGGTAACCGACGGCCGCGGACGCTCCGTAGCGTTGGCGCTGGGAACCTACCTGATTCTGGAACCCGGAAGCTGATCCGGGGAAAGGGTCGCGAGAGGTTCGGGCTCTCAAGCCCTTGCAAACTTCCCGCGTACACGGTATCATGGTCTTCCCATATCTCCGGGAAAAGGGGAATGAGCCCGGTCGGCCGTAGCCTTCCGGGAGCGAAAACCCGAGGGAACAGAGGCGTCGACCAAATCCTTCGGCCGGAAGGGGCTATGCCCCTCACCGGCGGGGAGGACGACCGAACCGGGCTCACTCCTTATGGGTACCTTGGGGAACACGTTCAATCCTTAATTTCCCCTTTCTCACGCCAGATTTCCATCTGACGCGAATAGTTCTTGGGGAAGTTGGCCTGATACATCAGGTAGGCGGGCACGGGATAGCGGGTTCCGCCTTTATGATTGGCGGCCAATCCGGCGGCCACGCCTTCGGCTCTGGCCATGGGCATATAAAAACACATCTCGGTATCCTGGACACCGGCGAATACCCGGTCTCCATTTCCCGGCACGCTGTAGGTGCATTCACCGTTCTGAAGCACCGAAATAACCGTGGAGCAACCGAAACGGCATTGCCCCCAGCTGTTGAGTCCGCCGCCGCTCTCGTACACGGCGCCGTGAATCAGACGCATCACCTGGGCGGGCTGGGCGTAGAAAATCAGCATATCGGGTTCAAAGGCGGCCCGGCCCATGGGAGCCACGAGGATAGCCTCATACTCACCATGCTCGAAACGGGGAAACTCTTTTTCCAGGGCCGCACCGGCTTCCAGGTCGGGAGCATAGGTAGGCACCGCCATGTTGCCGGCGTCAAAATACTCGGTGTCCTTGAAAAAGCCGAACAGAGCCGTTCCCGGCGGACAGGCCATGTCTTCGGCCCCCATGCGCACGGTCCAGCCGTACTTGCGGGCCATGCTGAACCCCTGACAGATGTTGACCTTGATTTTCAGGTGCTCAAAGGGCTTGCGGCATTTTTCAGGAGCTTCCTCTCCGGGGCGCAGCATGCGCAGCGCCAGGGGGGGGGACTGCAGTCGCAGATATTTCTCAAACTCTTTTTCCAATAGAGTAAGATCCATTGTATCCATCTCCTGTTAATCGGCTTATCTCAAGCAGCTGGCGGCGATGACCAGCCTCTGGATTTCGCTTGTACCTTCGTAGATACGGGTGATGCGGGCGTCCCGGTAATACCGTTCCACCGGGAATTCCTCGGTATATCCATATCCGCCGTGAATCTGAATGGCCTGGTCGGCGCAGAAGGAAGCGGTTTCAGAGGCTTTCAACTTGGCCATGGCGGCTTCCTTTGAAAAGCGCAGACCCTGGTCTTTCATCAGAGCGGCACGGTAGGTCAGCAGCCAGGAAGCATCATATTCGGTGTTCATGTCGGCGATCATCCACTGGATGGCCTGGAGCGCCGCGATGGGCTTGCCGAACTGCTCGCGCACCTTGGCGTATTCCGTAGCGGCTTCTATGGAGGCCTTGGCCACGGCCAACGCCTGGGTGGCGATACCGATACGGCCGCTGTCCAATCCGATCATGGCGTACTTGAATCCCTTGTTCTCTTCGCCAAGCAGGTTGGCCGCCGGCACCTCGCAGTCTTCGAAAATCAACTCGGACGTGGTGGAGGTTTTCAGGCCGAGCTTGTGCTCCTTTTTGCCGACCCGCCATCCGGGCATGCTCTTGTCGATAATAAAAGCGCTGATGCCCTTGGTTTTGAGTTCCGGTTCGGTCAGGGCGAACAGGATCAACACGTTGTCGCTGTCCGGATCCATGGTGCAGAACTGCTTGGTGCCGTTGATCAGGAAGGTATCCCCGCGGCGTTCCGCTTTCGTCTTCAAACCGGCGGCATCGGAACCGGCGCCGGGTTCGGTCAGTGAAAAACTGCCCACGGTTTTGCCCGCGCAAAGGTCCGGCAGGTATTTCTTTTTCTGTTCCTCGTTTCCAAATTTCAGAATGGAGCCGGCGGTCAATGAAGTATGCGTGGACATGATCAGCACCAGGGAAGCCAATCCCTTGCCGATCTCCTCCAGAGCCAGCATATAGCCCACGGTATCCATACCGGCACCGCCGTATTCCTCCGGCATGGTGATCCCCATGAGTCCGAGCTCTCCGGCTTTTTTCAGGATTTCGTGGGGAAATTTCTCTTCCTTTTCCAATTGAGCCGCTACCGGGGTAATCTCGTTGGCCGTAAACTTGGCGGCCATATCCCGCAGCATTTTCTGTTCATCCGTCAAGAGGTAATCCATTGCCAAACTCCTTTGCTCCGGAACCCGGAGCCGATTTCATTATTTGAAACCTAATTTCACCTATCAAAATCTACCACCCCTATGGTATTGCGCATTCCGGGGATTGTCAAGAGAAAAATAAAGTTAAAATTTGTTTATTTGTCGATCCAGGCCAGGATGTCCCCGCGACGGGGGGGGATGGGAGGATCCTGGTCGGGCCAGCCCACGGTGATCACCGCCGACAGGCTGCGTTCCGGTACTCCCAGGAACAGCTCAACCTCCCGGGCGACCCACAACGGCCCTGTCATCCAGCATGTACCCAGGCCGGCGGCATGGGCCAGGAGACAGAAATTCTGGATGGCGGCGGAGACGCTCTGCACCGCGCCTTCCTGGTATTCCGGAACTTCCAGACGCTCACACGTCACGGCCACCAGGTGGGGAGCGTTACCAAAATGGGTAAAGTACCCCCGGATCATCCCCACCATTTTCTTTTTGAACAGTTCTTCCAGCCGCGGTTGCAGCTTGTCGAAGGCCCCGGACATGATCCCGCACAGCCGATCCCGTGCCGGGCCGGAGATCACATGGAACATCCAGGGCTGGGTGTTCATGGCCGACGGCGCCCAGGCGGCGTCACGGATCAGACCCTCCAGGACCGCCCGGTCAACCGGGCGGTCCTGGAACCGGCGGATACTTCTACGCTGCCGGATCGCCTGTTCTAGCTCCACGGGGTCATCCGATGGCTTTTTCGATTTCAGCCTTCAGCAGGGGCACGATCTCAAAAAGATCACCCACGATGCCGTAGTCCGCTTTTTTGAAGATGGGAGCTTCGGCATCCTTATTGATAGCCACGATGATCTTTGAAGTCTTCATCCCCACGAAATGCTGAATGGCGCCGGAAATGCCGCAGGCGATGTAAAGCTTGGGATTGACGACCTTTCCGGTCTGCCCAACCTGCATATCGTAATCCGCGAACTCTCCGTCCACCGCCGCGCGGGAGGCACCCACACCGGCGTTCAACGCATCGGCCAGGTCCTGGAGCAGGGCGAAATTCTCTTTGTTCTTCATGCCCCGGCCTCCGGAAACGATCACCGCCGCTTCGGCCAGGTCGATCTTGCCGGCTTCTCCGGCCACAACCTCAACCACCTTGCTCCGGGGCGCCACATCCGCCGCGGCCACGGCCACGACTTCGGGAGAGCCCTTGCCTGCGGGCAAGTCGGCGGGGAATACGTTTGGACGCAGGGTGAGCAGGCTCACCGGTGCCGTCGTGCGCATACGCGCCATCAACTTTCCGGCGTAAACGGGCTTGACCACGCTTTTTCCAGCCAGGTCCACTTCGACGCAGTCAGTGACCAGAGACGCTTTCACCCGGGCGGCTACCCTGGGGAAGAGGTCGCGGCTGCGTCCGGAATGCGAGGCCAGCAGGGCGGTGATCCCCTTTTCCTTTATCAACGCCTCCAGGGTGGAAGCATGAACATCCGGCTGGTATAGATCCCCGGCGCCGGTCACATGGTACAAAGTGGTCACGCCGGGCAGAGAAGCAGCCAGCTCGGCGCCTTCGGCGGCGAAAGTGACCGCCGCCACATGATCGGAACCCGACAAAGCCAGGGCCAGGGCTTCCCGGCTGGCCTTCTTCACCGTTCCATTCTGAACTTCCACGAAAACTAGTGTAACGGACATGATGGCCTCCTACAATACCTTGGCTTCGTCGCGCAGCAGGCGCACCAATTCCCGTACCGCTTCGGCGGGCTCGCCTTCGATTACCCGGCCGGGAGCTTTTTCCTCGGGAGCGCTCAGCGCCTCCACCATTACGGACTGTTCCGCAACCGCAATCTCCAGGTCCTCCGGGGTGAACTTGCCGACTTCCACCTTCTTGGCTTTCATAATACCCATAAGCGAAGGATACCGCGGGGTATTCAGGCCTTTGGTGGCCCCGATCACACAGGGCATGGTCAGTTCCATGCGTTCCCGGGCTCCGCCTTCGATCTCCCGTTCCGCTTTGACGGTTCCATCAGCGACTTCCATGGCGATGACACCGTTGGCGGCGGGCAATGCCATTACTTCCCCGAGGAAAAGGGGCAGCATTCCCGCGTCGCCGTCAATGGCCTGCTTGCCGGTCAGGATAATATCCGGCTCCCCGCACTTGCGGATGGCCGCGGCTAGGCAGTGGGCGATGGTCAGATGGTCGAGCTCTTCAGTGGTTTCCACGTGAACCCCAGCCGTAGCTCCCATGGCCAACGCGGTACGCAGTACTCCGTCGGCCCGGGCGGGTCCAAGGGTAACCGCGGTCACGGTGGAACCGGCAGCTTTTTCCTTTAATTGGATCGCGGCCTCAAGGGCGTATTCGTCGTAGGGACTTATCACCCATTTCAGGCCGGATTCCCGCACTTTGCGCCCGCCCTCGACACTCAGGCTGGCTTCCGTGTCGGGAACCTGCTTGATGCACACGAAAATATTCATCTAAGTCCTCCTTGACCCCCGCCGGCGGCGGCGGCCACAGCTCGGATTTTTTTCTTGCCGGCGGCGGAAAGGGCGCTTGAGGCCCTCCGGCCGGCCGGTTATGATCAGGCGGATGCCTTGGCGAACACATCCAGGGCGCGCCCGAGTCGGGCCACGCCTTCACGGATACGATCAGGCTCCGCGAACGAAAAATTCAGGCGGAAACAATTCTTCAAGCCGCCGTAGGGATGAAACGCCGAACCCAGAACAAAGGCCACGTCTTCCTTCACCGCCGCGTGGAACAATTTCTCCGCGTCCAGATGTTCCGGAAGAGTGATCCAGATAAACAGTCCGCCCTGGGGACGCGTCCATTTCAAACCGTCCAGTTTGGGCAAGTATTCATCCATGGCTTTCAGCATGATGTCGCGCTTGGCCCGGTAGTCATCGATGAATTTCGGCAGATACTGTTCCATCATGCCCGCGGCCAGGTATTCCGCCACCACGTGCTGAGCAAGGGCCGAGGAACACAGGTCCACGCTTTGCTTCAGAGTTGTGAATTTGTCGATCAACGACTTGGGGCCCACCGCCCAGGCTACCCGCAATCCGGGCACCAGGGTTTTGGAAAAGGTGTAAAGTGAGATCACACTTTCATTTTTATCAAGCGTGTAGAGCGAAGGCACGCTCTCACCTTCAAAACGCAGGTCCCGGTACGGCGCGTCGTCCACCACCAGCAACCCGTGACGGGCGGCCACTTCCAATACGCCCAGGCGCCTTTCTTCCGACATGGTGATGCCCGAGGGATTCTGAAAATCCGGAATCAGATATACCATCTTCAGGCGGCCCCCTTCTCCCCGCTCTTTCCATTCCTGAATGGCTTTTTCCAGAGCTTCGGGATCCATGCCTTCATCATCCGTGGCCACCGGCACCATACGGGTACCGTAGTTGGCGAATGACTGAATGGCACCGACATAGGTGGGGGTTTCCACGAAAACAACATCTCCGCGATCGACGAACGCCTTGGGCAGCATGTCCAGTCCCTGTTGGGAACCGGTAAGTACCAGAATATTTTCCGGAGCCGCCTGAACGCCATCCTTGGCCATATAGCGGATCAACTCTTCCTTCAGCCGGACTTCCCCTTCGGCTTTGGAGTAATGCAACACCTTGCGTCCCCGGTCTTTCAATACCTTGACCGTCAGATCGCTGATGGCGTCCACGGGAAAGAGATCCGGGGACGGCCAGCCACCGGCAAAGGAAATCACCTCGGGACGATCGGCCAGCTTTAAAAGTTCACGAATGGCCGATTTTTTGGTCTCACGTGCCGTCGTGGAGTACAATTTTTCAAAATCTAGCATTCATTCCTCCTTTCGGGTCATGGGAACCCGCATTATGCCCCGGCGGGGGGATCAAGTCAACTTCCCCGCCTTCCGGAGGAGGAAGCCGTCCTGACCGGCCCGATCCGGTCCGCACTCAATCGCCCGAAGGGTCGACCTTCAGGCGGAATGGTTTATTCCCGCGAATCGTCCCGCTCCCATCGAGGATGCGATTTTTGATTCACCATGATCGTATATGCAAAGCCGGGCGAATCGTACGAACTCGTGGCCCTGCGTTTCACTATACGAAACTTATTTTCATATATTGAAAACAAAAGCATATTAACCCCCTTTCCACGCCTTGTCAAGTAGATGGGAGGTTGACCCGCCCCATGTTGAAACGTTATACTTGGATTCCAAGGAGGCACGGCATGGACATGGTTGTCGGATCGATTCTATTCGCAGGTTTTCTCTCTCTGCAGGTTGTGGGGCGAAAACGGAAAATCCGTCCTTTTGACCGCTACCGCCCGTTCCTTTCCATGGCCACCGCCGCGTTCCTGGTGGGATTCGCCGGCTTTATCCTGGTGACGCCCCGGGTCCATTCACTCTGCCAAAAAATCACGGTGGCCCTTGTCGCCCTGGCTCTCACCGCGGTCAACATCCTGATCTCCGAGGGCAGGGAAAAGCCGGGGGAATAGGGATCAGGCTCGGGGCCAAGGGCCCGGGGCAAGTGGTATCGACCTTCCATCCGAGCTCATCCGGGTCCGCGGCCTTTGTCCCGCATTCGCCACCAGTCATTTTCCCCATTCGCCCCTAGCCCCTGGCCATTCGCCCTAAGCCCCTTGGGGTTTCAATGCACATAACTGCCGGCGTTGACGTCGAAGGTGGCGCCGGTGGCGTGGTCCGCGGCTCCGGAAGCCAGGAAAACCACCAGGGGTGCCAGGTCTTCCGGACGGGTCAACCGCGAAAGGGCGATATCATCCAGAACGATCGATTCTCCGTAGCGTTCGATGAACGCCCGGGCCATTTCGGTATCCACGAATCCCGGCGCCACCACGAAAGCCTTGATGTTGTCTTTGCCGCACCCCCGCGCCAGTGAACGGGTGAGGGAAACCAGGCCGCCCTTGGATGCGGCGTACGCCAGGTAATCCACGGTATCGCCCCGGAATGCCGCCCGGGATGCAACGTTGATAATCCTTCCCCCCCCGGCGGGTTTGAAATGGCGTACCGCCCGGCGGCACAATTCAGCCGCGGCGGTCAGGTTCACCTGAAGCGTGATCCGCCAGTTGCGGCTCCATTGGGCGTCGTCCATATCCTCCGGAGATTCCAGGGCTATTCCGGCATTGTTGACCAGCACATCCAATCCGCCGAAATGATCCAGCACCTGGTCGATCAACCGCGCCGGAGACGCCTCGTCCGCCAGATCCGCGCTGAATACCCGGGCTCCTTTGCCCAGCGAATCCGCCAGTTCCCGGACCTCGTCCCGGTTTTGCCGACAATGCAATGCCACCCGGGCTCCGGAAGCAGCCATGGCCGCGGCGATGGCCCTGCCGATACCCCGGGACGCACCGGTCACCAGGACCACGTGATCCGTCAAGTCAAGTTTCATCTTGATCCTCCCCGCAGCCGAACCAGCCACAGTTTCGGGCCACAAGCCATTCGCGCACCCGTGTCCCTGTTTATCTTAGCTTCTTGAAAACGGCCTGGCAACCATGGGGATGGCACGAATGGGAATCGGCAAGTTGAGGGAGTTGAGATAGTTGCGGGCGGGAACACGGTTGAGTGGATCCAACCCGACTTCCTATCCTCCCTCAACTTACTCAACTTCTCGATTCTTTATATTTTCAACTTTATTACTTTACCTGCTCCAGCACCCGGGCGGCAATGGTTTCGCCGATGGTGATGGACGCGGTAGCCGCCGGCGACGGCGCGTTCAACACATGCACCATACCCGGGGCTTCCACGATACGGAAGTCATCCACCAGGGTGCCGTCCGGCTCCAGAGCCTGGGCACGCACCCCGGCTCCCCCGCGGGAAACATCACTACCGGAGATTTCGGGAATCAGGCGGCGTAGAGATGCCACGAAAGCCGGTTTGACCCAGGAACGCCACATCTCTCCGATTCCCATACGCATATGACGCAATCCCATACGCATGAAACCACGGTACAAAAAGGTGTCGATCATATCCCGGGGCGATATGTCCAGTTTTCGATATCCTTCCCGCCGGAACGCGGGTACGGCGTTGGGCCCCGCCTCCACCCCGCCGTTCACCATGCGGGTAAAGTGTACTCCCAGGAAGGGGAAGCGTGGGTCCGGCACCGGATAGATCAGGTTTCGGACCAGGGATTCCTTTTCCGGTTTCAACACGTAGTACTCGCCGCGAAAAGGGATGATCTTCAAACCGGGATCGACTCCGCAGGCCCGGGCCACCCGGTCGGACTGCAGGCCGGCGCAATTCACCAGGATTCCGCAGCGCACCCTCCCGTTGGTGGTTTCGATTACCTGTTCCGTACCGTCCGCATGCCGGGAAAGGAAGCCCGTTTTCAGACGGATCTCCCCGCCCCGCTCCGTGACCTTATCGGCAAAAGCCGCGGTAACCGCGTGGTAGTCGACGATCCCCGTCGGGGGAACCCACAGGCCCGCGATGCCATTTACGTGGGGTTCATATTCTTGTAACGCATCGGCTTCCAGGCGGCGCACTCCTTCCAGACCATTTGCCCGGCCGCGCTCTTCCAGGCGATCCAGGGCGGGGATTTCGGAACTTCGGGTCGCCACCACCAGCTTGCCGCAGCGATCATGGGGGATGTTGTTCTCGGCGCAGAACGCGTACAGGGCTTCACGTCCGGCGACGCAATTGCGTGCCTTGAGAGAGCCCGGGCGGTAATACAGTCCCGAGTGGATCACTCCACTGTTGTTGCCGGTCTGGTGGGCCGCCAGACGATCCTCTTTCTCCAGAACCACCACACCGCCGTCGATCTTGCCGCTCAAGGCCATGGCCGTGGCGGTACCCACGATGCCTCCACCGATTACCGCCGCGCCGAACACATGTTCCGCCATCAATTCCTCCTGGATTTCTCTTGCCGTTTAATGCCGAATACTACCCTATTCGCGATCCGCAGGCAACACCTGCTTTTCGCGCGCCGTTTCCTTTACGCGTGCTTGATTCAAGTGTACTATTATGGTCTTGCCGTCAAGGCATGCACAGGAGAACCATGAGTGGAACCAAACCGGAAACCGCGGACGCCCTGGCCCGGGGAATCGCCGAACGGATGCACCATATCCGCCCCAGTCCCGGAGAAGTACCGCGACTACCCGAGATCGATGTGGCCGGGATCACCCTGCCGCGGGAAGGGGCGATGGGCGGAGACCACATTATCTATATCGATTTCAACCATCGCTACGACCTGGACACCCTCGTGCGGGACAAAGAGTTATGGTGGACAGAAGAAGCGCAAAGGCCCGACCTCTCAGCAACGGAACAAGCCGGCCTGGATACGTTCCTGGCCCGCCGCCGAGATGAATGGCGCCGGCGCCTGGAATCCAACCGGCGCAAAGCCGGCGTGTTGCTGGCCGATGTTCGGGGGCACGACATCTCCGACGCATTCGTGGTGGGGATGCTCCATCAGGCATTCCTGACGGGTGTCCTGTATGAATTGGAAATTTTCGGCGAAATCACGCCGAATCTCTTTGAAATCATCAACACCCGCTTTTTCAATTCCTCCAGCATCGGTGATTTTCTGACCATGATCTACGGCGAAATATCGGCGGACGGTACATTCCGCTTCATCTCCGCGGGACACCCGCCCCCGGTCATTTTCTCCCGGGAGTACAAACACTTCATGGACATTCCTCCCAGTGCCATCCTGACCTATCCTCCCATCGGGCTCATGCCCCGCAAAGGCGACGTGGATGCCCAGGCGGCCGAGAGTCCCCTGGGCTTCAAGGACGGCTACCGGGTCAGCGAATTGCGCCTCATGGCCCCCGGGGACCTGCTGCTGCTCTATACGGACGGCTTGACCGATCTGGTGGATACGAACGGCAAGGCGATTTTCCCGGCGACAATCGCCGAAGTACTTGCCGCCAGGCCGGATTCCGATGCCGGTTCCGTGGCCGCCGCGATGGTGGATCGCATCCTCGGTGCGGCCCTCCCCCGCCAGGACGATATCTCTTTCGTGGTCATCCGGAAGCGATGATCAGGCCCGGGCCTTTTGATTTATCCGCCGGGCGCATTCCGGGCAAAGGGAATGAATGAAATCGGCTCCCGAGTGCCGGTGAATGAAATCCTCCATCCCCAGCCAATTCTCATTGTCATCCAGAACACATCTGCAGAACGGGCAAACGGGCAGCAAACCGCTCAACACTTTCACCCGCCGCCGGGTCCGTTGCAACCGCCGGTACAGGGTCCGGTTGCGGCTGATCAAGCCTCCGACCAGAACAACGGTCAGGGTCCCCGCGATACTGACGATCAGGCGATCTGAAATTTCCTGCCATTCCGTTCCCATCCAGAGAGCCATCATGATATTGGCGGGAAAGGTGATCACCCCGGTAATAACCGTCGGCAACGGCCGCAAGAACCAGGCCGCCGTCATCACCGGGATCAGGGCGCTTATGTTTTCTCCATATCCCATGGTCGTATGGATCATGCGGAAAGAGAGCACGTAAAGCAATACCGCCAGGAAAAATACAAATGCTTTCCACCGGAAAGGCAGGCACTTCCGGGCCTCGGCAATCCCCGGCCCGTCAACATCCCGTAATTCCCCGGGAATATGGTCGGGCGCCTCTCCCCGGGAAAAACGGAATTCCCGTCCCAGCCGCTCAGCGCAACCGGGACAGATATGATGGTCAATGGTCGCCCGGGAATGCTTCTTCAGGAACTCCTCCAGGGGCATCCATTGTGCGACTCCCAATGCAACCCGGCTGCAAGCCGGACACATGAAAAGCATACCCCCGAGGGAACGGGCCTTTTTGACTTCTTCGCGAAGCCGCAGGTACCATTCGCGATTCAGACTCAGCAGGATACCCACCGCGACCCCCGCGCCGGTACCGATCAGGGAAACGACCAGGTTGGCCGAGAGGTACGGAAACCCGGCCCCCATGGCCACCGCCAGCAAAGCCCCCCACGGCAGGGCAAACAACGCCGCCGCCACGGTAACCGTCACCGAACATGTCATGCCGGTGATCACGATCGGCACGACCCCGGTCATACCCACCGCTTGGGGCGCGATCCGGTACGTCAACCAATACACCGGAACCTGAATCAGGAAGGCCGCGACCAGGCGCAGGGCAACCGGCAGGGTGGCAAAAAAAGAAGATATCCTTTGCATGAGTCGGGATGAACCCAATACGGTTCATTTTTATTTTGGAACGGTCGGCCGAAAAAATCAACCGGGACGATTTTTTTGCCCTGGACCTTTTGCTTTTTTATTTCCACTGGGGTAGTTTTTGTAAAGCGCACGCATAACTTGTGTACAAAGTGAAAACCTTTTGGGGAGGAAAACATGTTGCAATGCAAACACCTGGCTTTCTATCGCACGATCGCCATTGTACTGGCCGTCGCCATTGCCGTCCCGGCAGGCACCCTGCGGGCCGCGCAACCGGATCCGTTGGCCCAACGTTTTGAACAGGCACGGGAAGCATGGAAAAACGGAGACCTGGAAACCGTTCGCACGACCCTGCTGGAAATCATGGCCTCCTGGGACCGGGAACGTACCCGGGACTACTTCCAGGGTACGGTCCACCTCTTGATGGGGGCGGTGGCGGAAAAGCTCGGCCGAGACGATGAATCGGTGGAGCACTTCTGCCTGGCCCGCACCTTCCTGGGAGACCGCATTCCCCTGGAGGAGTTAAAGGGAGAGACATATTCCAATTACTCCGCCGCCTGCGGCCCGGTCCAGGTGGTCGCCATCGCTTTCAGACGCTCCCTGGTCCTGTTCCTGGCCGGAGATTACGCCCGCACCCTGGAAGTCATGCAGGCCTCGGCGGAAGAGATGAAAACCGCCGGAGCGGACGACAAGCTCCGGGGCAAGGTAAGCCTGCTGATGGGCGCGGTACATGAAAAACTCAAAAACAAGAAAGAATCGATCGAGTGGTTCTGCCGCGCCAAGGCGCTGCTCGGCCAGGGACGTTCCTTTTCCTGGCTGGAATTGTCGGAATACAAATATTACAAGAAGCGCTGCAAGGGCGTCATGGCGATCCAGGGGCAGAAGAAGCGCGGCGGCGGCCGTTTCCTGGGCTTCCTGCTGGGCGCGGTGATCCTGGGAGGAGCCATCTGGTACCTCTTCATCAACAAGAATTCTCCTTTGAAAAAAGATGACGAAGAGGTGGAAAAGGGGGAATACACCTCCATTACATTCCGTATCCAGGTCACATACAAGGGATTGAACTCCAAGGGGCTGCGCAAATTGCTGGTGGACAACGCCATTGAACACCACGAAGGCTTCGTCTTCGGCGGGGATCCCGACGACCAGTCCACCTGCGACGACGCCATTACCGATAAAACCGTGACCATCACCAAGACCATATCGACCAACTCGGTGGACATCACCCAGGAATACAACAATTGGGATTACGTCAAGTACCGCAGCCCGGGAACCAACTACAAAATGCTGTGCACGGAATGGAGTATATCCGTGCAATCCTATACCTGGGAAACCGGCAAAGCCGATCCCGGTTCCCCCGGCGTGTCCGGACTGAGCGACCTGTCCCTGGACACGAGCAATGACTGCACGCGCGTCAGCCAGCGGGTTCACAATTGTTCCACCACCGCCACCCTGAGCTTTAACCGTCCGGGTTCATCCGCCGGAGGTTCCACCTGGTACACCAGCCAGACCAAGACACGCAGGGCAACCGAATAAACCGGAAACCACGGCCCCCGGGGTTGCGTATATCCATTGCGGGCCTTTCGGCCCGCAATGGAGGAGTCTATCCATGAAGAGCAAAACCTGCGCGCGGCGGGCCCTGGTGTCCGCCCTGTTCCTGTTCACCGCCGTCAGCCTTTTCCCCTGTACGTCGATTCTCGTCACCCCCGGAGCGGCGGCGGACGGATCCGCCATTATCACCTACTCCTGCGATGGAGAGTTTCACCCCCACCTGCGCATCATCCCCGCGGCGGATCACGAGCCCGGCACCATGATGGACGTCTGGAGTTTCCGGGGCAACAAGGGCAAAATTCCCCAGGTCGCCCATACCTGGAAAGTGGTGGGCCTCATGAACGAACACCAGCTCGCCATCGGGGAGACCACTTTTGACGGCCGCCTGGAACTTGTCAACAAAAAGGGCATGATCCACTACTATCCCCTGATGCTCATCGCCCTGCAACGAGCCCGTACCGCCCGGGAAGCCATCACCGTCATGACCGATCTGGTTGAGAAATACGGCTACTGCAGCAGCGGCGAATCCTTTTCCATAGCCGACAAAAAGGAAGCCTGGATCATGGAAATGGTGGGAACCGGACCGGGCGGGAAAGGGGCCGTATGGGTGGCCCTGCGCCTTCCGGACGGTACCGTATCGGCCCACGCCAACATGGCGCGGATAGGGACTTTCCCGTTGAATGATCCGGAAAATTGCCGCTATTCCTCGAACGTTATCGATTTCGCCGTTAAAAAAGGGTATTACGACCCGGCTTCGGGCAAACCCTTTCACTTCGCCGACGCCTATTGCCCCCCCACGGAAGAGCAGGTTCGTTATTCCGCCCGCCGGGTATGGAGTATTTTCCGCCGGGTGGCGCCCTCCCGCAACTTCTCTCCCGCGTACAGCAACGGCCGCGGCAAGGGCAAGCCCTACCCCCTGTGGATCCGCCCCGACAAAAAACTCGGCGTGCGGGACGTCATGAACCTGCACCGGGATCACTATGAAGGCACGGAATTCGACATGACCCGGGACCTCTCGGCGGGCCCTTTCGGCGCTCCCGACCGCTGGCGCCCCATGACCTGGAAGGTGGACGGCAAGACCTACGGCTGGGAACGTCCCATCGCCACCCAGCAGGCGGGATTCGTTTTCGTTTCCCAATCCCGGGCCCACATGCCCGACAGTGTGGGCGGGGTCTTCTGGTACGCCATGGACAACCCTTACACCTGCGTGTTCGTGCCGCTGTATACATCCATCACCGAGCTGCCCCCTTCCTATACACGGGGTTCCCTGCAACAATTCAGCCGCGACTCCGCCTGGTGGGCATTCAACTTCGTGGCCAACTACGCCAACCTGCGCTTCAGCCACATGATCCAGGACATCCGCGCCGTCCAGACAAAGGTCGAAGACCTTGAATTCGCCTTGCAGCCGGCCATCGAGAAAACCGCCGGCAACCTTCTCGAGTCGACGCCGGAGCAGGTGGCGCCCTTCCTGACCCGCTGGTGCGTGAGCAACGCGGAAATGGCGGTTCGGGACTGGTGGGAACTGGCGGACCGCCTGGTGACCAAGTACAACGACGGATACATCAAGGATGAGAAGGGCCGCCCCAGGGAAGTGGGCTATCCCGAATGGTGGTTGCGCGAGGAAGTCAAGAGGAATCCGGAAAAGTACCGCATCCGGGAAAAACGCCAGGGAGAGGGTGAACTCTGAACCCGAAGGGAGGCGACATGGATATCACCATACCCAGTGAAGTAACCCCCCTGTACAATCAGGGCGGCGTGGAGGGACGACGCATCAGCTCCCGGGACGGAGTCGAAATCATCCACATGACCCTCGCACCCGGATCCCTGCTCGAGCCCCATACCACGCCTTTCGACGCCCAATTCTTCATCCACCGGGGTGAGGCGGTCCTGTTGATCAGGCATCAGGAGATTCCCGCGCCCGCCGGCGCGATCCTCGACTGCCCCGGCGATACGCCCCACGGCATCCGCAACGACACAAAGGAAGAGATCGCCGTGCTGGTGATCAAGTATTTGCAGGGCTAATCCACGCCCCCTTTGCATGGTCCGGGCCAATCCACGGCTTGCGCGTGAACTTCCCAGGCTTCGTCGTCTTCGCTCTCCACGAAATCCAGGTAGTAATAGGTGCCGCCGTGGATGGTGAAGTAGTTCTTGTCCCCCTGCATGCGCACCAGGAAATCGACTTCCTTGGCGGCCGGCAGGAAAAATGATTTGATGACCTTTCCCGCCGAATCCAGGCGCAGAAACTCGACCTTGCCGTCTTTACGGCGGGGAGTGCTCACGTAGACCGCGTCTTTATCGGCGGTGATGTAGCCGATGGCCGGCAGATATTCGGGATACACCAGGTTGGGGGAGAGATCGTTCAACACCTTGGCCCTGCCCTGCTCCTTAACGGCCCTGCGCAACGCCGGGATCTTCATCAGATCTTCCAGCCCCCGGCGCTTGTGCGCGGCGGTAACCGCCACCGGAGCCGCTTGCCCTTCGATTTTCCGGACCCGGTTGCCCTGGCCGTCAAACACCTCGATAACGAATCCCTCGGGGCTTTCCTCGACCCAGAGGTGGTCCTGGACAACGGCGATGTTCAAGCCGTCCGGAAGCGCGTTGATCTTGCCCTTGAAGTTAAAGAACTTCTGGCGGTACACCCCGCGGATCTCATTGAACTCCGGGTCCATGATGGAGGCCACGAAGTAACTCTCTCCGCCGGCTCCGTATTGCAGGCGCAGCACCGCGTAATTTTCACCCAGGGGCAGGACCTGGAGAATGCCGGGACTCTTGCGTTTCTCTTTCAGGAATCCGCCGGAGCGATCGAAGTAAACAATCTTGTTGCGGCTTTCCGCCAGGATGAATTCCGGGTGAACCGAAAAAATGATGGTCCGGGCGGGATCCAGCTTGAACTCTCCCGGGCCTTCGCCGTCCTTGCCGATCCGGAATTTCTTTTTCATGTCCGGCAGGGAGAACACGTGGATGTATTGCCCCTCCGCCACGAACAATTCGCTACCGTGTACCTGGATCATCTGGGGCTTGAGCACCCCTTCCAGCACGCCCAGGCGCGCGGCGGCGAGCGGCATCGCCATGACCATTGCCAGGATTCCCGATACAAGCACCGCGGACATCCGATTTCGTTTATTCGTCATGCAGAAAGATACGCCGGGGAGAACGGGAAAGTTCTTTCGTCCCGCCCATCACGGACGCCCGGCTATTGCAAAAGAGCCATGCTCCAAGAAAGAATTCAGTATTGGTAATCTTCCCGGACCGGGCTGAACACGTCGCATACCCGGGTGGCGACGGAACCGGCCCGGCCGCCGTGCTCG
>Ga0272441_10007733_pt1 | contig 17353 bp, 15 predicted proteins | sample SSMProp6N_FD_193582 | JGI IMG/M metagenome (GOLD analysis project Ga0272441, IMG submission 193582) | Marine sediment archaeal communities from Little Sippewissett salt marsh, Falmouth, MA, United States - SSM-Prop-6N | ecosystem: Environmental > Aquatic > Marine > Wetlands > Sediment ...
GTTGACTGCATGCTGAGCCCAAGAGAAAGCTAAACCGTCTAACTTTGTCAATCCACATTTTCGTCAAAAACAGATAGCAGTTCGTCTGAACAGAAAAATAGCAGATTTAGGCAGGAACATTTCAAGAACTGTTTAAAAGCTTCCACCGGAAACAGTTTCATTCAATGTGGGAAACTGAACTTGTGGGAGGCACCGCGCATAAAATCGAAGGCTGATGTAACCAAATCTGGTGCAGTTCTTTTGGGGAAGCATGTTGCATGCGACGCCTACGATGAGTGCCGCCCAATAAGAGTTGTTAGTCACGCCCACGCTGACCACATGGTGGGGATGGGTAAGAGCCTGAAGACCTGTGAAGTAACTGTGATGACTCCGGCTACGAAGGACATGATAGACGCGTTGAAGGGTCCCAGATGGTTAGCTAGGGGAGCAGTTAAAACTCTGGATTACGGGGAACCACTCACCTACGAGGATGAGACCCTGACCCTGCATTATGCGGATCACATTTTGGGGACCGCTCAGGCTCTGGTGGAGGATAAGGAGCAGACGCGGATACTATACACCAGCGACTTCAGATATTCCCGAACTCCGCGGGTTGAGGCGGACATACTTGTTATGGAGGCAACCTACGGTGACCCGGTCAGGGTTAGACCCTTCGGGATGATGGCTGAGGGCATCCTAGTTTCTATGGTGGAACAGGGTTTGAAGCGGGGACCAGTGTACGTTTTTGGTTATCACGGCAAGCTTCAGAAGATGATGCGGATACTGTACGAGGCGAAAATAAAGACTCCGTTTATTGTTCCAGAAAAGATTCATCGGGTTTCAAAGGTTTGTGAACGGCATGGAATGAAGCTGGGCAAGCAGCTTCTCCCCTTTGACTGCGAAGAGGCTCAGTCCATACTGGCACAGAATGAGCCGTCCGTTGTCTTTTATCATTCATATTCTCGGAGAAGGGTTGAGGGGGAAGCCTTGAAGATTCGTGCAAGCGGCTGGGAGTTCAGGAAGCCGTGCCGAAGAGTGGGAGAAAACGATTACGTGGTTGCCCTGAGTGACCACTCTGATTTCAATGAACTGCTTCAGTACGTGGAAAGATGCAACCCAAGAATGGTCATAACCGACAAGCACAGGTCCGAGGCTGCAGGAATCTTCGCAAAAGAAATCGAAAAACGGCTGAAAATCCCAGCAAAAGCCGCTCCAACATAGCAAAGCATTAAGAAGTTCATATGTTTATTCTGAAATTCTTTAATTAATTATAGACTAAGCCATAAATCAATGAAGCATTCTTATTACCCAAATTCTTATTATCTCGTCTAACGAGAACGTTGCTGTGGAAGTATAAGCTATGGAAGGTCCAACGATTAAGGGCGAATCCTTCAAAGAAATCGTTATACTGGAGCGCACCCGCTTCAAGGCTGTCGACGATTTGGCACGTTTCGCAAGCATTGCGGTAGGCGGAAAAACAACCGGAGTCTACTGGGCAAACGGAGTCGTATTCATCTACTACCCATTACCAACATCAACCGAGATTGCCGCCAAGGCACTCATCGAAGAAAAGAAGGTTTACTGGGCATTCGTAAGTTACACGCTCATGCCCCAATACAAGCCAATAATAGAGACAAAAGAGCGGATAATGGTTCCCGTCATTGACATGACCACCAGCAACCTGTTCAGCAAGGTTGCCAGCTGGCTGAAGAAGCAGCCTTAAACCCCTTTTTTGTGTAGCTGGGCTACTGAGTGAACCGGCTTTTTGTTCGGCTCATGAACGCCTCTAAGTAATCATTGAATTTTCCGCACTTCTTCAAGTAGAGACCATAGTCTACGAGGGCAGCCATGCCCCGAGCTGCATCCTCAGGCGAGAAATAGGATGGAATACCTAACTTGTCGAATCTTGAGCGGATGTGAAGCGCCATCTCAGTTTCGCCCACGTCACAAGCAACAACAGGTTTGACGCAATTTTTGGTCAGCTCTGCCACACGGTCAACAAAGTCCTCCTGAAGGGCAGGAAGATGATGCAAACCCAAAACAATGAGACCATCAATTTCAGGGTCTTCAAGAAGAATCCGGGTGCCCCGCTCAAACATTTCAGAGGTCACCGAGCCGGTCAGGTCAACAGGATTGTAGTTAGTTGCGAAACGGGGAATCTTTCCCTCCCGTTTAAGCGCCTCAAACTTTTCGATTGTTTCTTCAGAAAGCTTCTTCACGTTCAATCCCTGAGCCACACACTCGTCAACAGCCATGATTCCCGGACCGCCCGCATCAGTTATTATCGCAACATTGTTTCCGGCAACAGGAGGCTGAAAAGCCAAAGCTTTGCCCATATCAAAAAACTCCTCTAGATCTTCTGCCCTTAGAACCCCAACCTGCTTGAAGGCGCTGGAGTAAATATTATCGGAGCCGGCGATGGAGCCGGTGTGAGATGCGGCTGCTCGGGCTCCCGCCTCTGACCGCCCCACCTTCAAGGCGACAACAGGCTTCTTGCAGGTGACTTTCCTCGCAACCTCCATGAACTCTCTTCCGTTGTCGATGCTCTCAGCGTAGAAGAGAATAACCTGCGTGCTGTTGTCATACAGAAGGTAGTTAAGCATCTCCGACGCGGTGACGTCCGCCTTGTTTCCGAAGCTTACAAACTTACTTATTCCCATCTGTTTGCCCGTCAGATAGTCCAATGCCGCAGCGCCGAAGGCGCCACTCTGGGTCACTATGGCTATGGGACCTGCCATGGGACGGGGTGTGGCAACCACCTCATCTCCGGTGGTGAGGGTTTTGGTTTCAGGAAGAAACAGCATGTCCACGCCAGTTTGGGAGTCGAAGACGCCTAGACAGTTAGGACCGAGAACTCGGATTCCAGCCTTTTTTGCGATTTCGGTCACCTCTTCTTCTAGCTTGTGGTTTCCAACCTCGCTGAATCCTGAGGTGATTATTACAGCCGCTTTCACTCCTCTTTTGGCGATTTCTTTCATAATTTTTGGAACAATTTTGGCGGGAACAACTATGACCGCCAAATCCACCTCGTCTTTTATGTCAACTATTGAGGGGTAACAGGTGAAGCCTTGGATGGTTTTTTCTCCAGGGTTAACGGGATACAGTTTTGCCTTGAACAGGTTTCTTTGCTTGTTGATTACAAAGTTTTTGAAGATGACGTGCCCTGCCTTCATTGTTCTGCGGGAGGCACCTATCACCGCAACTCCCCGCGGCTCAAAGAATGTGCGCATCTGCTCTACTGAAAATTCCATTTCTCTCTTCTCCCTAACAGGTAACTTTTCGGTTACTGTTTCATTTGCTTTTTGGGTCTTATAATTACTACGGGGCGATGCTTCACGGTGTTGAGCATTTCCCAAGTTACGTCATTCAAGCCAACCTTGAAGTTTTCGACCATATCCCAGACGTTTTTGCCTGCTCCGCTTCCCCGTTTTCGGTTAGCCAATTTAGCGATTTCGATAGCCTCTTCGGTTGATATCCGGGGTCCAGCAACCGCCAGTGGAGTGGCTCTTTTCTTCAACTTAAGAGACCTGCCAGCCACGTATGCCAAGACTCCTCCGATAGAATGGATTCCTTTGAGCGGTTTAGGGCGAGGAGTAAAGTGGAACCCCATAACCGAGTAGGTTTTGTCTGTGTCCACTATAACAACTGACACGTTTTTTCCGAGTTCAGACCTGATTTTTTCGCGAAGTTGACCTGCAACCTCTTGGGCATTCTCTAAGGGAAGCGCAACGTAGGAGTAGGGGAGATTGCTTCCGTCAATGGCGCCCTCTGATCCATGCATCAAGGCTCGCAGAAAACCGCTCTGCATCAAGGCTAGCTGCTTGTGGCGGCTCCCCTCCTCAGCAGGGTATGAGCTGAGAAACTGTATGGTTTTCAGTTTCATGTGGCATTTGCGTCCCAGAATGTATGGCCATGCAATCCGCATCCAGTATTTGGCTATGAATTGTGCAAGGCTGCCGGGTTCCACAGTTTTTTCGTCGACTATGTTGCCGAGCGCTGTGGAAACCGCTTTCTCGGAGACCGTTACGAAGTCTCCGTTAGCCACTATGTCTTTTATGGCTTCGATTATGTCTTTGGTGTAGTCGTCTCCCGGCTTCCAGTAATGGGATTCAACTGCGCGAGTCTTGTATCTGCCAACCACTTCTCATCACAGTAATGTTTAGTGCTCTGTTTTCTATGGAGTTACCCGAAATAAATAGGTGATATGGTTTTGACCCTGAAGAAAAGCTGGATGCTAGTGTTTGGGTTTAATGTGTTTTCTGTAGATTATGGCTGCCAGCAGCGTCGCTACTATGAAGAGGGGCAGAAGCGGAAATAACGGAAATTCGGGTACTACCCAGCTTCCTTTGATTGCCGCTTGGAACGTGCCTTGGGTGTATGTGAAGTGTATGGAGCTGTGTGTGGCGTTTTCGGAGGCTATGTAACTGCATGCCTCGTTATCTACTGTTACCGTCCACGGGTCGCCTTTAATGAGGGCTCTAGGAAAAGTCACGTTGCAGTAGCATGCTGCATCTGTTTCGCCTGAAACTTCAAAGCTTATCCTACCCGATGGCTTGTCGAAAACTATCTGTGACACCGTGCAGTTACTGAAAACCGAGATAGACGCCTCCGTCATGTTATGGTCGAGGGTGAACTCGTTTTGTGGGTCTGTTTTGTATTCGTTCAGGTAAGGCGAATAGGTTTTCACGATTATCTTATCTTGCTTAGGACAAAAAGTGAGTGTTCTCAGCCACCCGCTTTCGATGTTGCTTGCGTTCTGGTAGTCTGAAAGCAGCTGGTACACAACATGCCCGTTCACAGTATCAATGAGGCTGCTTTGTGTGCCTGCATGACCGCAGAGGACAAGAAAAATCTGTTCTGCATGCTCTCTTACGAGGTTGTACCACATTCTTTCGCCAATATCTGACCTCCGATCGGGATTGTAGGGACCTTTGATGTAGTCGTGGGTTGAAACAATCACCCTGCTGTTCGGATGCTGGTCAATCACGTTGCTAGCCCAGAACAGCACATCGTCGTTTGGATTGTACTGGATATGGAAGATCAGGTAATCATCGCCTCCAGCAGAAAACAGTTGGTAACTGTTTGTGTTGTCTCCGGTTCTGTGGGTTCCGCCGTACCAGCTTTTGCCGCTGAATCTTTCGTACCCAAAGTAGTTGTTGTAGTTTGCTAGGTCATTAGGTTCTCCGTAATATCCATCATGGTTTCCGGGTAGGACTGCCCAGCGTACATTGTCGTCTAGCTTGCTCATGCTCTGGTTCGCGTATTCCCACTGGGTTATGTTGCCGTAGCTGTCGACAATGTCTCCCAGATGAGTAACAAAAACGATGTTCAACTCTTCTTTGTTGTCTACGACCCATTGGGTTTGGTTGTCGAATAGCCACGGGTAATATCGTGTGTAGCCTTGGGTGTCGGGAATAACGATGATGGTGAAGTTTTCGTTCAAAGGATTATCAAAAGAGGTGAAGATGGTTCCCGCTTCTTCATCTGGCACGATTGGGTTGGCTGTTGCGTCAACCAGAATCAGACTTGAGGACAGAGTCGCAAAACCGAGAATCAGCAGTGCCACTGTTGCAGCGAGTCTGGTGTTCATTTGTCTTCTCCGAAATGTTACCATCATAACGCTAATAAAAGTTGTAGCGAGAACTGAACAGAGCTTATATCATATCAGATGCAAAACAGTATGCTGGTCAAACATGAAACGGGCATCTCTTCTGCTCTTCATTCTCTTGCTTCTTTCGGCAGTGACTGTTGCGGGTTCCGCAACTCCAACTGCAACAAGAAATCTGATTTACGTCAGGTCGGATGGTTCAGTTGAGCCCTCAACCGCTCCCATTCAACGGGTCGGAAACGTTTACACACTCACTGCTGATGTTCTGGGGTCGATTATTGTGGAGATGGACAACTGTGTGATTGATGGTGCAGGTTTCACTCTTCAGGGAACAGGGGCTGACGATGCTGCATCGAATACCAACCAAATCCTACAAGCAAATTTAGGTTCTGACCAGAAGGTTGACGAAAGAACTGTTCCCACATCGGATAACACGGGAGTATACAGTTGCGCGCAAAACTTGACCATAATGAACCTGAAGATAATTGAGTTCTGGTGCGGTATTGAGCTTGAAGGGTCCTCGGACAACCAGATAGTTGGGACTGAGATAGCAGGCAACAATCAGGGTGTATGGATTCATTCTTCGTCAAACAATAGTATTGTCGGCAATAGTGTCACAGCCAACAGTAATGGCATCAGCCTCACGGCTTCTTACAATACGGTTCATGGAAACACCATAGCAAACAACCGAGGCTACGGCATCCAGCTTGTCTGGTCCTTTAACAACGTTTCAGAAAATGTGATAACAAACAGCGACCACGGAGTTCAGCTTGATGGCTCCTGCCGCAACACCTTCAGAAATAACGTTTTCAGCGCCAACACCTACAGCGTATATGTTTCGGGGTATCTGCTTACAGACTTCCTTCAGGATATAGACGAGACAAACATCGCAGAGGGCAAACCCATCTATTACTGGGTTAACAGGGAAGACCTGACGGTTCCCTCCGATGCCGGATGGGTTGCGCTCGTAAACTGCACCGGCATATTGGTTCAAGACCTGAATCTCGCCAAGAAGTGGCAAGCCTCCGTGTTGCTTGCTTACACCGCAGAGTCAACGGTGACCCGCAACAGCATAACAAACAGTAACCAAGGAATATGCCTTATCGGCTCCGTGAACAACAGTATTTCTGGAAACACTGTTACAGGTAGTGGAGACGGAATCGCTGTTAAAGAGTCGTCGGACTATAACGTAATCTCTGAAAACACTTTGGCAGAAAACAATCAAGGAATCTACCTGCGTGAATCTTCGAACAGCACGTTAAGAAGAAACGTTATGACGGGCAACGAAAGACATCTGGTTGTTTACTGTGGTGACACCGTTTACCCTCAAGGGCTTTTGAGATTCATTCATGATGTGGATGCCTCAAACACGGTGGATGGTAAACCAGTGGTCTACTGGATTAACGAGCACGACAGGACTGTGCCATCCGACGCTGGGCACGTGGTGCTTGTGAACTGCACAAACATACGAATTGAAAACTTGAACATAGGTGAGGGAAGCAGATTACACCTCGCTTGGTCAACAGACTCGTTCATAACAAGGAACACCGTAAGTGGATACGACATCCTTCTGTATCACTCCTCAAACAACATTGTCTCCGGAAACAATGCGTGTGGTATTACCCTCTATTTTTCGTCAAACTGTAGCATAACCAAAAACAACGCAGCAAACAGCAGAGAAGGAATTAGCCTTTCAGCTTCTTCACACAACAACATCACAGAAAACAGCATAAAAGACAACAACCACGGCATTTACCTTGATTATATCCAGACAATTAGCGGAGTCTCGGACCCCGACCCAAACGCCACGGTTTATGCATACAGGAAGTATGAATCATCACACAACATCATTTCTGGAAACAACATAACATCAAACATGCTGACGGGCATTGGCATCCGCCGTTATTGCTCAAACAACACAATAGAAGACAACAGTATAACCAAAAACAGCGACGGAGTTGACATAGACGGAGAAAACAACACAGTTACTGGAAACCGCATAACCGACAACAGTGATTGTGGAATTAGGGTCGATTCTTTAAATAATACAGTTTCCGAAAACTACTTGTTAAACAACGGCGAAGGCGTCAGTCTTTCTGATGTTTCAGACATCACCGTTTCTGGAAACAAAATCTCAAACAGCACAATAGCCATCAATCTTGAAGCATCCTCGGATAACTGTTTAGTTGGAAACACCATAACAAATAGCACGTGTGGCATCAATCTCGTTAGACAGCCAGACTATGGCACAAATATTCCCGTTTACAGTATTCGTCAAGGCTCTTTGCGTAACAACGTTTCTGAAAACCTCATAAGCGACTGCACCTTTGGCGTCCAACTGGACCATTCTTCAAACAACACATTTGTCCATAACAGTTTCGTCGGCAACCCAACTCAGGTCGTCAACCTCAATTCCACCTACGCCAACACTTGGGATGACGACGCAGAAGGAAACTTCTGGAGCGCCTATACGGGAACGGATAGTGACGGCGACGGCATAGGCGACACGCCCTACATCATTGACGAAAACAACCAGGACAACTATCCACTCATGAACCCGCTTGAAACCGAGTCTGACGGCAATCTATCAACAGTGCTGATGCTGGCTGTGATAGCCGCTGTTGTGTTAGCCATCATAGTGGTTGGCGTATTCTATAGACGAAACAGAAAAAAGCAAACTGGCTAGTTTCCTTTCTCGCGCACATTCACTGTGTGATTGTCTGGTAGTAGCTTCTGTCGTCGCCGAAAGCATAAACGTGCCCGTTACGGAAACTGACATCCACTCCGCCACAGTCTGCACCATCAAGCGTGCATCTCCAATCGAGGCAGGACGAAAACGAGTCCACAGACACAGTAAGCTTCAGGTTACCCACCGCTGTTGTAGAGTTTTCTGAGACATCAATTAGGTCTAGCATGTTTCTCATTGCCTCCAACTCCGAATCTCCAGAGTAATCCTGATAGTTTTGAAGAAAGCGGCGTGCCAAGTCACGAAGGTCAGTAGGCTGCGGTTCAGTGTAGTGTGGTGAGCCTTCCAGTATGCGCATAAGACACCAAGACAGAGTGTTGTTTCTGAATTTGAAGAGCACATCTATCTTGCTTGTTTCTGATTCAAGCGTGTATTTTCCAGTTACTTGAGCAAGACCATCCAGCCAATCCGGATACGTCACCGCGGTTCCCAGCAGGGTCACATTATATTCTGCCACATCTATTCGGACCACCTCTTCCAAGAAAGCCAGCACCTCGTCTGCTTCAAAGCTTTCCGCCACGTGTGCAGTAGGCAAGTGCGCAAACAAAACCGACAACACCGCAACAAGAACAAGGGCAGAACACAGTTTTCTAGTCCACAGGCTCATCTGCCAGCTTCCTCCCCTTTGAGTAGCCTGAGGTTTCCGTCGCCCCACACTCTCATGTAGCACATTGCAGGCTGCTCCGGGTTATCGGGGTCAGCCATAAGATATCCTGTGTAAAGTTTGCAGTCGCCGAATGATGATTGCATGTGCGTCTCCTCTGCTGCTGCGTCAAGAGCATCGTTTACTGTCCAGCCGTCATACAGTGCATACTTGAAGAATAGGGACGCAAAATCGCCGTAATCGAAATCGGAGTACCCTGTTTTGTTGCTGAACCAGATGGAGTAAACATCGAAGCCTATGAAGCAGTGGTTGCTGCCGTCAGGGGAAGCGTAGCCGTCAGCCTCTAACTCTGTTGTGTCCATCCAAGATGCCATCATGCCAACGCTGTGACCGTTCTCATCTATCTCCCCTATCATGTCTTCTGCTCCGTAGCCGCATGTCCACAGAAACACAAAATCGTGGGTTCCAACGCTCACCCGGTCATGTATCAGATAGTCCATGATGTATTCTTCTCCGTAGCCCCCTGCGGCGTAGAGTGTCCAATGTTCCCCGAATGTGCAATTCTCCAAGTCACAGTGTCCTCCTAGGCTGTGCCCCTTGTAGAAAATCGCCGTGAAGTTGTAGTTTTCTTCGCAGTAGCTGACGTTACCGTAAAGTTGGTCTGGTTGGGTGCCGTTTCCCCAAAAATTTTCAGTATAGTCGTAGGCGTGCGCGTCAGCAAAGAAGCCGTAGATGATGTCGCAGATGTCTCTGGATGCGGTGTGTTCGGTTTCTCCGCCCATATATGTTTCGTCAGCGTAGTCCATGGTGCCCCAGATTATGAAGGCAGAACCCCCATCTGGGTGTGAGCCAGCTTCGTTATCAATGGATAAGATTAGAGCTGAAAAAACTAACAACACCGAAAGCAGCACACAGAGGGTCAGGGCAACATTTTTCTTCATTTGATTCTTTCCCTTTTTTTCAGTTTCTTCTAATCGCCAAACTATCATATGTTTTTCTTAAAGTTATAAACTGTGTCAACATGGATACAACGTGACAGTAACTTTGGCTGTTGACAAATCAGCAAGCACCTCTTTTAACATTACAGAATGGACCAGAGCGGATAAACTGAGTCTATGAGAGCAAACGGAACGGTTTAAGAATCTCAAATGTATTATTTTAAGTTACCAAAGTTTTGAGGTTTTCATAATTGTCTGAACTAAACTGGAAAGCAATCCTCGAAGCAGCAGTGAAAGTTGAAGAACAATCCATTGCCCTCTACACCATGGCGCTGAATAACGCCAAATACCCATCATCCAAGGTTTTCCTAAAACAACTGGTAGACGAGGAAAGGGGACACAAAAACAAGCTCGAATCCATACTGAAAGACAAAAACAAGCTTTCGGATCTGGGTTCAAGCGGAGGTGAAGTTCAAGACCTCAAGATCGTTGACATGCTGGAGGACACTCCGCTGTCTGATGGCGCAGATTACGAGGCTATACTTGTTTATGCGGCGAAACGGGAAAAGAGCACCTACGACTACTACAAAACGTTGGCTCTGGGGCTCAGAGGAACAAAGCTGGGTGAACTGTTCTCTAAACTGGCGCAAGAAGAGCTGGGGCACAAAAACAAGCTGGAAAAAGAATACGACGACTGCATACTAACAGAAAACTAGCAAGCCTTCACTTCTTTGAGTGAAACCGCTTATCTGCACAGATTAACGGCGCTCGTCCCCTGTCAATTTTTTTGGTTACCCGAACAAAGTTTTATTTCTTTATTCCCCTGTTCTCTAGTTACCGTTCAACTGAATCTATTGGAGCATGACTGTTATGGAGCCTGCGCAACTGAAAACCGTTTTGCGGAGCAATCTGCCCCTGCTTGCGGTTCTGTTCGGCTTCATTTTGTTGTCGGTGGCTACGGGACAATTCAGCAACTACGATTCACAGCTGGAGTATAGTGCGGCGTTGGGTGTGAACGAGTGGGGTTTGCCTTACCACGAGTTCGGTCACTTCATAAATCAGCCGCCGCTGGGCTTCTACGTTGGAGCACTGTTTCTCAGACTCTTCGGCTCGTCCTACAGTGTGGCTGTAGCGGTGCCGACGTTGTTTGGTGTCGGATGCTTAGTGCTGCTTTACGAGATTGGCCGAGTCCTTTATGATAAGCGGACGGGCTTGTTTGCGGCAGCCCTTTTCGCGTCTACTCCTTGGCATATTGTGCTTTCCAGAAGCTTCCTCATCGATGCACAGTGCCTTTTCTTCAGTTTGCTCTATCTGCTGGTGGGAATCTACGCAACAAAAAAGAATTCGGCGAAGCTGCTCCTGTTGTCTGGAGTGTTTTTTGGTGTTGCCTTCCTAACTAAGGCGTTTGCGGTGTTCATGCTAGTTCCGCTTGCGATATACTACTTCTATGCTGGACAAAGAAATCTCTGGCGAACCTTCATGGGTGTAATGTTTTTTGTGCCCGCCTTAATCTTCACTTACCTGTGGTATGAAGTAGTATCGACGAGAGGCTTTTTAGCTGCCTTCACCCACGACGACTTCAACTTCTACATCACTGGCGCTGAGCCTTCACCCTTTTTTGTGGTTAACTATCTTCTAGGTGCCTTGGGGATACTTGTTTTGATTGCAGGCGCTGTGTCTCTGCTGATTTCTTTTGAGCGAAGAAAGAGTCTCGGAAAAGTCTTCGGGTCTGACCTGATTTGCTTGGCAACCGTTGCCGCAGTTGTAGGCGTGAACATGTTCTTGGTGCTTGGAAAGAATCTGGTGTGCCCATACAACAACCCCATCAAGTATGATTACCAGTTTCTGCCGCTGTTCTGTCTGCTTGCCGCTTCACTACTCAACAAACTCTATTCACTCGACTTGGCAGATTTAGAGGACAAAAGAGGCAAACTGGTTTTTTTCTTCACGCTTTCGGGGTTAGTTCTGGTGGCTGCGTCTATGATTCAGAACGTTCTTGTTTTGAACGGCTACGTTACTCAATCTGGGGTCCTGTTCAGTGTTGAGGGCGAGATGGGCTACTCCTTTGAGCATACCGCACTGAACGGGGCGCCTTACATTCCTTGGCTGTTTCAGTGGTTAGGCTTCGCTATTATTGCTGGCAGTCTTGTTTGGGCAAACAGAAAAAAACTGAAAACGTTAGAAACCGCGCTTCGACAAATATGACTCGTCAATATTCAATCATTGAAAAACGGATTGAAGTTTCCTTTTTTCTTCACCCGCTGCTATGTGGGCTCTTCGTGTGGGTTCAGGTAGCCGATATTTTCCTGTGCATTCCAGCACAACGTCTATTGCTCTCTTCAGCGACACCCTGTGACCGACGCTGACATAAACAGGTTTGGTTCCCTGTTTCGTGACCACCTCGGCGCCTACCACCTTCCCCTTATATGTAAGCGGCGCCCACCAGCCCTCACCACTCTGCTCTACGTTTCCACATAGTAGACTCTTCGCAACTCCAACAGTCGGCTTATCCAGAATCAAGCCCAGATGCGAAGCAAACCCCAAGCCGTAGGGATGAGCGAAGCCTTGACCATCAACCAACAAGACGTCCGGTTCGATGTGAAGCTTCTTTATCGCCGAATAAGCTGGCGGGATTTCCCTGAAAGACAGCAGGGTAGGCACGTAAGGGAAACGGGTTTTGGTGTGGGCAACCTGAACTTCAACCTCTGATAAGGTGCTAGCGTCTAGGACCGCCACTGCGCAGACAGAAGCATCACCAAGATAGGCAACGTCCACGCCAGCCACGTACTCAACAGTTTCAGGCAACGTATCCTCGAAGAGGAGCCTCTTGGATATGCGCATCTGCATTTCATGGGCTTTTTTTACAGAAAACTTTGGATTAAGCCTCGGCAATTCCCACTTTGCCCCTCAAACTGCTACAGTTTTTCGGGCTTTTCAGTTTTGGCTTTCCTTTTTGAGTGCCTTCTCCAGATTGGATAGAGAGCGTTCTAGGGCTCTTCTTCTAGCTTCGCTGGTGATGTCGCCTCTGGTGATTTCGATGAGGCGCCGGGCAACGTCGCCTTTTCTTCTCAAACCCTTAACGATTATGTAGGCGTCATCCAGAGCCATCAAATCCGAGTAGATGTTTTCCATCCTTTCCAGAGTCTTCTCAGCCGCCTCAACGTTTCCTCTCCGAATCAAATCAAGCGTTCTACGTCTGAGCTCTCCAATCACGTCCCCCAACGACAGCACATAGGGAGTCAATGGAACACCAATCTCTTGGGGGCTTACAAACCGGTCTTCCTGAATCAATGTGAGCAGTATGTGGGCTTCAGCATGCTCCTCGAAGGCGGCTCCAACCGAGCCACTGTAAAGCAGGTACGGATGAGCTTCTGCTGTCTTATGAAGCTTGGCGAAGAGCTTTTTTGCCTCTTTCAGCATGGATTTAGCGTCATCGAATCTTTCTTGGTGAGTAACCTGTATTGCCTGCTTAGAGAGACGTGTTGCCTTCCGCATGTCCCTGTTGACCTCTTCCCGAGCTGTTTCTCGTTCACTCAGCTCTGTCTGAATCTTTTCCAGAATCTCCTTCAACGCCATAAAGTTCACAGCCAGAAACACTCTAAACTGAAGCTTAGGTAAGCTTAATAGGCTTTTCCAAGCGGCTCAGCAGAACCACTCTACTATCAGGGGACTCATCCAGTATGTTATATCCCATCTCGTTGGATAACTGAGCCGCAAAGTCTCTGATTTCCATGTGAGATGGCATGTTGCTGCCATTCAATCTTAGCCTCGAAAAGCCCACATGCATGTACGCCTTCGGCTCCACGTAGGTTGGGTCTGCCTTTCTGATTAGCTGAGCGTAAACTTCGGGGTGCTTCAGGTTCACGTGCCGCGCCAGAGTCAACCTTATCACCGTGGGGCATTTGAAGCTGGGAAGCAACTCTAAGGTTTCGTTCAGTTTCTTCCATGCATCTGGGACATGGGGGCGGCAGACCTGAGTGAACGTTTTCTTGTCAAAGGCTGAGACTGAGATGTACAGTTGGGTGGGTTCCTCGCTTAAGCTGGAGAGGGTCTCTGAGACAGTTCCGTTGGAGACCAGGAAGGTGGTGAAGCCTCGTCTGTGAAAGCCCTTGATTAAGCCGTCCAAGTGGGGGTACAGGGTGGGTTCCCCTGCTAGGCTGATGGCTGCGTGCCGTGGCGTGGTTGCCTCTAAGCGTTTAGTTTGGTCAGCGTTGGGGTTTGCCTTGTATCCCGTCAATATCCGTTTCTGCTCTCTGATGCACCCCTCGATTATGTCCTCTGGGTCGTCCCATTGTGGCAGCCGGGTTTCGTCCCATCTTAGGTTGTGGTCTCCGCTTTGGGCGCGCCAACAGAAAACGCAGCCGAGAGTACAATGATACAGTGAGGGCGTCATCTGGAGGCACCTGTGACTCTCTATTCCGTAAAATTTCTGTTTGTAGCAGCTTCTGTTCTGAACTATGCTGTTGTAGAGCCATCTGCACCGTTTAACAGCCGAGTGACTGCCCACCAGATGATACTTCTGCCGCCGTAGCATAGCAACTATTTCGTCAGGAACCGGAAACTGCACCGCTTCAATCCACCAACATGTTAGAAGGATAAAGAATAGAAGAAGGAAATAAAAATTTGGCTAAACCAGTTGAAATTACAGAAAAGAAACTGTTGTGTTTTCCGTAAATTCCCTTTTCTGGGATGAAAAAAGGTTTCTGGGGGCGCCAACATGAAAAAATACCGTGATATGTCAAGGCGCCCTCTTTTTGGGTAAACGCTTAGTCTCGGAACTTTTGCAGTTTCTGCAACATCTCTTTGTCGCCTTTAGCGTCTCCGGCGCATGTTGCAATGATTCCGTCTACTACTCCATTCAGTCTTGCGGCTTTTTCTTCAACTGTGTCCATGGTAGCGGTTGCTGGCCAGCCAATCATTTCCATGGTTTTCTTGTTTTTGTCTGTGCCTACTAGGAAGTATGCGTAGATTGGTTTGTTTAGTTTCTTGCATTCGGCAGCAACTGCTTCAAGCATTGGGAATGTTTTATCTTCGAGCCTCATGAAGTAGACAAAATCCCAGTCGCCTCTTACACGTTTAATGTTGTCTTCTACAGATCGTCTGGATGTCAGCAGGCATCCTAGTTTCAGGTTCTTGAGTTTTACGTTTGTGCGCAGGAACTCTCGGGCGCCTTCAGAGGACTTTAATTCTTTGATTGGTTCACCAAAATGTGGTTTGTCGCCCATTGTGACGATTAAGCCATCAAGTCCAATGATGTCCGATGCTAAGGCTAAGCCTCCAACTTCAACTGAGCCTTTGTAGTGAAGAATGAATATGGGTACAACATACTTGTCGGGGTACTTGTGTTTGAGTATGCAGCTTACAACTACGCCGCTTGCTGCAGGAAAACCAGCAGCGCTATCAGTTACGTTCCATCCGTCAACAAGGTCTTTAAGTTCGTCAGCTAGTTTCTCAAATTTTCGTGTTGGGACAAATTCATTCAATATTTTCATGATTTCATCTCGGTTGATGGATACAGAGATTAGATTTAAAAACCTTTTGTAGATAGACTGTTTTGACGTAATTTATGGTTATTAACAGCAGTTACTACATATTCTCAGAGGTTGAGACGCGGATAAACGTCTAGGCTCACTTCTTGTTGGGGCACCAATAGACTGCTTATATAGTCCAAGGAACCTGCAAAATGCGGATATGTACCTGAAAAACAAAAAATTTATAACTTTCATTGGTTGAAGCATAGTTTGCTGATGGCATTAACCTCAAAGAATTTTTGCTTATGTGAAGGACGTGGCACATATTGGCTGAAACAAAATATTGTTCTCCAAAATGTCGTTTATTTAGATGCGCTAAAAGGGCAGTCATCTACCAAGGAAACAGGGTGTGGTGCAGATGGACCGATGAAGAATGCAACATATCAAACTGCAGCTACGCAACATGCGCAAGGAGACAGCTGCTGCCCGGTGGGGTATGCGGCGAATCCGTGAAACGCAAAACAGTTGAGAAAAAACTTGAAGACGATTTAATTCCATCTGTGAAACTCAAAGGCAAAGCATTACGGAAGCTGAGAGACAAAGAAATCTACTAGACGTTTTTGTTCGTCTGTCTGAAAACCGTTAAGGCACAAAAACTGCGGCTGCCAGAACAGTTGTCCACTGTCCAGTTTTTTCTCCTTTTGCGGACTGCGTTATGTTGCTTGTTTTGATGATCATTCCGCTGGTTTTGAATATCTGCTTCTTCTCGTCCCAGGCTTGTTCTGAGTCGAAGGGAATCCCCATTGTTGTCGCCAGCATCGTTGCCGCCAAATCTTCTGCGTAGTCTCCTGCTGTTTCGGCTGATTGACCGAATGAATGATGTTCAGAAAGGTACCCGTAGCTTTCCTTGTTTGATGGAATCGCAACGCCGATAGATGCTGCGATTAGCCGGTGAGGTTCTTTAACAGCGTTTTTGGACAAAACTGTGAAGGTTATTTCTCCGGGCTGTAGCTTTTTCAGTCCCTCTTCTTTGGAGATTAGTTTACATCCGGAGGGTATTATGCTTGAAACAGTCACTATGTTGCATCTATGGATTCCTGCGTTTCGTAAGGCTAACTCAAAGGATGCCAACTGCTCTTTGTGGCTGCCTACGCCCTTGGTTAGGAACATGTACTTCGGAATCATAACAGTCGCTACCCCCAAAGAGAGTTATTTTCTGCTTTCTTTGCTTGCCAAAAACCGGAAGTTATCCTGTGGAGACCCGCTTCACTACTGGGGGTCTCTTCTTCTTGAGGACACGGTAACCGCAGAAGGTGCATTTTATTCCTCCTCCGCGCAACTCAAGCTCTTCTGTTCTAACCTTAGCGCCGCATTTCACGCATTCGTAAGTTAGTCCACGTGGAGCCTTCTTTGACATTATATATGCCTCTAAACTGGGTAACCATGTTTCACAGGATTTAAATGTTTTCTATTTCGAAGACGCTGCAACATGATAGATGAAGCAAGTCGTTAAACACGTGGCTGTTTGGTCAAAGATTCAAAACAATCTCAGCTAAGGCTTTTGCACCGTCTTTCAACGCTGGAATTTTGTTGCTTTTTGCTTCTTCTATGGCATCAACCAAACTTTCCAAGCTGAGGTCTGAAAGAAACGTGGCGCCCACTTTTTTGGCAAAAATTTCAGAGTCTCTTCTTGGGAAAGTGCGTTTCAGCTCTGGGTTGGGCACAATGACTGAGGGCTTCTTGTAGACGGCAGCATCCAGCGGCGTGGAGCCCTGATGGGTTACAACAACCTCTGCGCCTGCAATAAGCTCATGAAAGCTTAAGGAAACATCTAGGACATTCCATTCTGGATGCTGTTTCCTGTAGGGTTCAGGGTCAACTTCTCCTGTCTGCAAAACCACCTTCTCTAGGCTGCTATCGCTCAAGACATCAAACAGGCGCTTGTAGCCAAGGGTTCCTCCGGTCACCAAAACGTAGCCTCCATTTTTGGGTTCGGTTTCGGGTTTC
>Ga0272441_10007734_pt1 | contig 17352 bp, 14 predicted proteins | sample SSMProp6N_FD_193582 | JGI IMG/M metagenome (GOLD analysis project Ga0272441, IMG submission 193582) | Marine sediment archaeal communities from Little Sippewissett salt marsh, Falmouth, MA, United States - SSM-Prop-6N | ecosystem: Environmental > Aquatic > Marine > Wetlands > Sediment ...
CCGGCCATAGGGCGTGGGACCCACCTGATCCCATTCCGAACTCAGAAGTTAAACCACGCTCCGTTCATGGTGCTAGTGTGGTCTTCGGCCACGTGAACCCAAGAAAGCTGGCAATCACTTTTACCTCAAATTGCTTTCTTGGTTTGTTTGTAGAAACTGGTGTTTGTTTTCTGTGGTGTACTCTATTTTTGGTGCCGTAATCTGTTAGGTGCGTATTTCTTGGAAATACTCAAAATTTATTACTAACCTCGTAGTTTTCTGAGGAAGAGTGAATGTAGATGCTTCTCCCTATTGCAGCGATGTTGTTCGGTCAAAACGATGTAATAGGGTGGATTGTGCAAATAATTTTTCTCGGTTTCTTCGTGGTTTTCATGTTTTACGGTCAGCGGTTCCAGATGATGGTTATGCTTAGAGAGGTTGAAACTCATCTGCGTCGTCTCAAGTTAATAAGAGATGATGGTCGAAGGCAAGCTCTGGAGACTATAAAGGAGATAGGGAAACCTGCAGGCGACCCCTCAGAGAGGCTTGACCAGTTTCTGGAGTACATAGCAATAGCGCCTCAGAGCATGGATCCTTCTGGTATAGTCTGGAAGTTGGAGCATGTTCTTGATGTTAGAGACGTCCGTTTCAAAGACGACGTGAAGCTTATGGCGCCAGAAGCAGATGAAGCGCAATTGAACAATCTGGAGAACACCTTGGAGGCTGCTATGGCGCTGAATATGATTTACAAGATTATTCGGCACTTCTATCTGCTGGGAAAAAAGACGCTAAGCCTATACATCATCATGCAAATCCAGATGGTTCTTCCTCTAATCATGAAACAGGCGGAAGCATACGCTCAGGCGTTAAGAGCCTTCTCGGTCGGTCAGCCCATCGGCGACGGCGCTGGACCTCTAGTTGCCGCCAAACTGATGCAGGGACATAAAATACGAGAGATAGCTAGGGATGTGGTTGCAGCCGAGGTGCCCATTGAAGGTCGAAAAGCCTATGTTCTGAAGGCTAAGGGTCCCGGAGGAAATGTGGGCAAGCCTGGAGATGGCATAAGAAAACTCATAGAAGAGAAAAAAGGCAAAATCTCCACAGTAATCATGATAGACGCGGCGCTGAAGCTTGAAGGTGAGAAAGTAGGGGAAGTGGCTGAGGGAGTAGGCGCTGCTATCGGAGGACCAGGAGTCGAACAGTTCAAGATAGAGGATGCGATACTTGAAAACAAGATTCCTGTGAACGCCATTATCGTCAAGCAGGACATTGGAGACGCGGTTTCTCCGATGCGGAAAGAGATTTTCGACGCGGCTGACCCTGTGATTGAGCGGATAAAGCGGTTGATTCTGGAGAGAACCAAGAAGGGCGATAACGTCATAATAGCGGGAATCGGAAATACGATAGGAATTGGACAGTAGGTGAAAGAGATGACTGATAATGTTGGGGCTGTTAGAAAAGTTTCACCCTTTTTCCTAGTGGTAATACTTATTTTCTTTGTTCTGTCATTGTTTGCTCTCTTCATAGCAGTACAATCCATTATCGAGCAAGCTGACTCATGGAATTCGTACTCTTTCCTGCTTATAGGCGTCTTTGGGCTAGTTCTATCAGTCTACATGCTGTTACAGACCCGAAGCAAATCTACGCAGATAACCCTTGAGTTGCCACGGGTGATAACCACGCTGGAGTGTCCGAAATGTGACTTCAAAAGCGTTCGAGACTTCCAGAGAGGCGACTACATGTTCAAAGAAAGTGGGTCCTGCCAGAAATGCAACGAACCGATGAAAATAACGGCAATCTACCGCGAAGCTAAGAAAAACGGAAGTTAACCGTTCAGGTTAACACAACACATCCGTCTTTGACTATCATAATGGTGTATTCTGCCTGAGCCACAACGTTTCTGCTGGCTTCAACAAAAACGGGGTAACTTATCACGGATTTGGATGAAAGAAGCTCAGAGAAGGCGTTTTTGTAGCTGCTGGAGGACGCAAATTTGTTCAGCCACCTTTCAGTGAATGGCAGGGTCAGAAAATTCTTTCTTATGTACTTCAGAATCTGTTTGGCGTACGGGTTCTTCAGGGACTTGTGTTTCGAGTAGCGGAAGATGTGGGCTTCCCGCAGTTCCTCAACTCTGCCTGCGGCACCTGTAACTGTCACGAAGGGTTCAACGCCGTAGACTTCTCCCTCCTTTAGTCTGGATGCGGACAGGTTAAAGACGTTGGGCAGAGACTTGCCCGCATGTATTATGTATCGTCTGATCAGGTGACCTGTCAGGTTGGAGACCGGTTTGTATCCCCGAGTCTTGATGACCTTCTGGATTTCTTTGCCGAAGCGGGTCATGGATAGTCCGGGTCGAAGTATCTCCACAGCCTTTTCCAGCGCCTCTTCCGCCGTTTTAACCATGTCAACGTACTCTGGGTGGAAACAGACGGTTGTTGCCGTGTCCGCTATAAAGCCGTCAACATGAACGCCGATGTCCACCTTAACCACCGCTCTTTCAGGTATTGTCTGTTTGTCGTTTGGGGACGACGTGTAATGTGCGGCGATTTCGTTGACAGAGACGTTGCATGGAAAAGCTGGCTTGCCTCCCTTCTCTCTTGTCATGCCTTCTACTCTTTCGCAGATGTCGATGATGGGCATTCCCTCTTTAACTGTTCTCCGCATCTCTTCGCGGATTTCTCTTGCGATTTTGCAGGCGTGCTGCTGCTTCTCCAACTCTTCCTCAGGAACTGCCATACTTACACACGAACTTCATTAAACGCTGTGGAGAGTTAAAAGAGTTAAGGATGCATAGTTCAGGTGCGGAATGAATGCTTTGCCTTCGAAAACCTTTAAACATCTAAACTCTACGGTTTAGCAAAGGTGGAACCTAACTTGGTTGATGTTGATGAAAGGAAGTCTGTTCTTGACCCTTGGGGAACAACAGTGGTTGACGACTACAATCACCTCTACGAAGAGTTTGGCATACAAAAATTCGACTCCATTCTACCTGGGATACCTGAACCAAGCATGTACATGCGGCGAGGAGTTATCTTCGGTCACAGAGACTTAACTCGTGTTCTAGAACAGATGGAAAAAGGCGAAGAATTTGCGGTGATGAGCGGCATCAAACCCACCGGAGAATTCCACCTAGGAACCCTCATGACCGCCAAGGAAATTATCTACTTTCAGCAGCAGGGAGCCCAAGCATTCTACGCCATAGCAGACATCGAAGCATACGAAGACAACAGGCTGCCATTCGAAAAAACCGAAAAAATCGCTGTCGGCAACGTTGCAGACCTGCTGGCGCTGGGCTTCGACCCAAAACGGGGGCACATTTACCGGCAGTATAAGGAGTTGCGGGTCCGAGATTTGGCTGTCCATTTTGGGGCTGGCGTAACATTAGCAACCATGAGGGCAATCTACGGTGAACGCCACATCGGATTGTATCTTTCAGCTCTTGTGCAGGCAGGAGACATTCTTATGCCCCAGCTCAAAGATTTTGGGGGACCCAAACCAACAGTGGTTCCTGTGGGCGTAGACCAAGATGCACACCTGCGTTTGACCAGAGATTTAGCTAACAAGTTTCGCCGCAAATTCAAGTTTGTTCCTCCCTCGTCTACTTACCACAAGATTCTGAAGGGGTTGGATGGTTCCCCGAAGATGTCAAAGCGGAATCCTATGAGCTACTTCACGCTGAACGAGACTCCCAAGGCTATTGGAAAGAAGATTATGAGCGCCTTCACTGGCGGAAGAGCCACTGTGGAGGAGCAGAAGAAGCTTGGCGGAACCCCAGAGATATGCCCCATATACGAGATTGAGATGTGCCACTTCGTCGAGGACGACAAGGATGTGGTGGAAACCTACAAGTGCTGCAAATGCGGAAACCTCATGTGCGGAGAACACAAGGCTAGAACAAAAAAGATTATTCTGAAGTTTGTTGAGGAGCATCAGAAGAAACGGGAAAAACTTGTTGACAAGGCACGCGAAATATTAGGGGTTACCTAGCCAAGAAAAAGTTTGCTTTGTTTCTTCTCTGGACGTTGAAACCTTTAAAGCCTTCTTGCGAATAAAGCTAAACAACGTTCCACTTAATATCTTAACTGGAGTTGCCAAGGAGAAGAAACAGGTGCCTGAACTCAGGGAAAATGAGCAGAAAACCTTGCTTGCCCTACAGAAACTGAAAGGACGAGCCCCAGTTGACCAGATAATAGACGCCAGCGGCTTAGCCCACGCAGCAGTCATGCGGGCAGCCCTCACCCTCACCGAAAAAAAGCTGACCACAACACACGAAACAAAACAAACCTTGATTCAGTTAAACGAGGAAGGGAGAACCTACGCCGAAACTGGGCTCCCAGAGAGACTTCTCCTTAGTGCCCTAGTCAAACTGGGCGGCGAAGCACAAGTTAACTCCGCAGTCGAGGAGGCGGGTTTGGAAAAAAGGTTTCTGTCTGTGGCGTTGGGGTGGCTTAACCGAAAGGGCTGGGCAACCATACAAAAGGGTGTTCTCAAGTCCTTGAAGGAGCCGCAGCTTGGAGAAGACGAGAAGCTCATTCGTTTGTTGTCTGAGAAGGGGTCTGTGACCGTTGAGGGGTTAAACCCGAAAATGCAGGCGGCTGTAGCTGTTCTGAAAGGACGGAAACTGGTGGACACCGAAGAGAAGACCCTGCGCGAACTAGAACTAACCAGTAATGGGTTGAGTCTGGTTAAGAAGGGCATCGAAGTCAATGAAGAGGTCAGCCAGTTAACCCCTGAGCTTATCAGAACAGGAAACTGGAGAAAAGTGAAGCTTAGACGATTCAATGTGGAGGCTCCGGGTCCAGAAGCTCTTCTCGGAAAACTTCACCCCGCCCAACAGATAATCCAGCACATCAGAGAAATCTTCTTGGAGATGGGCTTCACCGAGATTCGAGGCTCCATCGTTCAGACTGCATTCTGGAACTTTGATGCCCTGTTTCAGCCTCAGGACCACCCCGCCAGAGACGTGGTGGACACCTTCTATCTGTCTCATCCAGAAAAGGGGATGCTGCCAGAAAAGGATGCTGTAGAGGCGGTTGCTGCTACCCACGAGAACGGATGGACAACAGGTTCAAGAGGCTGGGAGTATGCTTGGAGCCCAGAAGAGGCAAAAAGGTTGGTGCTCCGAACCCACACAACAGCCGAAACCATCCACTACCTGTCTGAACATAAGGAGCCGCCAGTTAAGGTCTTCTCCGTGGACAGGGTGTACCGAAACGAGAAGCTGGACTACAAGCACCTCGCAGAGTTCCATCAAATCGAAGGAATCGTCATGGACAAGAAGGTGACGCTGCGGGACCTGATGGGAACCCTGACAGAGTTTTACAATAAACTGGGTCTCGAAAAGGTGCAGTTCTGGCCCAGCTACTTCCCATACACGGAGCCTTCCATGCAGTCCACCGTCTATGTTCCGGAGCTGAAAACTTGGGTTGAACTGTGCGGAATGGGTATCTTTCGTCCAGAGGTTTTGGCTCCTTTTGGGGTGAAGCATCCTGTTTTGGCGTGGGGAGGCGGCTTGGAGCGGCTGATTCTTCTTAAGTTGGGCATCGAGGACATCAGGCTGTTGTATAAGAACGATTTAGGTTGGATAAGGAGGACTCCGGTGTGCCAACGATAACCTTAGGTAGAAAACGTTTCTCAGACTTTGTTGGGCGAGACCTCACCGTAGAGGAAATGGCTAAGTGGCTTCCGTGGCTGGGAACAGACACAGAAGAGGTCGGCGAGGACTACGTGAAAATCGAGTATAACCCGAATCGCGTGGACTTCTGCAGCTACGGTGGAGTTGCCCGAGCCTATCGAGGGCTCATGGGCTGGGAAACCGGAATGCCCCGGTTTGAGGTGAAGAATGGAAACATCACGCTGAAGGTGGACAAGAGTGTGTCTGAGGTAAGACCATACGTTGTGTCCGCTGTTGTTCGAGACTTAAACGTTGACTATGAGGCTATCAGGGAGCTTATGGAGATGCAGGAGGCTCTCCACTGGATGATTGGCAGGGACAGAAAAAAAGCCTCCATCGGCGTTCACAACTTGGATGCTGTTAAGCCTCCGTTCTCGTATGTCACCTGCACCCCAAACGAAATCAAATTTATTCCTTTAGACAAGACAGAGGAGATGACGCCGCAAGAAGTCTTGGAGAAACATGAGAAAGGCATGGCATACAAGAGCGAAGTGGACTGGGCGTCAAGGTATCCGCTAATCGTGGACAGTAACGGAGATGTTCTCTCGTTTCCTCCCATAATCAACGGCGAGTTAACCCGCGTTGTCGAGGATACGCAGAACCTCTTCATCGACGTAACCGGAACCGAACTGAACGCCATCACAAGAAGCCTAAATGTTCTCGTCACCGCCCTAGCAGACATGGGCGCCACCATTGAAGCTGTTCCCGTTGAGTATTCTGACCGTGTTTTGGTTACTCCAGACCTTACCCCCCAAAAGATGAAGCTGCACGTGGCTTACGCCAACGAGCGTTTGGGTCTCAGCTTTTCGGAGGCACAAACCATAGATGCTTTGCAGAAGTCTAGGCTTGATGCAGAAAAGGTTGAGAAAGGGGTTTTGGATGTTACGATTCCTGCGTACCGAACAGACATACTGCATGAAATCGACTTGGTTGAAGAGGTTGCCATCGGCTACGGCTACTATAATCTGACGCCAACGCTTCCGGCGACGGTGACAACAGGCAAGCAGCACAGGGTCAGCGAAGTGGCTGCGGATGTCCGGCAGATTATGGTGGGGCTGGGTTTCGTGGAAGCCCTGAATTTTGTTCTCGCCAACGAGGTTGACCATTACCAGAAGATGAGAAGAAAAGCTGAAGATCTTGTGACTTTGGCGAACCCTGTTTCCACCGAATATTCGATAATACGGAATGACCTGCTGCCGAGTCTGCTGGGCAACCTGGCGGACAACAAGCACCAAGTTTTTCCTCAACAGATTTTCGAGGTCTCCGACGTGATAACACTCAACAAAGCGACTGAAAGCGGCACAGAACGGAGAATACATGTTGCAGCAGTCTCTGCTCATCCTGCAGCCAACTTCACCGAAATCAAGTCCACTATGGAGGCTCTGCTGATGAACCTCGGACTGAAAAAGTGGACCGTAAAAGAGGCTAAGCATCCGAGCTTCCTGCAGGGAAGAGCAGCCACGGTTTCGTTCAGGGGCAAGAAACTTGGCGTTGTCGGAGAAGTTCACCCCGAAGTGCTCAACAACTTTGAGCTGGAAAACCCGACAGGTGCATTCGAAATAGACCTACAGACAATTGTGGATGCCGCCAAGTGAAGCCTCCTTTGTTGGAATGGAAAAGCTTAATGTGCTTTGTTGTGCGCCTATTATGTTGCGATGATAGTTTTGGCTGGAGCAATATCCCGCCGGAACCTATATGGGCTCATGCAGACGGACCCGACAGAGGATGGTGACTTTCATCTACCGTTGACGAAGGGTTTACCCAGGCATGGGACACGGTGGGCGCGGGCAAAACCAACCCACGTTTGAGAGAGCTCATCTGAGAAGAGCGCTTTTGCTCCCTCTGTGAGGGTGAGAGTTAGTTACGTGGGACACAACCGCCCGCGACACTCATCTTTACAGAGTAAATAGGCTTATTTCGCGGACTGAAAAGCAGGATTCACAATTTCCGAAAAGTTAAATAAGACTTCTCGTAATTTCCTTCATTCCTAACTAGCTTAAAGGTGATTAAACTCTTGACAAAGAAAGGTTTACACATAAAAGCCAAAGAGCTCAAAACAGATATTGCATTAGTAAAGGACCTCGATTTTTCCATCGGCAAGGTCATTGATGACACTTGGGAAGAACCTATGGGTCCCACACCAATGCCCCACATATCCACGTTAAGAAATTGGGACATGAAACTTCTCAACAAATACAAACCTTTTTACATGCCCGACTGTGACCTCTGCTGCCTCTGCACTTACGGCAAATGCGATTTGACTGCAGGAAAGCGCGGAGCATGTGGTTTAAACATAGCTGATCAATCTTCTCGTATAGTTCTTATTGCATGTAGCATCGGTGCTGCAACTCATACAGGACACGCGCGACACGTTGTCGATCACTTGATTGAAGAACATGGTCGGAATTATCCCCTTAACGTAGGTGGCTTAAACGTTGATGTTGAAGCTCCAGTAACCAGACTTGTTACTGGAATAAAACCCGAAACACTTGGAGACCTAGACGAAGTTTTGACTTATTGTGAAACACAAGTCACTCATCTGCTCTCAGCCGCTCACACAGGTCAAGAATCTAATAACTTGGACTTTGAATCGAAAGCGTTGCACGCTGGCAGAGTCGACCAAGTTGGTATGGAAGTCGCAGATTTGGCTCAAATTTCCGTTTTTGACTTTCCCAGGGCTGATCCTGAGGCTCCTCTCATCGAAATGGGGTTGGGAACAATCGACAAATCAAAGCCTGTCATTTGTTGTATAGGCCACAACGTTGTTCCTTCGGTTGGAATCATCGACTACATGAAAGCAAATAAACTTGACAACAAAATGGAAGTTGTCGGTCTATGTTGTACTGCCATCGACAATTCAAGATACTTTGACCGAGCAAAAATTGTTGGTCCAATCTCATGGGAGCTACGTGTTATACGAAGTGGTCTTGTTGACGTATTGGTTTTGGATGAGCAATGTGTCAGAACGGATTGTTCACTAGAAGCTGAACGCATCAACGCGCCAGTTATCGCTGCCTCAGAAAAGAACTGTATAGGCTACAAGGACCGCACAGACGACCCCGTTGACGAGATAGTCAACGACTTGGTAAGCCGAAAAGTTCCTGGAGTCTTAATTTTAGACCCAGAAAAAGTTGGCGAAGTTGCAGTTAGAGTCGCACAGAAAGTAGCGCCCACGCGCAAGAAACAGCACGTCTTGCCATCTGTCGAAGAAGTTGTTAAGCTAGCGAAAACCTGTCGTCACTGCAATCTATGTCAAAGAAGTTGTCCACAAGACCTCAACATCCCCGCCGCTATGACAGCAGCCGCTGAGGGTAACCTCAAACCTCTAACTGACTTGTATGAGGAGTGCATTGGATGTGGACGATGCGAAGAAGCTTGTCCAGTTAAACTTCAAATCCACAGCTTCATACTGAAAGCCGGCCAGAAATACATGCTTGAAGAAACAAACTTCTGCCGTGCTGGCAGAGGAGCAGTTCAAGACATCGAAATCAGGTCTGCTGGCGGTCCGATTGTTCTCGGTGAAATCCCCGGCATCTTGGCGGCTGTAGGCTGCGCTAACTATCCGCACGGCGGCAAAGACGTTTACGATATATGCCGCGAGTTTGCTAAACGCCGATTCATCGTAATGACTAGTGGATGTTCTGCCATGTCTGCCGGTTCATACCGAAACGAAGAAGGACAAACACTCTACGAAGAATTTCCCGGCTCCTTCGAGGCTGGCGGCGTGCTTAATGTTGGCTCTTGCGTTTCTAACCCTCACATCGCAGGTGCAGCAATAAAAGTTGCTAACATCTTTGCTAAAAGAAACCTGAGAGGCAACTACGAGGAAATCGCTGATTACATACACAACCGAGTTGGCGCTGTAGGCTTAGCTTGGGGAGCATACTCACAGAAAGCTGCGTCCATTGCATCAGGCTTCTGGAGTCTAGGCGTTCCCGTTCTCGTAGGTCCACACGGAAGCAAATACAGACGCATGCTTTTGGGTAGAGCGGATAAACCGGAAAACTGGGAAGTCTATGATGCCCGCACAGGAGATGTAGTTAACGTTGGACCCGCACCTGAGCATTTGTTCCAAACGGTTGAAACCCCGCAAGAAGCAATGGTCGCTATAGCAAAACTATGCATAAGACCTAACGACACTTGGAAAGGTCGATCAATAAAGCTGTCGCATTATATTGACCTGCACAAGCGTCACTATGGAAGAATGCCAAAAGACATTCATCTGTTCGTGCGTACACTGGCTGATGTGCCAATGACCATGAAGAATGAAATCAAAGACATATTGGATGCTAAGGGATGGAAAGAATCTGTTATTCCGGACCCCACAATGCTTCCAAGAATGATCAGGAAAAAGAAGGAGTGAATGAACAATGTCATGTGAACCTTGGCAATGTGCAGAAATAGCTGCCACAAAGAAAGCACACCCCATAACCAAACCCGAAGTAGCAGTTGCAATGATAAAGCGGGCTGCCCGCCCCATTCTTGTTGTGGGCAGCAACGCTACAGAACGTACTTTGGAAGGGAAGCTATTAATTGACTACCTAATAGACTTCGCCAGAGCATCCAACGTTCAGGTAGTTGCAACAGCCCATATGGTTGGTGAATTCCTAAAAAGAGGATATGAACCCGCTGACTTCATGTCTGCTATGGACATCGGCAATCGTCTTGTTGATCCGACTTGGCAAGGAGTAGACGGTAAAGGACACCCTGACTTGGCAATGTTTGTGGGACTTCCATATTATATGGAGTCTCTGATGTTGTCTGGACTGAAACACTTCGCCCCTGACCTTAGAACAATGACTTTGGATAATATGTTTCACCCACATGCCAGCTGGTCATTTCCAAATGCATCACCGAAAGTGTGGGCGGAAAATCTCACAGTCATGACTTCAAAATTTAAAGGAGGAAAATAAAAAAATGTCAATGTTTGAAGACATCCCCGTGGATGTTGGAGTAATCTACGAAGGAGAAAGAATCCGAAGAAAAAACATGCAAGTAGAGCTAGGAGGGCCAAAACAGGCAGCAAAGTTTGAGCTAGTGCGCGCAAAAAAGATGGATGAAATCGAAGACGAAAAAGTAACCGTTATTGGACCCGACCTCAAAGATTTGCCTGAAGGCGGCAACGTTCCTTTCGGTATTTACGTAGAGGTTGCAGGCAAAGATATCGAAGAAGACCTTGAAGGTGTAATAGAACGTCGTATCCACGAATACTGCAACTTTGTTGAAGGAATAATGCACCTGAACCAGCGCTACGACATTTGGATACGTGTAAGCAAGAAGTCGTTCCAGAAAGGACTGAACTCTTTCACCTATGTTGGAAAAGTTTTGGCAAGACTCTACAAGAGCGAGTTGCCCTTCATCGAAAAAATCCAGATCACATTCATAACTGACCCGGAGAAAGTCAAAGAAATGTATGACCAAGCAATGGAAGTTTATGAAGCCCGAGACGCGAAAGCCAGAGGAATGAAAGACGACGACGTTGACACATTTTATGGCTGCACCCTGTGCCAATCATTCGCTCCAACCCACATGTGCGTAATCACTCCCCAACGGTACTCAAACTGCGGCTCAATCAGCTGGTTCGACGGCAGAGCCTCTGCACAAGTTGACCCGAAAGGTCCAGTTTTTGCCATCGAAAAAGGCAAAATGCTTGACGCAGAAAAAGGAGAATTCTCTGGAATCAACGAAACCATCAAGCAGAAAACTTTGGGCGCAGTTGACAGAGTGTGGATGTATACTGGCTTCGGTTACCCACACACCTCCTGTGGCTGCTTCGAGGCTATGGCATTCTACATTCCAGAAGCAGAGGGCTACGGCATAGTTGACCGCGGATTCAAAGGCGTGACCGTAAACGGGCTAGCCTTCTCTACACTAGCTGACTCCGGAGCTGGAGGCAGACAGGTCGATGGCTTCCACGGAATATCCATCGAATACATGAGGTCACCCAAGTTCATGCAGGCTGACGGAGGCTGGGACCGCATAGTCTGGATGCCCCAAAGCGTTAAGGAACGCGTCAAAGAGTTTATGCCTAAAGAAGCTATTGAAAACGTGGCAACAGAAAACGATGCAAAAACCGTTGACGAACTGAAGGATTTCCTGAAACAGAAGAATCACCCTGTTCTCAAAAGATGGAAGGAAGAAGAACCTGAAGAAGAATCTGTCGCTGAAGGCGAAGCCCCTGAAACAACAGCGTTTCCAGTTACTATGGCAACTGCCACCGCAGGCGGATTCAAGATAATCTTCAAAAACGCTAAAATCCACGCTGAGAAAATAATAATTAAACGGGAAAAAAAGAAGAGGTGAGGCTTCATGCCCAAAAGGGCAGAAAAAAACTCTGACCTAAAACTTCCGCCCGAACTGTTAGACCTTCTTGCTGGCAACGAGGAGGTTGAGCTCGAAGATGTCGAGATGATCATTGATGAGCTTCAGTTCCTATTTCAGCCAGGGGTTATGCCTGCTGTCCAACGAATGGTTCCTTCATTAAAAGGTAAACCCAAATCGCTTTTGGATGCTCCATTCACTCTTCCAGTGCAGAAGTATCCTGCGCAAATCGTCGAAGTCACGCTTGGAGCCACAAAAAGTGAGGGTGGAAGCAGAGGAAGATCAATCACTGTTGGCGGCGAAAAGTCTCCAGCCTTCTACACGTTCGAGAATCCAATCCCTAATCCCCCAATAGTTTCTTTCGACGTTTTCGACTCCAAGGTGCCCCTGCCTAAAGCTGTAAAAACAAATTTCAAAGATGTCCTAGATGACCCTGCAGCATGGGCAAAGTTTTGTGTTGACAAATACGGCGCAGACATGATAACTCTGCACCTTGTCAGCATTGACCCTTTGAACGATAAACCTTCAACCCCTGCGGAAGCCGCGAAAACCGTGGAAGAGATACTGCAGGCCGTTGACGTTCCCCTTATCGTGGGGGGATGTGGCGACCCTGAAAAGGACCTAGCGGTTTTTGAAAAGGTAACCGCTGCGGCTGCCGGAGAACGATTGCTTATCAGCACAGTTACTCTGGACATGGACATCGAAAAGTCTGCTAAACTAATCAAGGAGCACGGTCACGTTGCCTTAGCTTTCTCGCCTATGGACTTGAACCAAGCGAGGGAACTGAACAGGCGACTATTCGAGTTTCTGCCAAAAGAACAGATAATCATGGACACCACAACAGCTGCTCTAGGATATGGGCTTGATTACGCTTACACCATCATGGAGCGGGCTCGGCTAGCCGGTTTGATGGGCGACCCAGAGCTACAGCAACCCATGTCCTCTGGAACAACCAACGCTTGGGCTGCAAGGGAAGCTTGGCAGAAGATGGATCCCCAGTGGAATCCCCGAGAACTTCGAGGACCTCTATGGGAAACGGTTACAGCCCTAACACTGCTACTGGCTGGTGTCGATGTGTTCATGATGATGCACCCTGCAGCAGTTAAAACCCTCCGAAGCACAATCAGCAAATTGACTGCAAAGCGAGGCAAGGGAGACCCTGAAAAGGTCGCCAACTGGATGGCAGCGAAGTTTTGAGGAGGGTTTGTGAATGACAGAAAGAATTGTTAAACGAGGAATGAAGCAGCTCAGCCCAATCGACGTTTATACGTTACTTCCGAAAACAAACTGTAAGGAATGTGGAGAAGAGAACTGTATCGCTTTCGCCACGAAAGTGGTTAACAGAGAAGTTTCTGTAGATCAGTGTCCTCCGCTTTTGACCAAGAAGTACGAAAAGAATTACATGCAACTCAAGGAGATGCTCAAGCCAGCAGTCAAAGAGGTAACTGTTGGCGCCGATGACAATGCGGTCAAGATTGGCGGAAAGCTGATCATGTACCGCCACGAGTTCACCTACTTCAATCCAACAGCTATAGCCATAGATGTCACCGACGAAATGTCCGACGAGGAACTGGCTGACCGCGTGAAGAAGACCGAAGAATTCACATACACCTATATCGGTAACGATCTGAGACTCCAAATGGTGGCAATCCGCTCCACCTCCAGCGACCCCGACAAATTCAAAGCCGCAGTTAAGAAGGTTGCAGAGAAAAGCAAGCTGCCAATAATTTTGTGCTCGTCTGATTCAGCAGTCATGGAAAGCGGTTTGATGGCTATTCCTGAAGCCCGACCTCTCATCTACACCGCCACAAAAGATAACTGGAAGGAAATGGCGGAGCTGGCTTTGATGTATAAATGCCCGTTGGCTGTTTCTGCTCCAAACGACCTCAATCTTCTCAGATCCCTAGTTAAGACCCTTAAGGAATACGGCATCGAAGACCTTGTGTTGGACCCCGGCACTTTTCCCAGTGAAGGTTTAGCGGATACTGTAAACAATTTCACCATGCTCCGTCGAGCAGCATGCAGTATGGATGACGAACTAGTAGGCTACCCTCTAATCGGAACTCCTATTGTTGCTTGGACTGAATCCGCAAGCTCTCCGACAGTGAGCGCCTGGAAAGAAGCACAAGTTGCCTCCATGCTCATAACCCGGTTTGCAGACATCCTGATTCTGCATGGCACCGATGGTTGGGCTCTTCTTCCGTTGACTGTATTGAGACAGAACATCTACACCGACCCCAGAAAACCAGTTGCTGTAGAAGCAGGCTTGAGAACTGTTGGATCTCCCGATGAGAACTCTCCAGTGCTGATGACGTCAAACTTTGCGTTAACCTATTACACTGTAGAACAAGACGTAGAATCTGCGGACAAGTCTGCGTATATCCTTGTTGTCGATTCTGAAGGCACAGCTATTGACAGTGGAGTCGCTGGCAGAAAACTGACGGCGGAAACTGTTGCGGACGCTATCAAAGAGAGCAAGCTAGAGGAAAAGGTGAAACACCGAAAACTGATTATACCCGGCAAAGCGGCGCGCATCAGCGGAGAAATACAGGAACTATCCAACTGGGAAGTTCTTGTTGGACCACGGGACTCTTCAGGCATACCTAAATTCCTGCGAGACAAATGGAAGTAGCTTATCGCCGCTACTTTCTTTTTCAATCTTTTTTTCATTTTCTGGCTTTTTGTATTCCATGAATTTTTTGTGAGTAAAGCTTGGCAACCAATTACTTGGCTCTACCATTCTGTTTTTCTAAGGGTTTATCTGAAATCAATACATAATCTTATAGACTAATTCCAACTCTGAAACAGTTAGTGCGGAGCAAAGGAGGAGATCATGAATTGCCAAAAAATAGCGAGGACTCAAGTGTGAACATTTATGATCTTCTCTCGGAGGATTCTGACAATAAAGAAGCGGAAAAGAAGAGCAGGCGGGCTGAGCTTCTAGAATCCATGGAGATAGAGGATCATTTTGAAGATGGAAGCGTTGACATTAACATGCGCACCTGTCTAGGAATAGAATGTAACCTATGCGTAAAAGCGTGCCCCACCAACGCCCTCTACTGGAGGGGTGGAGAAATCGGCATAGAAGACGACCTGTGCATTCACTGCACAGCATGTGTAATCAATTGTTGCGTAGACAATTGTATTCGGGTAACCAGAAAACATCCAGACGGCAAAACAGAAAGTTTCAGCACACCAAAAGAAGCTATACAACTACTACAAGACCTTAATCATAAGAAAAGGCTGGAAAGCGTGAAACCAACCTTCGAAATCAAAGATTCCTGCCTAGAAGATGAATAGTCGAATTATCCAAGATTCGTCGCTTCAGAAAGTCATGGAAGCTGTTTAGTGCAACTCGATCTTTTTGTGTGTTAAGACCGTTTGGAGTCGAGGAGTTTTCTTCTGCTGTCCTCGCTGGGCTTTAGTGCTTCTTCCACCATCTTGAATTGTCTCTCGTAAATGTGGCAGTTCTTGCTGTGAAAGATGAGTTTGCCTGTTTCAATGTCCATTTTCCCCCGTCTGTTAATTTCTGAAACGAGTGCTTCGTTGAATATCTGGATTCCAGCTATGTTTGCAGGTAGTCCTGCGTAGGCGTCCCAAGACCTGAAGTAACATGTCAGATGCAGTTTGTTTCCTGATATTTCGGTGTCAATTAAACTCAAACATGGAGGTTCATGTTTTCTTTTGCCAGCCAAAGTTTTTCTGATGTCTTCTGGTAATCGAATCACAAATGTCACCTGTCTATCTCTCCTTTCCTCAACATATCTCTTGACGGCTTCTTCCACCTGATCCACGGGTTCTCTCATCCTGCTTCCATACGTGTATGTTTCATCCTCTATTGCTCCAGACCACAGGTACTTCAAGGCATACCACTGAACATACTTCATGTCACATGGAGCCATAAAATCGACTAGTGGACGGTTCTCGGGATGGGCGATTTCGATGCTTACGTTCAATTTTTTTGTTTTGGAGACTTCAGAGCCGTAATCCACTTCGAAGAGGTCTCCTTTCATCCATATTTCCTGTAAAACCTTGTACCAAGCATCTGGGCAATCAAAAGCTTTAACCATCGCGTACCTCAATATGGAACCTCCAGTCTGCTTACCATAGCATGCAACTCTTATAATTGCTTTTCACACCACAATTTGGGTGTGTAATAAAAAAAGAAAACAAAAAGATAGTTTGAACGTTGTAAATAGATTCTAGCTGGTTAAGCTTTTAGTATCTATTTCTTCTCGGTGGTCTTCGTTTCGCGTAACATTCTCGACAGTACACAGGTCTGTTCGGGTCTGGTTTAAAAGGAACTTGACATTCTTTTCCACACTCGGCGCAGACTGCAGTGTGCATTTCTCTTGGTCTTCCATAAGACATTCGGATCGCACCTCCTATTCGTTATGAGAATTAGTTTCTTTTCGAACACTAACTCTGAAATGTTTACCTTAAAACTTACTTATAAAGTTGTGCGCAATCATTCAGAAGTGATTGCCAATTTAATACATTTGAGTAGGAGTGCTGGCTTTTTTTGTATGTGGTTAGCTGGATTCCGTGATTGTCTATTCACGTGGTGACCTGTTTTGTGATGTGGTTTTTAGATGGAGGCGATCTTAGGTTGCTTCTTTTTTTCAGAATTGGTTTCGGCTTTTATTGAAACCCTGTTTCCACATTTTTTGCATTCAACTGTAACTTTGCTCATAGAACTCAGCCTGAAAGGAGTCAGCCGCCCACATTTTCGGCATTTAGCGAACCGGAGTTTTTTCCGGTCTTGTTTGTGGATGGTTTCAAGCAGCGCCGTGAAGATGTTGTAGTCGTCTGTGTTTGTGATTTCCACTAGGACTCACCTCAACAAAGTTTGGGGTTCAGCCGGTTCTCCTTGTTTCAGAAGGTTTGACATTTCCTTGTATTTTTCGATGTATTGGTTACCTTTGGCGGTTGCCTCGTAGAGCTTCTTTCCATTCTCTACATGGGCTATAATGAACCCGTTTTCAGTTAGGAATGAAAGGTACTCGTTTACTTGGCTGAAACTCAGGTTTGCATTATACATGATTCGGGTTTTCAGTTGGCTTTCCTTTGTTGCTTCTATTACTTCCGCCATTATGTGCAGACGGTCTCTGCGGTCCCAAACTTTTTGCACAGCACTATTTATCAATACAATTCCTCGCTAATTCAGTTCAGTATTTTTCTTCTGTACTGATTATGGTTAAAATACAGTGCTTCGTTAGGGGTCATATTACGAAAAAAAGAATATAACAAACATTATCTGATGCAGGCTGCTTCGACGCAACAGAATCGTCTTTTTGTGCAGAATCGGCTAAATGATTGATAGGTGCTCAAGGAGTATTTTCAGTCCGATAGCTATCAAAATTATGCCGCCTAACGAT
>Ga0272441_10007735_pt1 | contig 17352 bp, 12 predicted proteins | sample SSMProp6N_FD_193582 | JGI IMG/M metagenome (GOLD analysis project Ga0272441, IMG submission 193582) | Marine sediment archaeal communities from Little Sippewissett salt marsh, Falmouth, MA, United States - SSM-Prop-6N | ecosystem: Environmental > Aquatic > Marine > Wetlands > Sediment ...
CTGGCTTTTATCAGCATTAAAATGGAAGTCCATTGGCAGTCAAACCCCATAGGAAAAGTGCGTAACAACCTGCCATTTCTAAAAAAAATGGCAGAAATAAATTTTACACAATAAAATTGACACTACCGAAAACCTTGAAGTTATCTGGCGGCAAAAACCCAAAGTATCAGGCAGCGGGCATTACTCACATCGGTTGGCATTCAGTCCGGACGGGCATTTATTCATCACTTCCGGTGAACGGCAAAAACAGACCCCGGCCCAAAGCTGGACGCAGAATTTAGGCAAGGTCATCAGGTTAAACGCGGACGGATCCGTACCCCCTGACAATCCGTTTCAGGATAAGGGCGAACTCGCAAAAACCTTCTGGTCTCTCGGGCATCGCAATCTGCTGGGTATTGCTTTCGACAGGCAGGGACAACTGTGGACACACGAAATGGGCCCCAGACACGGTGATGAATTCAACCTGACCATTGGTGGAGATAATTACGGTTGGCCGATTGTATCCTGGGGCGATCAATATTCCGGCATTCCCATTCCCGATCATGATACGCGCCCGGAATTCCATGCGCCTGAGCTGTACTGGGTGCCGACCGTCGCCCCCTCAGGTCTGATCATATACAGCGGCGCCATGTTTCCGAAGTGGCAGGGTAATGCCTTGATCGGAGGGCTCAGATCAAAGTCACTGATACGGATCAGGATTGAAGGAGACCGGGCCGAGGAGGTCGAACGTTTTGCCATGGGCAAACGAATACGAGAGGTTGAGCAGGGCCCTGAAGGTGCAATATGGGTTCTGGAGGATAAAAAGGATGGTCGCCTGCTTCGACTCATTCCACACGAGTAAGCAATGATATGATGCCGTGCACCGTGATTGTCTATTCCGGCTTTTAGTGGCATTCATTTTCTTATTATAAGTATAATTCATTGCAAACCAATAATCCAATGACGTCCCCAAACCTGTCCATTTTCAGGGGAATAATTGCATAAACAGAAAATTTAAAAAAACGCGCAATTTCAACACCGTCCCCTTTTCTGGTTTTTTTGTTCTGCTAATGATACGTCGACCACAGCAGTTTGGCTATTGTGATTGCCACCACACAGAGAAAGAAAACCCGAACAAAGCGGGTGCCACGCTTCAGCACCAGATGTGAGCCCATATATGCGCCGAGTATCTGTCCGAGTCCCATCGTGACACCGGCCATCAGGATGACGTGTCCGCCAAAGATGAACGTGATTAATGCCACGATATTACTAGTAAAATTCAAAACCTTTGTGTGGGCGGTTGCTTTCCTGATGTCAAATCCGAGCCACAGGGCAAAGGCTATCGTCCAGAACGTCCCCGTACCCGGCCCGAAAAACCCGTCATAGAATCCAAGCAGGCATCCGAACAACAGGTAGAACAACGAAGGGGCTATGCGATGAGGCCTGTGATCTGTTCCTACGTTGGGATTGCAGAGCATGTACACAAAAATGCCGACAAGAAGAGCCGGGATCATGTGTTTCAGAAGATCCGCCGATATGACATGAACGGTCATCGTTCCGGCGAACGCACCGATAGCGGTAAAGCTGATTCCGAGTGTGAGCTCCCGGAACCTCACAATTTTGCCGCTGCGGTAGTTCAGCGCCGCGGTCAGGCTGCCGAAACTCGCCTGCAGTTTGTTGGTGCCCAATGCCAGGTGAGGAGGAAAGCCGACACTTAAAAGTGCCGGGATGGTTATAAGGCCCCCTCCTCCGGCGATGGAATCAACGAAACCGGCAAGGGCACCGGCGACAAGCAGGATACCGAGACAACCTCAGGACAGATCAATCATATAGATTCTCTAATTACTTTTTCAGCTGTTTATCACTCTTTTCGGAATCATAAACAGTAACCGTATAACTTTTCACGAATACCCGTTTTACCCGTTTTTTTGCATGTTTCCAGCGGTGACGCCGTCCTCTCTCCTTTTCTATGTGCAGGCACTTCAGGCCCGCGGAAAAATAAAATTTCTGTACGGGCACTTACAATCTAAGGGGTCAACTCGATTATCGCGCCACACCCCCCCGGCAAGAAGTCATCACCCCAAACCTCTCGAAAGCGGGCGATGGCATCCTTCCCGGTACAGTGGCTTGGTGCCACTTTTTTGATGTCCAGGGCCCTCAGGTTCTGAATGCGATCTCCAATCTCGGAAGATCCTGCACCTGTCAGGTGGAACCCTCCCATTATCAAGTAGACGTTCTTTTTCAAGTATTGTCTGGCCCTTCTGACGATATCCTCGATACCGGGATGCGCACAGCCGGTAATGACCACCAGACCTTTGGACGTATTCAGAATCAGGGCCTGCTCTTTGATCCCGCTGCCCATTTCACCTGTGGAATGTACTTTGTCGAACAGCCGTATAGGCCCGCTTACCGTTACAACATCGGCCCCCAGACGTTTAATCTGCTGTTGAACGGCATCAGGGAAGGAACATAGCAGGTATACGGTAACCTGGGCGTTTTGCTGCAGGAAAGCTTCCAGCCCGCCCGTATGGTCGGCATGTATGTGGGATAGAACGACAACATCAACCATTCTCGGATCAACGCCAAGATGCTTCATATTGGCAAGAAGTATATCGCCATCACCGCCGGTATCAAACAAGATGGTCTGGCCAAATCCTTCCAACAGACAGGAAAATCCCCAACTGGTCTGCAGTTCAGGTGCATAGGGAATATTGTTAAACATCACGGTGATGCGGCGAGATGAGGTTTCCGGTTTCCCGACATCTTCAAAAGCGATAACGCCAAGAAACATAATTTGCATAGCAAAAAGCCATTTCAACAGATTAATCGGCATCTGCTCTCACCCTTTTTTATTTCACTCATCCTCTACCACAGTATCACCTATTCTCGTGTCATGGAGCCCCCGCATTTAGGGCACTTTACGTCAAAGCATGCAACTCCCAACTTGTGAGGAATTCGCTGCCCGCATTCAGGACAAACACAAAATCCGCCCGGGCCCGCGCCGGACCCACCTCCCCGTCCGCGGCGTCCTCCGCTTTGCCCTACGCCTCTGCCTGTACCCGGGCCTTGACCTCTTGGACCTGTTCCGTCTCCTCTTGGCATTTTTTACTTCCTTTCTTTTGATTTTGTCTGTGGCTATTTGTGATCCTGATCTACCACCTATGCTTTTAAGAAAAAAATGATGCCTGAGAACCAAGATAGCTGGTAGTTTAAGGCCTGCGAGAGCAATTGAATCTATTCATTCATAACCATCTAATGATGATAATTGAAATACATCTATATATTCTTCTGAAATACAAAATAAATCCATCGGGATATGCCTGATTTATCTATGATATTATAATGATTTTTTTAAAAATTTTGCTGCTGTTCACTCCGCTTGGCCAGAATTTGGCCCGTGGTGAAGTCAGGAATGAAACAATTTTAACTGTATGATTTTGGTGTTGCCTTCTAAGACACATTAATGCGCCTATGTTCAATATCCCCCTTGATGCGTTCGGCACTCTTTCTTTTCCGTATTGACAATGATGCTTTGCTGCCTTTGGTTCAAGACATGATGTTTTTCCATGGTATTTTCCTTCGCACCGATTGCCAAAACGGGTGTCAACAGGGATAAAATGATCGAAAGTGAAAAAATAGCTGCTTTCATGATTCTCCTCTTATTTTCCTATGTGCTGTCAAACGTTTCTATGCGTCTTTTCCCATAGTGTACGTTTGCTTAATGGCCTGGGTTCCATTGACTCCCGCCGGTTACCGAGATGCCCCCCCCCTTTCCTTGATGGTGTGCAGGTCTTCTTTATCGCAGGAAAGGGGGTCGTTCATCAGGCCGCAATAATAATCACATGATCCTAATTGTGAAGCCTCACCGTGTAGGGCAACCTGACTATGAGTTCTCTGGATGATCGGCAGTCGTTCAATACAGCCAGGATCACTGTATCACCGACGGTCAAGGTTATTTCCGCCCTGCAACCTGTGGCACAGGCGGGAGAAACAAGAATTAGAAGCCATCCGAAAAATTGCTGATATTTCTGTGATCGATGCATGTGAGCCCGTGGCCTTTAATTCAGCGCCCAGGTGAAAAATTCGGTCAGCTTGTCAAAAGGAACGACATCCACTTTGTCATACAAATCGACGTGACCCGCTCCGGGAACAACGTAGAGTTCCTTGGGTTCGGCTGCCATTTGATAGGCATCCTCACTGAAATACCTGGAGTGCGCATGTTCGCCGATGATGAAGAGAATCGGTCTGGGCGAAATGGATTTAACATGGGCCATCAAGGAAAATTTCATGAACGCCATATCGCTTGTTTGTGTAAACTCCGTTGTGGAATTGGGGTGGTGACCACGGGGCATTTTGTAGTATTCATAGAACTCCCGCGTTATAGCGTCTGTGTTTTCGTCTATTTTTTCGGGAAGGCCGACCAATGTTACCCCACCCCCTTCGAATTCTTTCCACCGTTGCTCGCCAAGCTGGTCGAGATACGCGTTTCGTTCCTCTTCAGCCATCGAGTCTTGCCATCCTTTGGCCTTTACCCGGCTCATATCGTACATGCTTACAGTGACAATGGCCTTAATGCGCCTGTCGACCTGTGCCGCGCTGATTGAAAAACCACCGCTGCCGCATATACCGATAACCCCAATTTTGTTTCTATCGGCAAACGGGCGGGTTCCGATAAAATCCACGGCTGCACTGAAATCTTCGACAAAAATTTCGGGAGAGGAAATGCGTCTCGGCTCTCCGCTGCTTTCTCCGTTAAAGGATTCGTCAAAGGCAACGGCGACAAATCCTCTTTCCGCCATTGTCTGCGCGTAAATGCCTGCGCCCTGCTCTTTAACGCCTCCATAGGGAGTGCCAACAACAATGGCTGCATATTTTTGAGATTTATCGATATTTTTTGGTAGATACATATCGGCAGCAACGGTAATTCCGTATCTGTTATGAAATGAAACTTTTTCGTGAATTACCTTGTCGCTTTGCGGGAACGTCTTGTCCCACGCCAGGGTGTTTGCCGCGGCGGCAACTCCGGTCATGGAAAAAAGCGAGCCCAGGGTCATCGCTGTGAGTATGTGGAGGCCACGCGTGGCAGTTAAGATATTATTCATTTTTAACGCCTTTCAATCATTCGTTTTTTCTGTTGATTTGAGATTTCTCTGTTTTAAACGGATTTGCCGTTAACTTCCGTATTGTTCATCACTAACCTTTTCCATCCAATCGGCAGAGTTCCCATCGCGTTGTTCCTGGATAGCGATATGCGTCATGGCCATGTTGGGTAAGGCGCCATGCCAATGTTTTTCACCCGGTGGAAACCACACCACATCGCCGGGATGGATTTCCTCGATCGGTCCGCCCTCGCGCTGCACCCGACCGCAACCGGCAGTTATAATCAGGGTTTGTCCCAAAGGATGACTGTGCCAGGCAGTCCGTGCGCCCGGTTCAAAGGTGACGCTGGCTCCAGTAGCGCGGGCCGGAAGCCCGCCTGGATTTCCTCCTTTGCCTGTGCCACCACAGCCTGGTAGTCGGTGGTGTATGGTTCGACAGGTTTGATCTCAAATAACGTGCCGCCAGTCTCTCTCTCGATCAACTCGGCAATTTTTCTGGTGTTTCCGTGCCAGGAATAATAGGCAATAAGAATGTCGTTTTTCATGTTCGTCTTTTCCTTTTCATTGAAATGAACCCGATCAACGGGCTGCCACTATTTGAACTGATATATACATCAGGCCATCAGGACATAGATAGCCAGATAGTCTGCGATTATTGCCTGATTGTCCAAAACCATGGTAAATACATTGTTCCCCCAGAGAAAAGCGTTATAAAAAACAATTCGAATTTTAAATTGGAACGCATATTTAACCACCTAAAAAATATTGTAATAATAAAATTTTTTTATATTTAGCAGGCTGCGTTATGCTATAAGTCTGGAGAGTGCTTGTGGCCCAATCCTATGTAATAATTGCCCGATAATGCAAAGTTTTATAGCCTATTTATTGTAGAATAAAGCATATTTGTGTTATCATCGATAAAATCGAGAACGAGGAGGCTTTCAATGGATGATAAGAACGAGGTTCCGGTGGAGACGCCTGAAGAACTGGCAGTTGCAACCAAGGTGCTGGCAAAGAGTATCGACAGATGGACCGGGAATGAAAACCAGGTGGATACGGCAATCCCGGGCCTCAGACTTAGCCGATGGGCAACACCTACAGAGCCGACAAGCTATACGCTAAAAGCGAGCATCTGCCTGATTGCCCAAGGGGCCAAGCGAGTGTTATTAGGAGAGGAGACCTATGTGTATGACGCGACCAGCTTCCTGATTTCATCTGTGGATTTGCCGGTTATGGCAAATATTATCGAGGCAAGCAATGAAAAGCCCTACCTGGGCTTGATATTGGAACTTGATCTGCGAGAAGTATCCCAGCTGATCGCAGACAGCGGCCTTTCACTGGACCGTTTTCGGCAGGCTCAAAAAGGAATGGCTGTGGGAAAACTTTCGCTCCCCCTACTCAACGCCTTCCAGCGCCTGATGGATTTGCTTGACGAGAATGAGAACATCAAGATTCTTGCCCCACTTGTCCAGCGAGAAATTTTTTTCCGTCTGCTCATGACGGATCAAGGGCCGCGCCTTCAGCAGATAGTGGCTTCAGGGACTCACAGCCATCAGATCTCAAGGGCTATCGACTGGTTGAAAAATAATTATACCCGTCCGCTTCGCGTCAATGAGCTGGCAGCTTACTCCGGTATGAGCAAATCGGCATTTCATAACCACTTTCGGGTAATGACGTCCATGACTCCGCTGCAATTCCAAAAACGATTGCGTTTAAATGAAGCCAGAAGGTTGATGCTTACAGAAAATCTGGATGCGTTAACTGCAACATTCGAGGTTGGCTATGAGAGCCCTTCGCAATTCAGCCGCGAATACAGCCGTTTGTTTGGTGCCCCGCCATTACGGGACATTACGAATCTGCGGCAGATGCCTCCTGCTTAAGAAGCGTTTGAATTCGAAACGACCGGATAACAAATCATTACCTCTGCATCTCACGGGGAGGGGGAATTATATCGGGTAATCCCGAATGAATTCGGTGCCCCATGAAAAGCATGAGTTCAATACCTGCGCTATCCGGCCGGTCATCATAATCAAAAATATATCGGAATGATGGCAGATTCGAAATGTATCTCGCAGAATTTTATGGGGAATAAAGTCTGAGGGAGATAGCAGGTTTCAGGAATTGATTTTTTCAAAATGATTTGAAAATTCCTCAGGGGTTTGTTTTTAATGGAATAGTTTTATATCAGTGTGTTATCCTGGTCCGCCCCCGATTCCCCACCGATTCGAATGTCCTCGAGTATTTCGTTAGTGTCCATCCGGGAATAGGATATTTTTTTCAAGTTCAAGGAAGGCGAAGATTTTAACCGCATGAATACATGGAGTATTTCGAGAATTAACATCTGAGCCTGACGCAGAAATCGGGAAAAACAGACCTTTCTGGACGGACACTCGTTAGTACAAGTTCCCTGACTTGATAACATCAAAACATTTTGAGTAATGGAGTGATCGGCGACCCTTGAATATATGATCAGATCAGCATACCGGCTGCGATCAGCACCGGCGTCAGAATATTGATCGCGACATTCATGCCCAGATACGGCAGGAGAGCTTCGAGATTTTCGGCCTGTTTCCAGACACCTCTTATCACCGGCACAGCGAGGGCTGCGGTCAAAAATGCGATCAGACTGGCCGGCGGCATCTGACGAATGTAAACCCCGAGGCCGATCACCACGTACGCCAGGATCAGCATGACGATATAGACACCGGCGCTTTTGCGTTTTCCCGCGACAATCAGCAGATGCTTTCTGCCGACGCTCCTGTCCGCCTCCCGGTCCGGGAACTGGTTGAGCAGCAGCAGATTATTGACCAGAAAAAACGGGACCAGAGACGCGTAAAAGGCGGTAAAAGAGTAGTTCCCGGTCAGGACAAAATCCGTTCCCATCACCATCAGGGGCCCGAAGCCCAGTCCGGGTATGACCAAACACAACAGCGGCCGGCGGGTCACCCGATTGGTATAAGCCACAACGATCACCAGCCCCGTAACGCCCAGCGGCAACAGGCCGATTCCCCTGACCGACACAAAATAAACCCCGATCAGGGCGAAAACTACAAGGGTGACCCATGCGGTCACAAATGCCGTTCCCGCCATGTCGGGCCGTCTGGGCAGCGCCCCGCTCCCCCCGCTGAAAGGGGTCCTTTGGGTCACAAGATCCAGGCCGCTTTTGAAATCCTCATATTCATTGAAGGCATTGACGCTGATATGGGCACATGTCGCCCCCACCAGTACCAGAAAAAAATATCCGAGGTTGACAGGCTGAGATGACGTCCAGGCAGCCGTTCCCAGCCCCAGCAGCACGCAGGCCGGGGTCAGGATGAGAAAAGACGGTTTCATGGGCCCGAAAAACGCTTTCAGATCATTCATGGCTTCCTCAAAAAATATTTTTTAAGTAGTAAAAAAAGGAATGTGGTTCCTGAAAATATACGGTATAGAATTACTTATGTCAGAAGTTTTTATGGAAATCAAGATGTGATCCCCTGCTTCGATAACGGATTTCAACTATCGGAAGATCCCACTGGGTGCAGCGAATCCCGGCTCGGTATTCATATCGAACATCTTCAACGCGTCGCCTGACCATGCCCAGCACCGAAACCGTTACAATACTATTCAGCTTACCCTGCCAGAAGTCCGCGGCCTGTTTTGACAGCCGGGCCACGGGAAACCCTTCTGCCGTGGTCAGCACCACATAATTTTCCTTTTTTTCCATCCAAAGGCCGTCATTCGGTTTCAGAAAACGCAATTCGCTGTGGATACGATTTTCCGGAGGCTTTCTGCCCGCATAATCCAGATACAGATGTTTCATACCCAGCACGGCATATCTCAGGTCACATGAATTCGCAACGATGCGATCCGCCGGTTCGTCTATTGTCCGTTCAACCACATGCGCCCGGTCGATCAGCCCCACATGAGGATTTTCGCCACCGTTTCGTTGAAATACCGTCAGCATGTCTCCGGCCCGCGTCATGGCCACATAGTAAAGCCGGCGTTCCTCCTCGAGACGGTCGGCAGCGGAACACCTGCGCCATGCACCGTCCAGAATGAATACATGGGAAAACTCCAGCCCCTTCACGCCGTGAACCGTGCTGAGAAAAATTCCACGGCCGATTCTCATTTCCCGTTTCTGTTCCGCCAGAGCTTCCATCATGAAATCGATCGCGGCCTGAACACTTACGCAGGCATCCGCCGTTTCATCCCGCCATGACGAAAGCAGCCGGAACAGCTCTTCATGCCACACATTGCGATCCTCACATATGTGACCGGACACCAGATTCATAAGATCCGTCGCCGTCATGGATGAGCGTCTCATGTCTGAAAGAAACAGGACCGCATCCTGAAATTCGCGAATGCGCGCTATGGAAAACGACGCGTCACGATCCAGGGCATAACTGAACGGCACATCATTTTTTTCCAGAGCGCACCTTACCGAGGCCGCCTCCGGATAATTCAATCCGTTTCGTGAGAGCACCGCGACCGTCTCCAAGTCCAGGTCCGGGTCCAGCCGTTGGAGTCGCCGGATCTCCCGAACCACCGCCGCGGCCTGTGCCGTGCAGTCCCCCACCCGGATTCGCTGCACCATTCCTCCGGATACCGGGTCACCGGCTTCCCGGACGCCTCCCTCCGGCTGATGTTTTCTCGATCGGTTGATGCGGATAACATGTTCGGTTTTCATCCGGTCCCGGTTATGAGATATCAGGCTGTTGGCCGCTTCGATGATGTGGTGGGTGGATCGGTAGTTTTCAACGAGATAATGGACATCGGCCTGATAATCTTCCGTGAATTTTCGGATAAATTTCACGTTGGCGTTGCGAAACCCGTAGATGCTCTGGTCATCATCGCCCACCGCCAGAATGCAGAGTTTCCCGTCGGGATCATGGATGCGGCGGCCGGCAAGCGCGGAAATCAGCCGGTACTGCCGGTCATCGATATCCTGATACTCATCCACCAGAATATGCTGGTAACCGGCCAGCAGCCGGTCCCGGATTTCGTCGGCTTCCATGCCCGGAATATCCTTTTTCCCCGTCAACAGATCGACCGCCTCCTGAAGAATGTCCTCCAGTCGTTCTCCCAATTCCGACTTTTCGTTTGTTTCATGATTCAGTTCGGTTGAAAAACACCGGCCCGTCAGCCGCATGGCGAGTCCGTGATACGTCAGAATGGTGACACCGGCGGCATCGCTGCCTGCCAGTGCCCACAGGCGCTTTCGAAGGTTCAGAGCGGTATTGTGGTTAAAACACAGCATGAGGATGCTTTTGGCCGGAACGCGTTCGAGCCGGATCAGATACGCACACCGGTGAATGACCACGCGGGTCTTACCGGAACCGGGACCGGCCAGAATCAGCGCGTTCCGGTCGACCCGACCGGCCACAATCGCTTCCTGGACCGGGTTTTTCAGGCTTTCGACAATGCGCTTGCAGGAGGCCTCACTGGTGGCCATCTCCAGCACATTTTCCCGCCCCGGAAAAAACCGGCGAATAAAGTTCTTATGGTCCATGGTAAAATAGCCCAGCACCAGGGCAAGGGCCTGCCGGACTTTTTCAATTCCCAGCCGGGCATACTCGTTCATGACATGGACCTGAAGCACCCGCTGCCGGTTGTGAAGCGCCACCGGCTCGAAATCCCCTTTGGCGTACCGGCGCCCTCTGGATTCCGGCAAGATGCGGACGGTCATGGCCTGCCGGAATACCGCCAGGCCCTTTTGAAGGATAATCACCCGGTGATCATGGAGAAACAGCAGGCCCCGGTCGATGGCGGCCAGGATCTTTTCGGGTTTGACCTGCAGGGTCAGGTCCCGTTTCACGGCATCGGCAAGATCATCGACGGAAAATTCCACAAACGTCTCGCCCGTTGTCCGACGGGTGTCATCCACCATTGCGTACAGAGCGTTCAGGATAATATACGCGAGATTCCGTCGCCGGTCTGCGATTTCCTGGATTTCATCCCAGCTTCGATTGAACTTGACCCGATAATACGACTGGTTGAGGTGCTGAAGCCGGATGCTGCCCTTGCGGCCGGCAAATCCCCTGCCGTCCCGGCTGAGGCTGTCCAGCAGCCCTTTCAGGATTTCGGGGTTGGCATCCGGAAAACCTTGATCGATCAAGCGCTGGTTCAACCGCCGCAGGTTCAGATCCACCCACTCGCCGACGGTTTCCATGGGATGTTCTTCCCGCAGGACAGCGAGCATGGCCTGATCGATGCCGCAGACCCCTCCGAGAACCTTTTTCGCGTTGTTTTTCCCTTTCATCCGCACATAGGCCGACAGCATCATGCCTTTTCGGATCAGACCGGCATCGGCCATCTGATTGAGAATTCCGATAATCTTACGGGTATCCGGCAACCGGTCTGCGGGAATTCCGGGCACGGTTCCCAGCCCTTCGGCCAGTTCGTCCGCACTCAGGCCGTCTTCCGGATCGGCATCCATGAGCTGCTCGAGAATCATTTCCCAGATCGTCCGGTCAGTTTCAGACAGCTGCAGTTTATCGAGGCCCTCGTTCATTTCCTTCACGGAGTCAAACCGGGGCCTGCCCTGGAAGACCAGTGTATGGTTTTCATTGCGTTCGACAAACCCGGATCGTTCCAGCCATGCCACCGCCACTTTGACTTTGGTGTCCGCACCGTAATCCTGGTTGTCAAAGGTCGTGTCCACCGCGTCATCGCGCAGCAGTTCACCGGAGGTGATCACGATTTCTCCGTCCCTGTTGTTCCGGCTGCGCCGCAGTCCCTTCAGAATCTGGGCGACATCTCTCTGCCGAAGCGCGGACAGAGCCCCCAGACGAAACTGCGTTTCGATGTCCTGTTCATCGTAAAGCAGGACGCACTCGGCGTCCTTTGTATCCCGTCCGGCCCGGCCCGCTTCCTGGATATAATTTTCAAGGGACCCGGGGATGTCCGAATGGATCACCAGCCGGACGTTGTCCTTGTCGATTCCCATACCAAAGGCATTGGTGCAGCAGATCACCGGCACGTCGCCGGAGATGAACGCCTCCTGGATTCTGCGCTTTTCCGGAACGGGCAATCCCCCGTGAAAGGCTTCGGTATTGACCCCCTCGTTCGCCAGAAACGTCGCGAGCGTTTCGGTGTTTTCGCGAGTTGCGCAATAAATGATGGCGCTTCCGGCCGGCGGGTCTCCCAGGCGCTGCCCGATCAGGGATTTAACCTGCGAAAATTTCTCGTGCGAACCGACCGGCCGGACCTCAAAAATCAAATTGTCCCGTTCAACCCCGCCCTCAAACAGGGTCAATTCCTGATTCAGATGGTCCCGAAAATGATCGAGAATCTCCTGAGTGACATCCTGCTTTGCCGTAGCGGTAAAGCACGCGACCGGCGGCACCGGCATGTGCCGGCTTTCTGAAAATTCCCGTATAAACCGGGCGGCATGCAGGTAGTCCGGGCGAAAATCGTGGCCCCATTTGCTCAGGCAGTGGCATTCATCAAATACCCAGCATCCGATCTCACGCTGCGCCAGGGCCTTTCGGACCGACCGGTTCCGGAGCTGCTCCGGCGAAACATATACTATGCCGATATCCCCGAGGCGTATCCGCTGCAGGATGTCGCCGCGTTCAGGGGGCGTCAGCATTCCGTAAACAGCGGCAACGCAGTGGGTCCGGGTGATGCGTGTGAGGGTGTCCACCTGGTCCTTCATCAGGGCCTGCAGCGGAGATATCACCACGGTCAGAACCCCTCGCCGGTAATAGCGCACCAGGGCCGGCAGCTGAAAACAGATGGATTTGCCGAAACCGGTGGGCAGGATTGCCAGATGCGGCCGATCGGCCATGCCGTGGGAGACGATCTCGCGCTGAAGCGGTCTTCCGTCCGGCAGCGGGCGAAAATTTTCATATGCAAAATAGCACTGCAGCTGCCGGACCGGATTATGAGCCTCCGAACAATACGGGCAGGCGTCGTCATCGCAGGGCACATCTCGCAGCTGTCTGAGGATGGGGACAACATCCGGAAAGCGGTGCCGGACCCAGGGCGGCAGCACCGAGTTCCCCCCGGCTACCTGAAGCCATGCCAGGCAGTAGGCAAGCGCTTTACATTGGGCCGGATTCGACAGATACGAGGAAACTCCGTAATTGTGACGCGGACAGACCTTTCCCCGTGACAGCGACTTCCAGACGGCCAGCGCCTCCTGATCACCGGCAAGTTCCCTTGCGCCGAGCCGTTCGAACATACAGGCAAGACCATTGGCGTCCCGTGATGCTGATCCCGGTTCCTCGCGTTCAAAGCAGAAACGATAAAATGCGGGAAGATCCGGCGATGTGTCGGCGATTTTCCGGAAACTGCCCCACTGGTCCCTGAAAACAGCCCCGGCCAGCCGTGCGTCTGCCACCGGGTTGTTGAGGCTGCTTCGCACCAGCTTGTAATCTTTGATCAGACGATGATAGGGATTTTCAGGAAACGCCAGGGGCGAAAGGTAGAGGGTGTCGATGACCGGTTTTTCAAGCAGCTCCAGATCCGGTCGAATGCTCTCGAGTACCGGCAGATCGTGACCAATGAGGTTATGCCCCAGAACAAAATCGGCCCGGCGGCTGAACCGGTCCAGATCGAAAAGCGCTTCATCGACACGGAAGCGTCCCTTTCGTTCAAAAACCCTGCCGCCGAACAGCGCCCCGATCTTCAGCAGGGCATTGTCGCCCCCGACCTCGAGATCGATGAGCACGCACCGGCCAAGCAGCGTATCAAGCGCCTTGTCAGGCTGATCCATCGGGTACCGGCCTTGACAGTTTGTAACGGATTCGGAAGATCCCGTCTTTGAAATCGGACGAGGTGATCCGAAACGAACCGATTTCCCGCGTCGATGCCACATGCGGTCCGATGCACGGGCAGGCGTCATAATCCCCTACCCTGACAATCCGGATCTGCTCGTCGACATCGTCGGGCAGACGCTTTAAATCAAACTCCTCTCTGGCCTGTTGCCGGGGCAGAAAGGTTTCCGTCACCGGCATGTCGGCCCGGATGACCTCATTGACCCGGTCTTCGACTTTCCGGATATCTTCTGCCGAAGGGGCCTCGTCCATGTGATAATCACATTTGGATTTTTTTCGTTCGATATGCGCTGAAAACGAGCGGCCGCAGTCAAACTGCCGCACCATGGTCTGGTTCAGGATATGCTCGGCCGTATGCATTTCCGGCATGTATTTCTTTCTGGCTGTCATGTTCATTCCTTTTCACGCGTTGAAAATCAAAGTGCCGTCTGCACTTTATACCTGAATTCCCGGCAGTTTTAAATCGATTCTTCGGCTTCCGGAATGGTTAAGATTAAAAACCGACTGAATACATTTGACTTTTTACCCCGAAATCCCTTATTGAAGTACAAAAAAGCATATTCAAACCTATCAATGCAATGCCGCGCAATCAGGCATAAGGGCCCCGGAACAAATAAATTCCACAGTCTTGCTTGTCTATTTGTCCGTCTTCTGCGTTGCATCAAAACGCACATACATAACCGGCGTATGGAGGGCATTATGAAAAAAATCGAAAAAAACGGATTGAAATGGCTCAAGGGGTTTCACATGATCGCCGTCTCCTGCTGGATCGGAGGCGCCGTGTCTCTGCTGCTGCTGTACTTTTTAAAATGCAATGTGGGAAACGGCGGTGTCCTGTTCGGAATCAACCGGAGCATCCATCATGTGGACATGATGGTCGTTGTCATACCCGGGGCGTTTGGGTGCCTGCTGACCGGCATCATTTACGGCGTCTTTACGAACTGGGGCTTTTTCAAGCACAACTGGCTCATATTCAAATGGATTGTCACCATCGCGGCCATTCTGTTCGGCACGTTTTACCTCGGCCCGTGGGAAACCGCCATGATGGAAATCTCGGGGAAACTGGGCCTGTCCGCGCTGAGCGATCCTTCCTATCTGTACAGCCAGAAAATGAACCTGGTTTTCGGTGCGCTGCAATGCCTGGTACTCATGATCACCGCATTCATATCGATATTCAAGCCCTGGAGAAAGAAGAAATAAACCCGAATGCGGACACCGGTGTCTCATCATTCGAAAAACCGCTGTCACAGGAATGAAAACATCTCCACCAGGTCAATGGCCGTGTATATTAAGACAGATCCGAAAGATTGTTCCGGTAGCTGAAGCCATTGGCTATATGAGATTTCCACTTGGTGGAATGAAGTGTCATTTTTTGGTGGCCATATAAAAAAAATTAAAACTGATACCGATATCTCCTATTCCTTCAAGCTTAAGCTTCTCTATAATCCTGTGATGTTCGTTTCATATCCGGTATTATTCCGGAATATATTCAAGTTGTGAACATGGCAAGTTATCACAACAGGCTTGAAATTCCATATATCTGAAAAAAGTTGAAAAAAGATATTCTCCCTTGCAAATTGCCCAACTTATTAATATGATATCACTATCGTGAGAAAATAACAGCGCCTCAGTTCTACAATATTTTATCTATTATCCCGGTTCATTTGATCTCAAGATATTATCTACTCCACATCGTACCCGATTTGTCTGCAACAGATTTTTTATGCAGGACAATGGATAAAACGCAATTCGTAAATACCTATACGGTTTCTGGTTATCATTTCCAGAATGAGTGATAAACAGTTAGAAACAAAATAATTTAGTCGGAAATTCGTCGAAAAGAATTTCTGGACCGTGTAGATAAACAGAAACTGCTTAATCATTTGTTGAACGAAGCCCTATCGGGCAGAAAAAGAAGGAGAAGGTACTTTACACCAACAACAAAGGATATGCCAAGCCTGTGATTTAAATCTGGGTTCGTTCAACCAATCGTTCAAGTTGGCAAATGATACGGCATAGCTATACAGTATCATTTTCAACTTAACTCAGTGCTAGCCGCTGGAGTCTTGAGCGTAGGAACTTGCAATGAATAGATTTGAACAGATTCACCGTTGCTTTGCTACCCTGAACATAGCAACGGTATTGGCTGGGCTGGCCTATGGGCCTGCGCCGATCACCCTGAACGTGATTCTGCTGACCGTGCTGATGATCCTCATACGCGCTAAATTTTGGCTTGATGACGAGGCCTACTTGGAGGATGTGAAAGCCCAAAAGCTTCCTGGTGGCCTGCCATTCAGTTTCGGCGTGTTTATAGCGGTAATATCATGGATCGTTTGGTTGTTCGCGGCGCTTTTCATTAAGAATATTGAACTTTCATCGCTTTTAATGCTGCTTGTTTTCCTATTTTCGACTTTTTCTATTGTGGCAGCAATGGTTTCTAAAGGCGCCTATGCAGAGCAAGTACCTTGGCTATTTTTTAATGTTCTATACGGCCTTTCCTTCTTCCTGCTGTGGGCGCGACAAGCCACTTGGAATCCGTTCAATAGTTCGCCTATTGTCTTCGCAACGGTTGTGTTGCTATTACTTTTTGGAATATTTATCTCAGACCTTACAGTTACGAGAATTCTTGAACAACGGCGAAGGTAGAACAGTGATTTCGTCAGTGGCTAACGTGGAATCCATATGATAATATAGTTAGTCATGGGAAAAATGGGGGTTGGTATGAACTATTGCACCAAAACAGGAAAACAGGGACGATGTTGAAATTGCGCGTTTCTTTTTGTTTTTAATCTCTGCTTTTCAAATTATTTCTCTTAAACTCCCCACTTGCAGATACCTGCTATATATGTAAGATTTACCCCTGTTCTCGGTATCCTGTGATATACATTTCACATCAGAAGTAAGAAATAAATTATTTAATCGCCAGTATGCGTTGAAATCCCTATGGGTGGATGTCGATAATATCATCAATAGGGTTGCCAGGATATTGAATATGCCAGTGGATGAAATTTGGCTTCCGGGCAAGTACAAACGTCTTGTAACGGCAACTCGGCTGGATAGGCTATTAGGCGGTACGGGATTTGCGGAAAAGCATGACGGCCGTGGTCCGCCGGTTCAATATTTCTACCGTAGCCGAAGGGAAAGCAGTGAAACGGGGCGCTGAGATTATGAAGATGGAAGGTTTTGAGGTGATTTAAGTTTATAAGTTAAGGGAGGCCCCAATCTTCACCAATCTTCGTGAGGGGAGAACGCCGTTCCTCCGGGACTTGGAAAATGGGGGGGCCATACCGGTGGCTGAAGCCACCGGCTATACGACATTTCCACTTCGTGGAACGGATCGTCAATTTTTGGTGGTCAGATAAAAAAAATAAACTGATACCGATATCTTCTATCCCTTCAAGCTTGATGAACTCGTAAAAAGTCCAAAATTTATATGTATCTGAAATTTTTATAAAAATTAATATTTTGGCCTTGACTTTTTCTTTAGGATTTTATAAAAAAAGCCATAATAA
>Ga0272441_10007736_pt1 | contig 17349 bp, 17 predicted proteins | sample SSMProp6N_FD_193582 | JGI IMG/M metagenome (GOLD analysis project Ga0272441, IMG submission 193582) | Marine sediment archaeal communities from Little Sippewissett salt marsh, Falmouth, MA, United States - SSM-Prop-6N | ecosystem: Environmental > Aquatic > Marine > Wetlands > Sediment ...
GCGACGCGACTCGCCCACTATGATTTTGCCATATCCAAGGGTCAGGGAAACTATGAAGCTCTGAGCGGAATGAGGGGCGTCAATCTCTATTTCCTGCTTATGGCAAAATGCAGACTCGTGGCGCGTGATATCGGAGTGGAGTGCGACGACTTCATCGTACTTCACCGCCCGAAGAACAGCCGGTAAAAATGCACGAAAAAGGGGAGGGGTATGACACTGCAGGAATATTTTGAAAGCAACAGGGGGTTCGGGGTACTCTCCACGGCCGATTCCGACGGCAACGTCAACGCGGCTGTCTACGCACGTCCGCACTTCATGGATGACGGCAGCATCGCCTTTATCATGACCGACCGGTTGACGCATTCAAACCTCAAGTCCAACCCGAAAGCGGCCTATCTCTTCAAAGAGGAGGGTAAGGGATATAACGGAAAGAGACTCTACTGCACAAAGCTGAAGGAAGAGGAAAACTGTGACCTGATTCACAGCCTGAGTAGGAAAAAGTACCATACTGCGCTGAAAAGTGATGAAAAGACGACAAGATATCTGGTATATTTTCGTATCGATGCAGTGCTCCCGTTGATAGGAGACAAAGAGTAACGTACCTTTCCCTGCGAGGTGAAACGCATGGACATTTTCATGACCGGCGGCACGGGTTTCGTGGGAACGACCCTCTCGGAAGAACTCGCACGGCGGGGACATCGTGTCACGATTCTGACACGGCCGGGCGAGCCGCTGACGCATAAAGGGGAACGACCGGATATTTCGTACCTGACGGGCGATCCGTCGCAACCGGAGGGGTGGGTCGACAGGGCCGCCGAATGCGAGGTCTTCATCAACCTGGCCGGGGCATCGATCTTTTCGCGCTGGAACGAATCGCGCAAACGTGCAATCAGGGAAAGCCGTCTCGCCACGACGCGCAATCTCGTAAGGGCGATCGAAAGGCGGAAGGAAAAGGAAACAACGCTCATCAGCACATCCGCCGTCGGCTATTACGGCTTTCACGGTGACGAAAGGCTCGTTGAGAGTGATCCGCCCGGAAGGGATTTCCTGGCGTCGGTCGCCGCCGACTGGGAGGGGGCCGCCCTTGAGGCCGCCCAATACGGTGCACGCGTGGTATTGTGCCGGTTCGGCATCGTGCTGGGGAAACACGGCGGGGCACTGGGACAGATGCTTCCCCTGTTCAGATCCTGGCTGGGAAGTCCCCTCGGAAGCGGGGATCAGTGGTTCTCCTGGATCCACGAAAAGGATCTGGTGAACATTTATTGTCATGTTCTCGATCATACTGAGCTGGAGGGACCGATAAACTGCGCATCTCCCGATCCCGTGCGGAACAGGGAGCTGACCAGAGCCCTCGGGCAGGCCCTGGGAAAACCGCTCTTCCTGCCTCCCGTCCCCTCCTTTGTACTGAAGCTTGTTCTGGGAGAGTTCGGCACCGTGCTTCTCAAGGGTCAGCGGACATACCCGGAAAAGCTGCTGCAGAGCGGATTTCAATTTACCTTTCCTGCGATTGAAGAGGCGCTGCGGGATATTATACCGTAGCAACGAATTGGCATATTACGAAGGAGAATCACATGATCATTCGATGCTGGGGGGCCAGGGGGTCGATTCCCGTTTCGGGCAATGAATATCTGAAGTACGGCGGCGATACCACATGCCTGGAAATCAGGACAAAAGACGACGATATCGTCATTGTGGACGCAGGATCGGGAATGCGGCGCCTCGGAAACAAACTCATCGAAGAGGGTCGTTTCGAATACAGCATGATATTTACTCATGCGCACTGGGATCATTTGATAGGATTCCCCTTCTTCAAGCCCCTCTACTTCAGCAAGACCCGGATCAACATGCGCGGGTGTCCCTTTCCCCAGGCATCGATAAACGAGATGATCAAACGGGTAATGACTCCCCCCCATTTTCCGGTCAAATACTCGGACCTGAGGGCGGAAATCAATTATGACGGTACGTGCGAGGGCGTCTCCACCATCGGTTCGCTCACGGTGATTCCCATATTCCTGAGTCACCCGAATCAGGGCAACGGCTATAAATTCATTGAAGACGGCAAATCCTTCGTATTTCTGACGGACAACGAACTGACCTTTACACATGAGGGCGGTCTCACCTATGACGATTATCTGGAATTTTCCGAAGGCGCGGATCTCCTTGTTCACGATGCCGAATATACGGAGGAGGATTACGCGACAAAGAAGGAGTGGGGCCACAGCGTCTATACCGACGCGCTCAGGCTGGCCCTGGAAGGAAAGGTAAAGAAGCTCGGCCTCTTTCACCACAATCAGGAACGAACGGACGACGAAGTCGATACAATCGTGGCGGACTGTCAATCCATCATAGCGGAGCGCAATGCACCTCTTGAATGCTGTGCCCTCTCCCAGGAATGGGAAATCCAACTGTGAGGCTGTCTTCACAGCAATGTAGCAAGGAGGACCATACCGATGAAAGGAACACAACATCCTCTCTTTTCGCCGGGAAGACCGGCGTGGCCGATGGCGATCATGGTTGTCATGGCGGTCATGCTCGTTTCTTCAGGCGTCCGGGCGCACAGTCCCTCGCAGGTGACACTCTCCTATGCGAAGGACACGGGGACACTTTCCGTAACCATCGTTCATTCCGTATCGAATCCGGCCACTCATTACGTCCGCCAGGTGGAAATCTCGCTGAACGACCGTGTGGAAAAGACCTTCGACTATAAGTCGCAGCCCGACAGTTCGCGGTTTACTTACAGCTATCCCATCGATGCAAAGCCGGGGGACAGGATCGCCGTCACGGTAAAATGCAATTACGTCGGTTCGAACAGTGTGTCTCTCACCGTGGCCCCCTGAGGCATTTCCTGCGTTACGCAGTTCCCGGCGAAAGAGGAACCGGACATGATCGTATTACACGGGGGCTTCATGATTGCCGCACTGCTTCTCATGGCGGCGGGAGCGGTCACGGCGCGATTCATGAAGAAAAAACGGTGGTGGCTGAAGATTCACCGGGTCCTTGAAACGGCGGGCTATGCATCTCTGCTCGCGGGGCTACTCGCAGCGGTCGTTATGGTCTCCCTGTTTTCGGGAAGGCATCTTGCCCTGCCCCATGCCTGGCTGGGGGTCATTATCGTGATCGGCGCGGCGGGCACCCTGGCTATGGGTCTGCTTCAGTTCAGAATGCCGGCAGGGGCACGAAAGATACGGCCGCTGCACCGATGGTCCGGACGGATTACCCTTATGCTGCTTACCATCAACATCCTCTCCGGGCTCACCCTGATCGGAATTATCTGAGCGGGCAGAGACAGGAAACCATAAAAAGAAAGAAAAGGGACGGATTATGCTGAAAAGCGAAAATGCGGCACTCCTGATAATCGATATCCAGGGAAACCTTTACCAGTCGATGCATGAAAAAGAGGCGCTCCGTGAAAACCTGCAAAAGCTCATCAAAGGAACGGCGGCACTCGACATCCCCGTGATCGTCACGGAGCAGGTGCCGGAGAAACTGGGCCCCTCCATACCGGAGATTGCATCTCTCGTCGACGAGTTCCATCCCATTCCGAAGTCGAGCTTCAGCTGCTGCGGCGAGCCCCGTTTCACGGACAGGCTGGAAAAGACCGGCCGCCGGCACATCCTGGTCGCCGGCATCGAATCTCATGTCTGCGTGTACCAGACCGCCGCCGACCTTCTCAGACTCGGCTATGAAGCCCACATTATCACCGACTGTATCTCGTCGAGAACGGCGGAAAACCGGCACGCGGGAATTGAACGGATGATCGCCGAAGGCGGGAGACGCACGAGTATGGAGATGGTACTCTTCGAGCTCCTCCGGACCGCTGAAGGTGATGTTTTCAGAACCATCGCGAAGATCGTGAAGTAGGGGGCACCATGTCGGAAAGACCGATTTACCTCGATTACAACGCCACCACCCCCATCGACCCCGAAGTGGCCGACGCCATGAGGCCCTGTCTCGAGGGATACTTCGGAAATCCTTCAAGCGTGCATTCCTTCGGCATCCGTGCCCGGGAGGCCCTTGAGAGGGCCCGCACACAGGTGGCGGATCTGCTCAACTGCGCGCCTGACGAAATCATCTTCACCAGCGGCGGTACGGAATCGAACAATCTCGCCATAGGAGGCATCGCGCTCGCGAACAGGGCGAAGGGCCATCATATCATCACCTCGTCCATCGAACATCCCGCCGTGACGGAAGTGTGCCGTTATCTCGAATCAAAGGGTTTCCGCATCACCGTTCTGCCCGTTGACGAAGAGGGCCGTGTCGATCCCGGGCAATTGGAACGCGCCCTCACCCCCGAAACGATTCTCGTCACGGTGATGCACGCCAACAACGAGGTGGGAACGATTCAACCCATCGCGGAAATCGCGGCAATCGCCGCGAAGCGGGGCATCCCGGTCCACACCGACGCGGCCCAGTCCGTGGGGAAGATCCCCGTCGACGTGGAACGGCTGGGCGTCGCTCTCCTCTCGGTGGCGGGACACAAGCTCTACGCACCCAAAGGCGTGGGCGCCCTCTACCTCCGCCGGGGTGTCGCTATTGAAAAGCTGATGCACGGCGCCGCCCATGAACGGAACCTCCGGCCCGGCACGGAAAACATCCTCGAGATCGTCGGGCTGGGAAAGGCCTGCGAAATCGCGAAACGGGACATGGTACACAATCAGGCCCACATGAAAACCATGCGGGATCGCCTTGTCCGGCACCTGCGGGAAGGGCTCACGGCGATGCGGATCAACGGTCACCCCGAACACTGCCTCCCTAATACCCTCAGCGTCGGCATTCCCGGCATCGACGCTTCCCTTCTTCCCGGGGAACTCCAGGATGTCGCCCTTTCCGCCGGGTCCGCCTGCCACGCGGGGGAAAGGAGCATATCGCCCGTCCTAAAGGCCATGAAGGTCCCCCCGGACACGGCACGGGGAACGCTCCGCATCTCCACGGGCAGGATGACTACGGAGGAAGAGATCGACAAAGCGGCCGACCTGATTCTCAGGAAGATTTCAGAAAAAAGGACCTCGCCCTGACGCCGGAGACACACCCGGCGTTCCTCTCCGCTCGGTTTCTTCCGGCGGGAAAGACCTTCACCCCAGGAGCAGACGCTCGATCAGGAAGTAAAAGAAACTGAGGTTTCCAAGATAGATGATCATCACGGTAAAGGCCGCTGCCAGCCGGTAGCGGAGGGAACGCGTATAAACGGCGTCGAATGCAAGAAAGGTGCTCAGCCCCAGCAGGATTTCCGGTATAACGAGGTAGACCGCGACATGAAACACCATGGTGACTCCTATTGCGTGCCAGATCGGAATCCGCCAGAGTATGGCCTCCGACCCCACAAAAAGAAGGGCCGAGAGAAGACACACCACCAAGAGGGCACAGGTCCGCGTGTAGCGTGTTTCAATCCGTCTGCCGGCGAAGACGATCACGAACAGGGGTATAGTCCATAATCCGCCCATGTAGAGCGGTATCTCGCCGACGCGCACACTCCCCGTATCGGGAAAAATGATGACGCCCAGCTGGGACGCGAGAAACCAGTCGGGAAAAATCTGCAGCAGGCTCAGCGGAACCAGGAAGGCCCAGAGCACGAGCCATTCGTCATGGGAACGTTGCCAGGCGGCAAGGGGCAGCATGAGGTTGTACAGCAGGACAAGCCCGCAGAGCCTCGGTCCCACGGGCATGCCGCCCGGTATCGCGAGAACGAGCAGCGACACTCCGGCAAAAACCAGGTGGAGCAGGATGGCATCTCTTTCGGTACGTTCAAGGATCGACATTATTAAGCCTCCCGACAAGTGGTTTTATCGCATTATCCCAATGCATTGTCCCATCATGGCGTACGGGACCTCCAAGATGATATTGCCATACACGCCCTTCCCCCCTCTGCACAGATGGAGTTTACAGCCGCTTCTGCGCAACCGTCTGGATAATGAAAATGACATCGGCAAGGTCCAGCCTGCCGTCACTGTTCACGTCCCCCTTCAGATCGACGGTCGCGGGATTGAGTCCCACCAGTACCTGCAGGACGATGACGGCATCGGCCAGATCGACATCCCAGTCGAGGTCCAGGTCCCCCGCGAGCGGATAGGACCCGCCCCCATGGAGCGGGACTTCCAGAGGACTCTCGTCAAGATCGTTCGATGAGAGTCTCAGGATCGCCTCTTTTTCCTCCCCCTCCGTCGCCGGAGTGAAAAGGACGCCCAGCGAACAACTCTCTGAGGGAGCCACCGCAGCGCCGGAGCAGAGATCGTCGACAACGGCAAAATCCGCCGCGTCGGCACCCGTAATCGAAACACTGACCGCCAGGCCTGCCGTCCCCCCGTTCGAAATCGTAAAGGTCTGCACCGCGGAGGATTGTCCCACTTCCACGATCCCGAAATCGTGGCTCGCGGGAGCGACGGCGATATCGGCGTAATGTGAACCCGGCTTCAGGGGAAAATCGTCATAGACACTATCAATAGCGTTGCCGTCGGCATCGTAAATGGTAATGGCATAGGAGGTGTCGCCGATCTCGTCACCGTCGCCATCCACGCCGGTGTAATCGTCCCAGTAATTTCCCCCCAGATAGGGACCGCCGACGATATTCCCGTTCACGGCAGCCCTGTCATGATTCCAGCGGTTATCGACCCCCTCTTCGGGGGTGGGGCTGCCCTGGGCGTGACTGACGTTTCTTCTTAATATGTTGTTGTAAACAATACCGGCCGAACCTTCCAGCCTGATGCCGAGGTTGTTGTCCTCGATAATGTTGTCATGGATCCCCGTCCCCTTGCAAAAGTCCTTCAGAACAGCAATGCCGGTACCCGTAGTGCTCCCCCAGATATGATTGAAGGCAATAACGTTCTGGATACTTCCAGCTTCGTCATTATAAGGATAAGTACCGTAATAGTCGACCAGTTGTATACCTCCATCGCCCAGCCAGTATTTATCGCCGCAACTTCCGCCGTTGCTGTCGAAGGAATTGTTTAATATCTGATTGGCTGACGCTCCTAACATATCAATGCCGCAGTATCCGCACCGCGCGATGTAGTTTTTCTGTATCACGTTCTCGTACGGTCCGAACTTGAACTGGATGCCGTACTGGCTGCAGTCTTCGATCCGGTTGCCTTCGATGGTATTGCCGTGAGCAAAGGTGCCCTGGCTGTAAATCCCGACAGATCTGTTTCGAATCAGGTTGTCTTTGACAATGTTTCCACTCCCTTTGAGCCTCACTCCGTATTGACCGCTGCCCTGTTCGTCCGTCATGTCGTTCTCCAGGATGAGAGTATTGGTATCATCATCGTCCAGGAGAATTCCTCCACGGAGTACGTTATTCTGCGTAATTTCGTTGGCGTCACCCCAGTCAATATAAACCGTAGCGCAGGTATTCCATTTTATAAGATTTGAGCTGCCTCCCACCTTTATCGTGTCATTTACCTCGTTTGCCTCAACGATACAGTGTGAACCGTTGTTAATCCATACCTCAGTGGCGCCGGTGTTCTCACGGAAAAGATGGTTCTGGCCGTTTACAGTGAGATAGTGCCCGTTGAACACGTTCCCGCTGTAGTGTCCTCCGTCGCCCTCCATCTTCAGTTTCACATCTTCCTGGAACTGGCAGTTCCTGAGCTCCCCCCCTGTGATCACTATCTCTGGAGAGAGACCGTCGCTCTCGCGCGAGAAGGCCACTTCCTCCGCATCCACCGTTCCCTTCAGGTCGTTCAGACCGTGTTCCCGCGCATAGAATATGACTTCCGTTCCCGGGTTGATACAAAGCTCGCCGTCGGCAACAGTAATCCCCTTGCAAAGGTAGGGACTCCCCAGAGAATCCCATGAAATGGTGAGACGGCCTAATTTCTCACACCACGCGTCCCCATTGTGAATGGTACCCCAGACATAGGACATATCTACTTCAACCTCGTCAGAAGTTGAAGAGTAGACCCAGCTTTCCGTATTCTCGTCATAGAGGTATTGCTTCACTGTGTACCAGTATGTCACAGCGGAAAGATCGCAGTCACTGCAGTAGAAACCGCCGGCGGCCTGGTTGTCCCCTTCCGCGATTTTGTCGTCATCACGGTAAAGCTCGCACTTTTTCCCCTCACCGCAGTCGCCGATATAAAGATCGACGATATCATTTCCGCAATAGATCACCGACGGTCCGTTCACCGCAAGGGACGGCACCGCAGTAATCGTCAGGGCACAAAACAGAACGATTATTCGTACAGCGAGGGAAAAACAGAAACGCTTTTTCATGACAAGAAACCTCCCGGACATTCAGATTTCGAAACACATCTCCAATTGGAATGCGTGTGTGTATACTATGCCTGAAAGAGCCTCTATCCCAGGCCTTCATTCCGACAAAAGTGCCGGATATCTCCCGTGGCACGAAATTCGGAATGGCAGTGTCTGGATAAGAGTGAAAATATTCATGTCACAGATTTTCAAACAATATCGTTTAATGCATAGGACGGACAGAAATTCCAACTCTTACAGCAATCGTAGAGTTCTTGGGGCGTCGGGCTTGATCCCGACAGTAAAAGGGGGCAGCTTCTTTTTCTTCCGGCTGCAGGATGACATACGCTTGAATCGCCCCACCTTACGAATGGAAATTAAGCATCTTTTCAACGAGTTGTCAAAGGATTATTAGAATGCACCAGATCCCCCTGGACAGGTATCCCATCCGCACCCACCACAAGCAGAAAAGGCGCAACCCGCTAAGATTGCGCCTCATTTGATATCTATGGTGCCGAAGCCGGGATTTGAACCCGGACAGGCGTTCGCCCACTAGACCCTGAACCTAGCGCGTCTACCAATTCCGCCACTTCGGCACGTGCAATGTAGAAGGGATTTATACTTTCCCGCCTCTACGTTGTCAAGGAAAAATACGCTTGAAAATATCGCCCGACGTGTTATCATTCGCACTTCTTTATCACTTTACAAATTCTTACGAAAGCCGAGGCAACGGAAACCTATGGACGTCATCAGAGACTTGGAGAATATCCCCAAGGACTTGAAATATTCACTTATTACGATCGGCAATTTTGACGGGATTCATCTCGGACACCAGCAGATATTTCAAAGACTGATCACGGAAGCGAAAGAAAAAAACAGAAAATCGGTGGTCATCACCTTCGAACCCCATCCGCAGAAGGTCATTCATCCCGAGCGGCGGCCCTTCTTCCTGCTCACGCCGCTTGAGGAAAAGCTCGACTTCATGGCCTCGCTCGGCATCGATGTCGCCGTCGTCATTACCTTCTCTCCGGAATTTGCACGCATAACGGCCGAAGACTTTGTGAGAACCGTCCTCTGGGATAAATTACGGCTGCAGAAGATATTCATAGGATACGACTATGCCTTCGGCAACAACAAGGAAGGTAACGCCGGGTTTCTGGAAAAGTTCGGTGAAGAACTCGGGTTCCAGGTAGAGGAGATCAGTGCCGTCACCATTGACGGAATTATCGCCAGCAGCACCAATATTCGCCTTGCCATCCTTGAAGGCAATGTGGGACGGGCGGCCAGGATGCTCGACCGGCCCTATACCCTGCACGGAGCGGTGGTGAAAGGATACCGGCGCGGCACGGGAATCGGATTTCCCACAGCAAACATCAAGTCCGAAAAAGTCATTCCGGGGATCGGCGTCTATGTCATCATTGCCGAAATTGACGGAATCCGGTACCAGGGTGTCCTCAACATCGGATACAACCCGACATTCGGAAACGAAGAGCTCTCCACGGAGGTTCATCTGCTCGATTTTCAGGGCGATATATACGGAAAAGAGATTGGTATTTCCTTTATCGACCGCCTCAGGGATGAAAGGAAGTTCGAAAGCTCCGAAAAACTGGTTGAACAGATCAGCCGGGATATCGAGCGGGCGAAAGAGATTCTCGCGCCCTATTCGTTATAAGCAAAGGCAATAACCATTCACCGGCACACGAGAGTCCCTGACGTTGCAGATCACACCTATTCACGAATGGAATGTCGGTTATACCGAAGCGAAGCAGCTCCAGGAAGGTCTGGCACACCGACTGGTGCTTCGTGACGACGGCCTGACGGAGCAGGTCAGGACCGTTGCAGGTGCCGATATTTCCTATGCCAGAAAATCACGTCTCTTCTTTGCGGCCGTACTGGTCTTCGATTATGACAGCATGAAACTCATTGAAGAATCATCCGTCACCGACGAGGTGGATTTCCCCTACATTCCAGGATTACTCACCTTCCGGGAGGGACCGCCCCTCCTCAAGGCCTTTGAAAAATTGCGCCAGCGTCCCGATGCAGTACTGTTCGACGGTCAGGGGATAGCCCACCCCCGGGGCATCGGCCTTGCATCCCATCTCGGTCTTTTTCTCGACGTTCCTTCGATCGGGTGTGCCAAGACACGGCTGGTGGGAACCTTTACCGAACCGGGGGAAGAGCGGGGTGAGCACACTCCGCTGACATACAACGACACAGTCATCGGTTCCGTCGTCAGGACAAAAGGGAAGGTAAAACCCCTTTTCATATCCCAGGGACACAGGATCAGTCTTGACCGGGCCGTGGCGCTGGTGCTCTCCGCCTGCAGGGGATACCGGCTTCCTGAACCCACCCGCCAGGCCCACCTGGCGGTCAACAGGCTTCGGACGCAATATTACGGCCGGGAATAGGACACTCCGGCATTCCGGTTGGACACATACAAAGGCGCGGTCCTCCGGTTATGACGCCCCTCTCGTGATACGTGGAAAGGAACGGGCCGCCGCACGCAGCGGGAAATGCACTCGCCGTTCAATTGAAGCTCCCCGCAACAAGTTGCGGGGAATCTCCGATTGTTAAGGAAATTTTTATTTTATATTCGCTCACTAACCCCGCCGCAAGCAGCGGGGAATGCGCTCGCTGTTCAATTCAGGCCCGCTGAAGTTTCTTATTGCTTCTCCTGGTAATATTTCATGATTTCCGTTCTTGTAAAGACGGACTCCACCGGCCGGGCATGGGCTTCGATATTTTCCCGTCCCCCCTCTTCACGATCGATCAGGGTAATGACGCGGTCCACCACGAGCCCTGCATCCCGTGCCCGCTCAATGGCCGTGATGGTCGAACCTCCCGTGGTAATAACATCATCGATAATCACCACTTTTTCGCCCTTCTCCACGGACCCCTCGATCGCGCTTTTCGTACCATGCCCCTTTACATCCTTCCGCACGATAAAGGACTTGATGGGTTTCCCCCGCTGATAGGATATGAGAGCGACCGCGTTGGCTATCGGATCGGCGCCGAGGGTGAGCCCTCCCGCCGCGGTCACGTCGGTATCCACGAGCATGTCGAATATGACGTGTCCTATGAGGTTCATTCCCTTCGGATCAAGTGTCGTGGGTTTGCAGTTGAAATAAAAATTGCTCGTTCGACCGGACGCCAGGGTAAAGGGCGGATTGTCCCGGTACTGGAAAGATCGTTCTACAATAAGGTGTGCAAGCTCTGTTTTTATATCAATGGCGTCACTCATAATTTATCTCCCTGATGTTTTCTATTCCGTCAATAACCGCCACCGGTCATTGATGACTTTCGACGGGCCGGTTCTTCTTTTCCTCGAGCATCTTCAGCCGCCTGCCGAGGTATCCGGGATCGAGTCTCATGGCTTCGTTGTATTCCGCCTCGGCCATGTCGGTCCAGCCCTTCTTATCATAATATAATCCCAGTGTGAAATGGATATCGGCACTCTCCGGATCGATGGAAAGGGCTCTTTCGGTTTGCTTGATGGCCTGCTCGAGATCCCCGAGGCCGTAATAGGTCTTGCCCAGGTAGAACCGCGTATCCCGGTTGAAGGGATTAATCTTGAGCGCGATGGAGAAAATATCCTTTGCTTCGTGAAAGTCCTTCAGTTTTGTGTAGGCGACACCGAGTGCCACCACGACATTTTCATCGTAGGGACGGATTTTTCTCGCCCGTACATAAGAGTTAACGGCTTTCCCGTACTCACCTTTCCGTGCGTATGCCTCTCCAAGGTTGCAAAGCGCCGCATGGTAGTTGGCGCGTATCTTTAATGCCGCCTCGTATTCCTCGATGGCGCCGTCAACATCACCGTTTATCTCACATATCCTGGCAAGCGAAAAATGTACCTGACTGTCTTTCGGACATTTGGCAACAAGCACGTGATAATATTCAAGCGCCCTCTGATATTGTCCCATTTCTACGAGGGTCTGGCCGAGCATCGCATAGGCGGAATAGTAATTCTCATTCAATGCGATCGTCTTCTCGAGATACTGGACCGCTTCCTCGTTCATCCCTTTGCACTTGTAAGCCTCCCCGAGCCTGCAATAATACACCGCACGCTTTGAATTGATCGCAATGGCCTTTTTGTATTTCTGGATGGCCTTGTCGTACTTTTTCTGGATCAGGTACCTGTTACCCTGATTATAATAGGTCTTCGACGAGACGGCACCTTCGGAAAATGCGGCAACACAGAAGAATAATAGTATTATAACCGCAAATGGCACGGTCCATTTCATTAATGAACGCATCAGTTGTGATTTCCTTTTAATTCGAATCTGACCGGGATATCCACCGGCATGGGAACCGGAACACCGTCACGCCTCGCCGGTTCGAACTTCCATTTCCGTACCGCCGAACACGCCGCCCGATCGAGGACATCATGACCGGATGACCTTTTTACCGTCACGGTGCTCACTCTGCCGCGGGCATCTATATCCGCCGTCAGGAGGGTCACGCCTGCATACCCTCTCCGACGGGCAATCTTCGGATACACGGGCTGGGGATTATAACGATATCCCGGTTCAACGATTACCGGCTCTTTCGGCACCGGTGTGTCTTCCACCGCCACCGCCGACGCCACAGCGGATGGCCGCGGTTCAGCTGTAACGACAGGAACCGCCCTGTCGACATTCCCTTTACGGACAGGTTCTCTTTCAGCCTGCGTGCGTACAGGGTTCTTTGCAGTAACCCTTTTTTTTATCGCCGGCTTCTGCGTGATCAGGGCGTTCTTACGAACCACCGTCGTTTTCCGCACCTGAACCGCTTTCGGCAAAACTTTTTGAACCTCTTCCCTATATGTGGAAACAAAAGATATTTCAAGATGCTTCTTTTTATCCTGTTCAAGGGGAGAGGGCATGCTCGATTCATCTGTGCGAATTAATGCCGCACCGGCATGAATGGACAACGCCAGCAGGACTGCAACAATCAGGTCGTATTTTGCGGTTATTCCCATTTGGTATCCAGCGATATTGCCGTTATTCCCGATTTTCTTGCCATATCCAGCACGGACACAACCGTTTCATAGGGCGCGTGTCTGTCACCGGAGATCACCACCGGTTTGCCGGGAAATTCACGATGCATGCGTGCGAGAACAGTCGGGAGTGCCGTGCCGTCGGTCCGTCTTTCGTTGACGTGGATTATTCCGCTGCCCGTAATGGTGATTCTGATGCACGCCCGGGCCTGTATCTGTGCCGTTGCCGCCTGGGGGAGATCGACGGGAAGAGCGCGATGAATCGTCATGGACATGGCAAAGAATATGAATGCAATGAGGAGAAGAAAGATCACATCGATGAGGGGAATCATTTCGATTCTGGCTTTTTTCGTATATCGATCCCGAACCTTCATTATTGCGGCAACGCTCCCTTTTTCTGCTTTTCCACAATAATTTCCAGGGTGGTCCCGTATTTCTCTATTTCCTGTACCGCCTTATCGACCTTTGACTGAAAATAATTAAAGGGAATCAGGCTCAGGATAGCAATCATCAGACCAAAGGCGGTGGTTATGAGCGCCTGGCCGATCCCTGCCGTCACTAACCGGGGATTTTCCACACCCACTTCTCCAAGCACCGTAAAGGAATAAATTATACCCACGACCGTGCCGAGAATGCCCAGGAGTGGTGCGAGCGTAATCATGGTATCGAGCACGGGCAGATGCCGCCGCATCCGGGCGATCTCTTCATCGGCGCCCATCTGCAGGGCGTCTCTGAGCGAAAAATCCCGATGCACCAGGCCGCAGACCATGACGCGGATCAGAAAATCACCCGAGCCGCGGGTAAGGTCTTTTGCCTGCGAAAGATCGTCGTTTTCGACAAGCGTCATGAACTCATTCAGCATCCGCCGGTCACTATTCCTGTTTTCCCTGATCCAGAAGATGAATCGCTCGATCACGATGGTCAGGGCGAGCAGTGAACAGAAAAGGAGGGGGTACATAACCGGTCCGCCCTTATAAAAATAATCAATCATTTGCTTCTCTCCTCCTTTTCGTTTCACCTTTCGATGGAGTTATCCAACATTGGAGCACTCGCAAAAAGTAGATATCCGATGGCAAAGTAAAAAGTTTCAAATGCAAGGCGCGCAAATCCTGAGGAATGAGGAGTACGTACGGTACGCCGCATAGCCTGCCCCCGCGAAGACGGGGGAAGGATGCAGCGCAACGCAGCATTTGGACCGGGAGTGCTCCCGCAAGCCCCGCCCTGTGGGCGGGGAGCTTCACTTTTTACAAAGCCATCAATTTTAAAATTCATAGGACAGACTCGCCAGAAACGATCGCCCGGCGCCGGGGAACGTGCTCACCAGACCTGCCCCGGTGTTATCGTAAAAAATGTCGAAATAGGTATCGTACTCGTTATCGAACAGATTGGTGCCCCGGAAGGCAAAGGTCCAGTGTTCATCGAAGCGCTGCTCGATCCTGATGTCGGCCGTCCAGTACGAATCGAGTTCGTATTCGACCGTTTTCGTATTCGGGTATACCTCATCTGTTTCGGTACGATACCACAGCCTGTCCCCCACATACCGGGCAACCAGGGCCGCCGTCAGCCCGGACTCGGTCCAGTATGCCAGCTGTGTCCTGAACTGATGGTCGGGCGTATAGGCGGCCCGCCGGGTCACCCATGTATACTGGAAATCGGGCGGAATCATCGGCGGCCAGCCGTAATCCTGTTTTGTGTAGGCCTTGTCTTCTTCCTCCGCATCGGTATAGGTATAGTCGAAGTTGAGGGTCATGTTGTAAAAAGGACCGATTTCGACACTGGCCTCGGCACCGTGGGCCTCATAGGTACGAAGGTTGTTCGGCGTCCATACACCGCTTGAGTCAGGACCCCATTGAATTTTATCATTTACATCCCAGTGAAAATAGGTCAGTGCCACAAAGAGCCTGTCGTCAAAACAGGATTGTTCGACGGTCGCGTCCGTATGCCATCCCGTTTCCGGCATGAGATCCGGATTACCTCTTTTGAACCCGTCATCGGGCCAGAAAAGATCGTTGGGTGTCGGCGCCTTGAAATGCTTTCCATGACTGATTTTCAGAACCGTATTGTCACCAGGATTGACGATCACTCCCAAACGAGGCACATCTTCATAACCGAAGGTTGAATGATCCTCGTGCCTGATGCCCGCGAGGAACTTGCCGTATCTGAACGGTCTGTATTGTCCCTCGACAAAAACACCTTTCGAAACAATACTTGCGTCAGTGATTGACAGTGAAGAAGGTATTTCGTTTCCGCTGCCGTCGAGATTTACGCCGTCATTGCTCCACTCAAAATCCTTGTAGTCCGCGCCAAGAAGGACAGATCCCTTCGCCAGCGGTTTAAGTTCCATGGTGGCTTCGCTTCCCAGCACCTTGTTCGTCGTCCAGTATTCAGTACCGGTCAGGCTCCCCCCCCAGGCATCGTAGTAACGCATATAGTTGTAATTCTCCATGCTGGTATAGTCACCCCTGAACTTAATGTTGCACCATTTCACGGGCGCGCTTTTGACATTCAGGACAAGGTGTCTGTCGCGGTCGCCGCCTCTGTCGAGCAGGCTTGCCGCGTTACTGCTGTATACCTGCACACCGTTCACGAAAAAGGCTTCCGTCCCCGATGGGGGCCTGACGCCGGGCCTGCCGTACTCACGGTCGACATAGTCACCATAGAGGCTCACATCGAGCACGTCGCCCTTGTCAAATAGAAGATTGAGCGACACATCATTATGGGTCAGATCGCTGTTGTCACGAAACCCGTCGGTCTCCCGCCTGCCTGCCGTTAGATAATATCCGAAGTTATCGTTCAGAAACATCCCCTGCTCGAACCACACACCGGCAGTATCTTCGGTACCGAAAGCCGCCTCAACCTTCAGGTCGGTCACATCGCAGTCCGGCCCTTTCGTTATGATGTTCACCGTCCCGCCCATGGCCCCCGATCCGTAAAGAAGCGATCCGGAGCCCTTCACAACCTCGACACGTTCAATATTGTTCAGCGGTATCCTGTTGATATCGGCAAGCCCCAGAGAGGGAGAATTTAGACTCACACCATTTACGAACACCTGAGTGGCGTTGCCGCGCATTCCACGGATATGAATTTCACCCGCGGCGGCGCCGAAATCACCATAATTTCTCCAGTCAATCCCCGCCTTCCCCGCGAGGAGATCTCCCAGATTTCGGGCCGGCGATTCCTGAATATCGTAATGGTCAATGGTAGTTACCGCGTTGGGAACATCTCTTCTTGTCTCATCCGTTTTGGTCGCCGTTACCACGACTTCTTCAAGTTGTATCGTTTCATTATTTTCCACGGCTTCTGCCGAACCCGGAAGGGACGCCATCGCCATTAGCATCAGCGCGATCATATACACAGCGCATGTCTTCATCATGGTTCCTCCGCACATAAAATTAAGATTATTCGTATTACTCCATACTCATCATATTTGATGGCTTCGTAAAAAGTCCAACTGCTGCGTTGCACTGCATCCTTCGTCACTGCGGCGTACCAGAAGTACGCATCATTCCTCAGGATTTGTGCGCCTTGCATTTGAATCTTTTTACTTTGCCATCGAACATTGACTTCTTATGAGGTCATCATATTTGATGACCTCGTAAAAATTAAATATGCGACGGATCGGGTGTATAGAACCTCATCACAACCTCCCTTCCCCTCGGTCCGGATTCTTTATTTCCGTCCAATGAGTCTCCTGGCTTGCGGCATCTCCTACTTTCCGCGCCTTCCCATCTCACAAAGAGAGATCGTGGCATACGGCGGATTTCGTTCCGCTCACAGTTGCGGGGCAGCGCCGGACTTTCACCGGCTTCCTCAATCCGACGGATATGATACCCGCATGGTCATTCTCGGCACACCGGTCTGCGGGTTTGCATCAACAAAGACGTCGGTTTCATAAACCTCTCCGACAATATCCTCGGTTATCACTTCCCAGGGCGTTCCCAGTGCGTGGATACTCCCCTTATTCAACAGTACAATCCGATCACAGTATTGCGACGCCAGATTGACGTCATGCGTGGCGGCGATGACCGTTAGCTGTTCTTTCCTGTTCAACGACTTTATCAATTCGAACAGCGCCACCTGATGTTTGAGATCCAGGTATGCCGTGGGTTCATCAAGAAGGATGATCTCCGGTTCCTGGGCCAGCGCCCGCGCGATCAATACGCGCTGTCGCTCACCCCCGCTGATTT
>Ga0272441_10007737_pt1 | contig 17349 bp, 16 predicted proteins | sample SSMProp6N_FD_193582 | JGI IMG/M metagenome (GOLD analysis project Ga0272441, IMG submission 193582) | Marine sediment archaeal communities from Little Sippewissett salt marsh, Falmouth, MA, United States - SSM-Prop-6N | ecosystem: Environmental > Aquatic > Marine > Wetlands > Sediment ...
TATCGTTTTCACCGAGTCCGACTTGAAAAATCTGATGTACAGCAAGGGCGCCGTCTATGCCGGGTTCACGACCTTGTTGAATGAAGCCGGAATGGATTTCTCCTTGGTGGATCGCATGATCATCACTGGCGGGTTCGGCCAATATCTCAACATTGACAAAGCGGTAACCATTGGCCTGCTCCCCGACATCGACCGAGAAAAGTTTGCCTATAGGGGCAACAGTTCCATCGTAGGTGCCTATATGGCGCTGCTATCCACAGAATATCGCCAGGAAGCCCGGGAGATTTGTAACAGCATGACCTATATCGACTTTTCAAGCAACCCCCGCTATATGGATGAATTCACATCGGCACTGTTTTTACCCCACACGGACCTGGAAGCCTTCCCCAGTGTGGCCAGGGCTTGGTCGTCGCCATCATCCCGTCTGTGACGGCCTTCTGCCAGTCGCGATGCTTCCAGAATTCGGTTTTGTCTTCCTTGTCGCGCGAAAACAGATGAGTGAATAGCAAGTGCTTGTGTTCGGCACCCACCTCCTGAACGCCCGCCATGATTTTGAACGGTGCGATCTTTGGGTTGGAGTCGTTGACGGAGCCCACCGGTTCGGTAATATTGATCACGGGCTGGGTCAGGTCCAAACGGTCGCCCAACAGTTCCTGTTCGGTAAACCCTCCGTACCAACGGTGCAGCGGGTGCGATGGCATTCCGTGCATTGAAAATCGTAGCCCCCCATGTGGACATCGCAATTACGCTCCGGCTGAAGGAGCTGGCACGAGAGATCGGAATCCATGTAAAACGGGAAATACGAAGATGAGAGGAAGAAAAGGGGCGGGCAACAGCAGGCGCAAAATGAACGCTTCAGGTGAAGCGTGGCTATTTAACGATGCGAATGCGATGTTTTTCCCTGCGCCATTCATCAAAGGCATTCAGGTGCGAAAGGAGGTCTTTGCATTCCATTCTTAGGGTTTTGACCTGCCAGATGCTTGATGGGAAGAGACGGTCATTGAAAATATCGAAGATACTGCCTCGCTTGTTCGGATCCAGGGTCTCCAAACGGCAAAGGAGCTTTTCCACGGTGGGAAAATACTCCTTGATATCCAAGGGGTTGTCAATAATATCAGAAATTTGCGTTTTAACCTGGCGATAGGTCTCTGGGTGGCGCTTCGCCGCAATGAGTGTTGCCTGAAGCGCTTTCTCCCAACGCTTTTCTAACATTTTTACGGTTAGGCTGTCCTTCATGGCACGAATTCCGAAAAACATCTGCCATCGGGAACCCCAACGGAGACGGATCCCCGATGGCAGGTCGGTTTAACGACAACGCAAGTGGTTTCTGCCCGCTACCCCAAACAAGCATAACACCCCATATATTGTCATCAAATCAGGATCGGATTACATGGCTGTTTCAGGGTGGAAAACGTTCACCTCTTTGAGGTCATCCCCCAGGTACTCCCTTTCATTGGGTCCCAAAATGCCCAAAGAGAGGCAGATAAGGGTCCACAGATGAACGACAGGGTAATGACCGCCGTAATGCTCGCTCAACTCGTGAATCTGGGCGTGGCAGTTGTGGCATCCAGCAATGCAGTAGTCGGCTCCGGTGGCTTTGATCTGCTCGTCTTTGAGCTTTCCATACTGGAGACGCTGCTCTTTGAAGCCGGATTGCAGAAAGCCGCCGCCGCCGCCACAGCAGAAGTTGTTGGAGCGGTTGGGCTGCATGTCGACGAAGTTTTCTTCACCGACGACAGATTTAACGACGAAACGAAGATCTTCCGCAATGGGATCGCCAAAACTCTTGCGTACGATCTGGCAGGGATCCTGTACAGTGAATTTAATCTTCAGGTCCTTGTTCCAGTCGGAATTGACCTTCAGTTTGCCTTCACGAATCCACTTGGCGTAATATTCGTAGATATTTTTAACTTCAAAGTTATGCTCGAGGTTGAATTTTTTCAGTCCGGCCCGGACTGAGAAAGTGACGTGCCCTCACTCGGTATTGAGAAACGTTTTCACCCCCAGTTTGTTGGCCTGATTCACCGTCGTCTTTGTCACATGCTCCCAGGCATCGTTGTCCGCTAAAAACATGCAGTAGTTTTCCCCGGCCCACCCCTCACTGCCGTAGGTCCAGTCCGCACCCGCCAGATGCAGGATTTTCCACAATGGAACAAGTTCATCCGGTTCGGTGACCGGTTCCCTTGAGTTTTGGTTGAGGAAGAACTCAGCTCCTTCCTTGTCTATGGGTGCCTGCATATCGGCAAATTCGGGCTGGGCCTCCTGGTACTCTTCCAGCACATCCTCTACAACGAAGACAAAATCATCTGGAGAGGTGCCCATGGCAGAGGTGCTTGCATTTCGAAGGGCCATGTCGCAGGAACCAAGAATCCCCTTGGGGCGCTCTTCCCTCGGTCTCAGGGCTCTAGCGTTGAATACCAGCTGCGGGATGTCGATCTGCATGGGGCAGACATAGATGCACCGCTGGCACATGGTACACATCCACGGCCAGTCTGATTTGGCAATTTCATCATCCAGTCCCAACGCTGCCATCCGCAAAAATTTGCGCGGATCCATACCGTCCAGTCCGGTTGCCGGGCAACCGGAGGAGCAGGCACCGCAGGTGAGACAGAGGTTCAGATTGCCGCCTTCGGGAAGAATCTCCTTTACACAATCCATAAAGGTGCTTTTTTTATTCTTACCGCCCAACTGAATGAGCTCTTCACTCATTGAACTGCCTCCTATTTCGGTTTGGGGTTACCTTTTGAACTTGGCTGGTAGAGGGCCAAAATTCAACTCTTCACTATTCGAAACCCAATGCTCGCTTGGGCCTTGTCACCGGCGTAACAACAAACGGGGTGCGTTTCTTCTTTAGGGCCGTTTTTCCTAATTGTTTACAGGAAGATCGTGCCGCTGCAGAAAAAAGCTCCGCATTTGTATACGTTCCCAAGTCAATCCTCATACACAAAAGGTTTTGAAAAGGCAATGCTTTAGTGTACCAGCAGGACAAGAAAAGCAAGCCATTTTTGAGTATAAGCAAAAAACCGCTTGACGTTCATAGCGAATGACCTTAGTTTGCAATCGAGCAAAAGCCAATAACCTTTGACGAAGTATTGGCAAAAGATCAAACAGTCGAGTGATCAAGGTCTTTTGCCGATGGAGAGAACAAATCATGATGATCAGTATTGCAAGCGGCAAGGGGGGCACCGGCAAGACAACCGTCGCCACCAATCTTGCCGTATCCGTTGACGCTCCCGTCCACCTGCTTGACTGCGACGTTGAAGAGCCGAATGCGCATCTTTTTTTAAAGCCCGCCATTGAAGAGACCAAAACCATTACCACGCCGGTCCCTGAAATCGATCTTGAAAAATGCACGCATTGTAGAAAATGTAGCGAAATCTGCCGGTTTAAAGCCATCGCCGTTACAGATGAATTGGTCCTGACATTTCCCGAACTCTGCCATAGTTGTGGAGGTTGCATGGCAATCTGCCCGGAAAATGCAATCCGTGAAGTTGGACGAGAATTGGGGGTGCTGGAGATGGGCGCCAAAGACGGCGTTTCTTTTGCCCACGGCCGGCTTCGCGTCGGTGAGGCCATGGCGCCTCCTTTGATTCACGTGGTTCGCGCGTGTGCGCCGGAAAACGGTCTGACCCTCATCGACGCACCGCCGGGAACCTCATGCCCGGTCATTGCAGCCATGAAGGACACCGATTTCGTTGTATTGGTCACCGAACCCACCCCCTTTGGTCTTCACGACCTAAAACTGGCCGTAGAGGCGGTCAGGATGTTGAAAATCCCCATGGGATTGGTCATTAACCGCTCGGACATGGGAGACGATCGCGTCAGGTCCTACGCTCAATCGGAAGGGGTTCCCATTCTCATGGAAATTCCATTTGATCGTAAAATCGCCGAAAGTTACAGCCGCGGCGAAATGTTCGCTTTGACGTATCCCGAATGGAAGGCCCGTTTCCGGAAATTGGCCGAACAGATTAAAACGCTAGCCGGGAAGGGGGCCGACGTACAATGAAAGAACTCGTTGTTTTAAGTGGAAAAGGAGGCACCGGCAAAACCAGCCTGACCGCATCGTTTGCCACGCTTGCCAACAATTGCATGCTCTGTGATGCGGACGTGGATGCGGCCGATCTTCACCTTTTGATGCAACCCGAGATTAAAAAACGAAGCGATTTTAAAGGTGGCGGAATTGCCGAGATTAACCGGGACAAATGTACCGGGTGCGGCACATGTATCGACATGTGCCGGTGGTCTGCCATCAGTTCGGATTTTGTCGTTGATGATATTCAATGCGAAGGTTGCGGTGTTTGTGTGGATTTCTGTCCGGAACAGGCGATCGATTTCCCGATACAAACTTGCGGACAATGGTTCATCTCCGAAACAAGATTCGGTCCAATGGTGCACGCCCGGTTGGGAATTGCAGAGGAAAACTCGGGCAAACTGGTGACGCTTGTGCGCCAGCAGGCCAAACAATTGGCTGAAGAAAAGGGCATCGATTTGATCATCACCGATGGCCCTCCGGGTGTGGGTTGCCCGGTCATTGCCTCGGTCGGCGGCGCAACCAGTGTCGTCATCATCGCCGAACCCACGGTTTCAGGGATTCACGACATGGCCCGTGCCATGGAGTTGTGCAAGCACTTCAAGGTCCCGGTGCTGGTATGTATCAACAAATTCGATCTGAATCCTGAAAATACAACCAGGATTGAAACGATGGCGAAGGACAACGATGTCCCGGTGGTTGGTCGAATACCATTCGATCCGACGTTCACGAAGGCCATGGTTCAGGGAAAAACCCTGCTGGAATTCGATCCCGACGGATCTGCGGGTGAATATATCAAAAAGGTATGGACAGCAATTTTGACAACACCGGCAATGATGGTTGCAAATTGACACCATCAACAGAAAAAGGAAAAACAGTTGAATTTATTTGAAAGGAGTACAAGAGCGTATGGAAAAAGGTAGAATTGCCATTCCCTCGATGGCAGAAGGCGGATTGGACGGCAAAAGGGCAGGCCATTTTGGTCACTGTGACGTTTTCACGCTGGTAGATGTAAACGATGGTGCCATCGAAAAGGTATCCACGGTTGCCAATGAAACCCACGTTCAGGGGGGATGCATGGTCCCGGTCAACCTTCTGGCCAACAACCAGGTGAACGCCCTCATCGTAGGCGGAATCGGAATGCGCCCGCTCATGGGATTTCGCCAGGTCGGCATTGACGTCTACCACGACGATCAGCGACCGGACATCCGTCCTGTCGTCGAAGACCTCATTGCCGGAAGACTTCCCATGATTCAGGACAATCAGGTATGCGGCGGAGGTGGTGGAGCGCACTGATCTGCTGAAAAAGAAATCATGGCGCTCGGACAGCCGCTCTTCATTCAAAAAAGAGTATAATCGTTGAAACAACGGGGTGCAGGATGTTGATCCGCACCCCCGGTAGTAGGGAAAATAGTCATGAAAATAGCCGTAACCTCCACAGGACAGGATTTGGACGCCCCCATGGATCCCCGATTTGGACGTGCGTCCTATATCGTCATCGTCGATTCCGAGACAATGGACTATGAAGTTTTAGACAATGCGGAAAATTACAATGCGTTTAAAGGCGCCGGCATTCAAGCAGCCGCCATGGTCAGTGACAAGAAGGCCGAAGTGTTGCTGACTGGCTATTGCGGCCCCAACGCATTTAAAACCCTGGAAGCCGCCAAAATTAAAGTTGGCGGGGACGTTAGCGGAACAGTTCGTGAAGCGGTAGACGCGTATATCAATGGAGACATCAAATTGGTGTCAGAAGCCAACACGGACGGTCACTGGTAATCAAGCGATGGCGGGCTCTGTTTGCAGTTGCCGATCAGGAAATTGCCCTTAAAAACTCATCGGGGGGAATGTCCCTACCCGTCCACAGCAAAAAAGTCCGTCTGGCCTGGTAGGCCAGAGCGGGCTGGCCGTCCATAAAACCGCAGTTCATTCTTTTGGCCAACGCTTCCCAGAGATTTTCACGTCGCCCGTAGTTGAGGTCAAAGACAAGTTGGCAGCCGTGTGTTTTAAGGTTTTGTGTAAGCTCGGTTAGCGGTTCAGACTCCTCGGGGCTGGAGACAGAGGTCGCATTAACGATAAGATCCACATCGAGCGGAAACCGCAGCAAGTCTTCAACCGGTCGAGCCGTTCCGCTGAAAGCATCCGCAAGACGCCGATTTTTTTCCTCGTTTCGACCGGTAACAACAATTGTGTCAGCCCTGAGCCAGTTTAAAATAAAGGCAACTGCGCGTGCGGCGCCACCGGTACCCACAATCAGCGCTTTCTTACCGTCAATGTCGAACTTGGCTTCATTGAGGGCATCCATGATGCCGATGGCATTGGTGTTATATCCTTTCAACTGATCGTTTTTACAAACGATGGTGTTCACGGCTCCAATAATGTTGGCGCCTTCCGAAAGCACATCCATGTAGGGGATCACTTTTTCCTTGAACGGAGCCGTTATATTGGCACCGGCGATGTTCAACACATGAAGACTTTCAAGCGCCTTCCCAAGATTGTCTTCATTGACCTGGAAGGGAATGTATGCACCGTTAATTCCAGATCGATTCAAAACCGTATTGAACATTTCCGGAGATTTGGACCGAAACACGCGTTGATTGCTGATGATACAAAATATTTTTTTGTGAAACGCGAGAGTTTCGTCCATTATTGAACACGCCTTGTTTCCAATTGATAGACTCGCACACAAACAGGGTGATTGTCGCGCTTTCCGCAAACACACAAAAGATGGGTTTCGCTACAGTCGCCTATGCGGAAAAAGACCCGCCGGTAGCAGATAAAGGAGAGTAGAAAGGCTCCGGACCCTTCACACCCAATTCCCCTTCGGTGCGACTGCTGTGTTTGTTGCGGAAAACACAGTGAATTCTAATGCCATTTATGAGGGTGCGAGGATCCGGAAACCATACAGGCCCGCCCCTACCCCTAGAGGCAGGCCCGCGTAAAATCACCGCAAAACGGTTTACAAGTTAAGCATCGCTTTCAGACTGTCGGAAATCTCTTCTGCAGATGCCGGTTTTGGAAGATAATCGTCGGCCTCCATACTCATCCCATCATAGTGAGAATAGCGGGTTGAAGAGATGTGGGAGGCGACAGCCGTCAGCATCAAAATGGGAATATCTGCAAACTTTTCATCCCCCTTTAGTTCTTTGCATACCTCGTAACCATCCATTTCCGGCATCATTACGTCGAGAACGATGGCATCGGGCGGGCTGGCCTTCACCTTTTCCAACCCTTGTTTGCCGTCATACGCAATCTCCACGTCAAACCCTTGCTTTTCCAGGTTTCCTTGTACGATGGAGCAAAAATCGGGCTCATCATCAACGACCAAAATTCGTTTTTTACTCATACCATACCTCCTTTATTCGAAGCTGATTATTTGAAATCAGCAGCCTGAGCATCGTTTTTTTTGTTGCGGGTTCCGATGGGGGCACCTATCCACCGTTTTGATTTCTTTTTCACCCAGCGTGAACCTCAGGGGGTTGTCAGTCTATTTTCGGTCTAGGAAGAACATTGGCGCGCTCGGCGATCTCCGGAACCTTGTGCTCCCATTCGATGGCCATGAGATGAACACCGGCGACGCCTTCCATCTCCTTGAATTCTTCAATTTGCTCGATGGCGAATTTGATTCCTTCTTCAGCCTGTTTGCCTTTTCCAGCACCTTTCAACCGTTCGATGAGCTCCTCCGGAACGTCCATACCGGGGACCATTTTGGCCATATACTGGGCCATGCGGGCACTTTTCATCGGGGTAACACCAGCGAGAATGTACGCTTTTTCCGTCAACCCCATGTCCACGGCCTTTTTCATGAAATCCCGGAAACGAGGCATGTTATAGATACATTGGGTCTGGATGAAATCTGCGCCGGCGTCGATCTTGTTGGCCAGCCTGTAGATACGGAATTCATACGGATCGGCGAAAGGATTCGCTGCTGCACCGATGAAGATTTTTGGTGGTACGTCGATCTCCTCGTCATTGATAAACTTCCCCTCGTCCCGCATCTTCTTCACCATTGCGATCAACTGCATGGAATCGATATCGTAAACGTTTTTGGCTTGGGGATGATTGCCAAATTTCTGATGATCGCCCGAAAGGCAGAGCATATTTCTCACACCCAGGGAATATACCCCCAGCACGTCTGCCATCATTGCCAGCCTGTTTCTATCCCTGCAAACCATCTGGAAGTTGGGCTCGATGCCATCAGAAGCCATGAGTGCGGATGCAGCGCAGCTGGACATGCGGACGACGGCCGTTTGGTTATCCGTGACATTGACCGCGTCCACCATTCCCCGCAAGTGCTCGTACTTCTCCTTCAAGTGTTCTACGTTGGCGCCTTTAGGAGGTCCACACTCGCCGGTAAATGCAAAGTGGCCCGCATTGAGTACTTTTTCCAGATTACTTCCTGATTTCAGACCATTATTACTCATTGCACCAACTCCTCCCTTATGCTTTTACGAGGACCGCCATCCCTTGCCGATTGCCAGTCTTTCGGAGCTCGTATCATTCTGAGGTCTTCCAGCCTGCCCTGTTCGATTTTCTTCTTCACGATGGTGTCCCAGATGCACTCCACATCTTTTGCGATCTCACACTTGCCATCTGCACTTCCACCACAGGGCCCGTGCTGAAGGCTCTTTGAACAACGGGCAATGGGGCACAACCCATCGTAGTAGTGAATGATGCAGGTACCGCATCCTGCGCAGCGCTCCTCCCAAATACCGTGTTGAACCGCCCCGCCGAAAAATTTGGTGTTGACTGCCGGGTAAAACGTCTGGCTGGGATACGCCTCGGACAGGAACTGAGGTCCCACACCACAAGCCATGGAGAGAACCCCGTCGTATTGATCGAAAACGTCTCGAATCTGCTCTACATATTCAGGATCACATTGGCGTTCGAGCGTTTTTTCATCAATCTCTATCGGGTTTCCCTCCTTTTTCCGAGCAATTTTCAGTGATGCCGCCAAAATACCGACCTCTTTGGCCCCACCGACATTGCATACGGTCACACAGCCTTTACATCCAACAAGAAGAATTTTCTTATACTCCTTGATCATGTCCAGTATCTCTTCAAGAGATTTACGATCCGCAACGATCATGGTTTCAACTCCTTTGGGTCCCGAAACGGCACGACCGGCCGTCTGACCATGGTTTAAGATTTAACCGGTGTGGGTCCAAGCTCCTTGATTTTCTCTGTCATCTCGGATGCGATTTCTGCAAATCGGGGACCCTGTGCAGAAGATAGATTGTACATCTGTACACGGTCCGGTTCTATGCCCAGTTCATCTAAGGTTCTTTGGACAAATTCGACTTTCCTTCTGGTTTTTAGATTTCCTTCCAGGAAATGGCATTCACCTTCCAGTCAGCCAGCCACATAGACGCCGTCGGCACCTCCTTCGAAGGCCGTCAGCAGGTGAAGAATGTCAACCCGGCCGCTACACGGCACTTGAATCACCTTTACATTGCTTGGGTAGTTCAAACGCATGGACCCGGCCAGATCGGCGGCTGCATACGCGCAATACTTGCAACAGTATGCCAGGATCTGGGGTTCAAAGGATTCACTCATGGTCTTCTCCAAAAAAGTTTAGGTTGTTAGCTGCTTAGGCTGAAGACTGAAGATCTTTTTTCGCTGTTCAAGCGTTTACCCTATGCACCTCTTCAGTCCACACATTGTTTGCCCATCTACCTATTTTTAGGGCGCCCGGAGTTCTCAGGCTGCCGGTTTTTTGGCGCCCGTTTTCCCTATTGAATTACGCCGCTTCTCCCTTTTTCTTGGCGAAGAGCGCTGCTGTCTTGGCTACGATATGTTCGTCAGTAAAGTGTTTGAGCTGAATCGCCTTGCCCGGACACTCCGCCACACAACAACCACAGCCATGGCATTCTGCAGGTTCGATCACCGCATGGCCTTCCTCACCGATGTAGGGAATATTGTAGGGACATGTCCGTACGCAGGTGACGCAGACGGCACACTTGTCCGGGTCCACATCGGCAACCACGCCGCCCACCATGATCGCCTCTTTAGAGAGAATCGTCATAGCACGGGAAACCGAGGCCCGCGCCTGGGCAATGGTCTCTTCCAACGGCTTCGGATAATGAGCCAATCCGGCCATAAAAAGGCCTTCAGAGCCGAAGTCCACAGGGCGAAGCTTGGCGTGTGCTTCCACAAGAAAACCTTCAGCAGTGATGGGCACCTTGAACAGCTCGAAAAGGTCCTTGTTCTCATTGGGAAGGACGGCCGTGGCCAACACGAGCAGGTCCGGTTTCAACTCGACGGGTATCTGAAGGACGTGGTCACGCAACTTGACGCTCAGGCCACCGTCCACTTCCGTTACGTCGGGAAGGTTGTCTTCGATGTTGTAGCGGATAAAAATGACACCCCGTTCGCGAGCCTTCTTGTACATGTCTTCTCTGAACCCGTAGGTACGGATATCCCTGTAGAGGACATAGACATTCGTTTCTGGTTTCCGTTTTTTGAGCTCCAGAGCGTTTTTCATCGTGTGCGTACAGCAAAGCCTGCTGCAGTAAGGCCGCTCCTCTGTTCTGGAGCCCACGCATTGAATGAAAGCGACCGTTTCGGCCTCGTCGATACGCGAATCGTTTGCATCCATCGCTGAATCGAAATCGAAATGTGTCATGACATTCGGATTCTTTCCGTATAAGTACTCGGTTGGTGAGTACTCTTTACCACCGGTAGCGATTATCGTCGCGCCATGTTCAACAACCGTTTCAGTCAGGGTTTCACCAGACGTCATCAAGGTGGTGGTAAAGTTCCCCATGATGCCGGTGGTCTCTACCGCTTCCGTGTTCATGAAAACCCGGATCAGCTCGTTGCTGTGGACCTTTTCAATCAAATCCTCAAGAAAGGGCTTCACCGGTTGTCCCTGCCAGGTAGCCCGAAGCATATGAGCGACGCCACCCAATCCGTTGCCCCGTTCCACGAGATAGACCTGGATGCCCTGCTCGGCAACGCCCAGTGCCGCCTCCATGCCGGCGACGCCGCCGCCGATCACGAGAACCTTCTGGATCACCTCCAGCCGGACCTGGTGCAGCGGTTCGATGTGAGCGGCCTTGGCCACCGCCATGCGAACGAGATCTTTGGCCTTTGACGTTGCACGTTCGGGATCGTTCATGTGCACCCAGGTGTTCTGGTCGCGGATATTGGCCATTTCGAACAGGTACTTGTTCAGGCCCGCATCCCGGATGGTTTCCTGAAACAACGGCTCGTGGGTGCGCGGCGAACAGGATGCCACGATGACCCGGTTGATCTCATGTTCCTTGATCACCTCCTTCATCTTGTCCTGGGTGTCCTGGCTGCAGGTGAACAGATTGTCTTCCACATGGACCACGTTTGGAAGGGTGGCGGCGTAATCCCGTACGGCCGGCACGTCTGCGATACCGCCGATGTTGATTCCGCAGTTGCACACAAAAACACCGACTCGGGGTTCCTGCTCAGAAACGTCGATCTCCGGCGGCAACTCCTTGGTTTTGATCAGCGTGCCTCTGACCTCGGCCAGGGGGCTGGTCGCCGTAGATGCCGCGGCGGAGGCTTCCATGACCGATTGAGGAATGTCTTTGGGTTCCTGAAAGGCACCGCAGACAAAGATGCCGGGCCGCGAAGAGCTCACCGGTTCAAGTGTTTTGGTCGCGGCATGAAGGTGTTGGTTAAGGTCAATGTCCATAATTCTTGCAAGATCGACGGACTCCTTATTGGGCGCCAGGCCAACCGCAAGAACGATCATGTCGAAAATTTCCTCAACCTGTTCTCCTTCTTCGGTAAGGTACCGTAGGCGCAGGTTGTCATCTTCTACCGGATCGATGGTGTGTACTTTGGAACGAATAAAGCGCACACCGCGTTCATCTTTGGTCCGCATGTAGTACTTTTCGAACTCTTTGCCGTGCGTTCGCATATCCATAAAGAAAACAGCCGTATCCAATGGCTTTTCGCTGTGTTCTTTTGCGATCACCGTCTGCTTGTTGGTGTACATGCAGCAGACCGAAGAGCAGTAGCTGTGATCCGAACAGTTGATATCCCGGGACCCCACACACTGGAACCAGGCAATTTTATCCGGCTCCTTGTGGTCCGACGGTCTAACCAGATGTCCCTCGTAGGGTCCGGATGCGGAAAGAATCCGCTCCATCTCGAGACTTGTGACGACGTTGGGGTGGCTGGCATAGGCATAGGTCGGATGTTGGCTGGGATCGAAGGGAGTAAAACCAGGTGCCAGGATGATAGCGCCCACATTGATGGTTTTCTCCTCGGCCACCATGTCGTGGTTGACGGCCTCGGCCAGGCAGGCGTCCACACATTGATAGCACTCGGAGCAGACACCGCACTTAAGGCAGCGGTCCGCTTCGCTTTTCGCCTCCTCTTCGTTGAAGCCGAAAGAGACTTCAAGGAAATTACACTCGCGTGCTTCCGGATCCAGACAGCGCACCGTCGTTCTCGGTTTGTTTACTTCCTCGTTTATATCGGGCTTGACGAAATCCCACTCCTTCTGGCGCCCTTCGGTGAGGTCCATTCCGTTTATAAAACGGTGAATACTTTCCGCTGCCTCTTTACCGCAGGCCACGGCATCCACGACGGATTTGGGCCCGTAATAGGCGTCACCGCCAGCAAAAACCCAATCGATGGGGGTCTGCAACGTAACCGGATCAGCTTCCAGGCCGCCGGGACGCGAGATGGCGACGCCCTGTTCCTTGATCCCGTTCAGGTCGGTGCTCTGACCGATGGCGATGATGATGGTATCGCCGAAAAAGGGTTGACATTCATTATCATCGTAGGCGGGGTTGAAGCGACCGTCATCGTCGAAGACCGCCGTACAGGTTTTGAACTCGATCCCCGAAACACGCTTGTTTTTGTCAATGTAGAAGGATTTGGGCCCGAAGCTGTTGACGATGTTGATGTCGCCCTCCAGCGCTTCCTCGATTTCATGCTCCCAGGCCGGCATTTCTTCACGTTTTTCCAGGCAGATCAGGGTGACATTCTTGGCGCCTTTTCTCTTTGCGGTCAGCGCCACGTCGATGGCTACGTTGCCACCCCCCACGACGATGACATCCTCGCCCAGCTCGATCTCTTTTCCCATGGCGGCGTCCCGCAGAAAATCGACCCCTTGCAAAACCCCTTCGGAATCTTCGTTTTCTACGCCAAGACTGCGCCCGCCGTGTAGACCGATGGCCATGTAGCAGGCACTGAAACCGTCGGATTTGAGGCTGTCCAAGGTAATGTCGGAGCCGAAAGCGACATTGCATTTGATCTCGGCGCCCATCTTGCGGACGATATCGATTTCATCTGCCAGAATGTCTCTGGGCAGACGATATTCGGGGATACCGTAGCGCATCATGCCCCCAGGTTCGGGCTGTTTTTCAAAAATGGTCACACCGTATCCCTGCTGAATCAGGTAGTAGGCCGCTGTGATCCCCGAGGGGCCGGAGCCGATGACGGCAATCTTCTCGTCTCTTTTTTCAGCGGTAATTTCCGGAACGTAGGTTTCACCGCTCTGCCTCTCATAGTCGGCCAGAAAACGATGCAGTTCCCGAATGGCGAGCGGCTGGTCCACATCGTTCCGTGAACAGGCACTCTCACAGGGATGATGACAAACGCGCCCACAGACTGCCGGAAAGGGGTGATCCTCCCTGAAAAGCTTCAAGGCTTCTTTGTAGCGACCGTCATTGATCAAGGCGATGTACCCCTGGATGCTCACATGGGCAGGACAGGTCGCCTTGCAGGGTGCGGTTCCCCGTTTTTCAATGGCATAGGCGCTGGGCATTCCCTGGGGGTAAAGCTTAAAGGCCGCTTTGCGATCCCGCAAGCCTTCGTCGAAAAGGTTCGGGGTTTCAATGGGGCAGGCCTTGGCGCATTCGCCGCACGCCGTGCACTTGTCCATCTCTATGTAGCGGGCATTCTGACGCAGTTTCACCGTAAAATTGCCGACGTCACCGGAAACCTCTTCGATATCCGTCAAGGTCATCAGATCAATGTTCAAATGCCGCCCGCACTCCACCAGTTTGGGTGAAATGACGCACATGGAACAGTCGTTGGTTGGAAAGGTTTTGTCCAACTGGGCCATGACACCACCGATGGCGGATTTGGTTTCGGTCATGTGAACATAATAGCCCGAATCCGCAAGATCCAACGCAGCCTGTATGCCTGCAATACCACCGCCGACGACAAGTACGCTGCCAACAGGATCGTTGCTTTGGGTGTTTTCTTTTTCAGCCATTGTGCCTTCCTCGTAATGGGTTGATAATTGAGGGATTTTCGTCGGTCCTCTGCCGATTACATCATGTCCATGAGTTTCTGCAGTTTGCTTTCCCAGCCCATAGGAGAGATCTTCACGCCGGCAAACCCTGCGCCTTTCGCCTCCGCTACGATTTCCGTTGCAATGGTAAGGCTTTCCAACGGTTTGTCCGGCGCATGCATGATGCGCTTGATCAGATCCTGGGAGATGCTCATATTCATATGCCTTGCCAAGTACCGCGCCATTCCCACCGACTTAAGCATCATAACGGTGGGCAGAACCTTCGTCTTTTTCAAATCGACCGCTTCCATGAACGGTGCGATGACATTGAAATCGAAAACCGGCGGAGCGATGAAAAACTCGACACCTGCCTCGATTTTTTCTTCCATGCCGTCCAGCTCTTTTTTCAGTTCATCACCCGTTGCACGGGCATTAACGTCGGCCCCCAAAAAAAAGGTGGGGGCTCCGGACAACTCATTCCCGGCGAGATCTCTTCCCGTTTGAAGGGCCGAAATGGCTTTGAACAGCGTCATCAAATCGATATCGTGAACAGCTTTGGCCTTGTGGTGGTCTCCGGTGCTTGGATCTTCTCCGGAAACGCCCATAACATTCAGAATACCGGCACCATAGGCAGCCAGCAGGTCCGCTTGGAGGGCAATCCGATTTCGATCTCGACAGTTGATCTGCATAATGGTTTGCAGGCCCTGATGTTGAAGCACCATGGCGCCACCCAAAGCACTCATCCGCATGATGGCATTGCCCATCTCCGGGACAAGAAAGGCATCCACCGACTTTTTTACACGGACTGCGCTGTTGACCATCTCCGAAACATCTACCCCCTTCGGCGGCTGCATTTCCGCAATGACAATGAACTTCCCGACATCGAATCTGTTTTTTAAATACATAAGCCAATCCCCTTCTGGTTGATGAGGAAACAAACGGTACGGTAATTGGGTAAACAGTTGCTGTTATATCGTTTATCGAATAGACGCTGTCCGTTTATTCGTGAAGTCTGAGCCCGATATGAAAATAGCCAAAAAAGCGTGCTTGTTTACCATAATGGAACAGCAAGCCTCGTGCCACAAACGAAATTTGAGGGCCAGAACTTATATTTCAATACATTTTCAATTAGTTAAAAATAAAGTTCAGCCGTTGACCCTCTTCCTTTCAAACAAAGAATAGGCTCGACAAACATGCCAAAATGGACTATACACCTACGATAAAGATTAAAATTCAGCTGGTTGCACCAACAATTCCATTTTGGCACAGTCCAATTTGGCAGGGGTGGTCCAATGAACAACACCGATGTCGTTGTCGTCGATGACGATAGAGATTACCTGGACGTATTGGGGAGAAAGCTCGCCGAAATCGGCTTTACGCGGGTCCGCCTGGAGGAGAGCTCGGTCAAGCTGGCGAAAGAGGTAAGAAGCGGGTACACCTTCGATCTCGCCTTGATCGATATGACCATGCCGGAAGTAGATGGAATGGCCTTGCTGGAAATCATCAAAGCCAACACACCGTCGTCTGAGTGCATCATGGTTACCGCCATCAACGAGGCCCGCATTGCCGTAGAATGCCTGAACAAAGGGGCCTATGACTATCTGGTCAAACCGGTTTCAACGGAAGATCTCGATTTGGCCATCAAGCGGACACTCGAGCGCAAGCGGCTTCTGGACCTGCTCGATTTGGACAAAAGAGACGATCTTCCGCAGTTGGAAAACGAAAAGCCCTTCAAACCCATCGTCACCCAATCCAAACGGGTTCTTCGTATCCTCAAAGAAGCGGAACTGCATGCCGCCAGCTCCGTACCTGTGTTGATTACTGGCGAAAGCGGGACCGGAAAGGAGCTTCTTGCACGGGCCATTCACGGGGCCAGCCCCCGGGCCAGGCATCCTTTTACCCCCATTAACATGGCGTCTCTCACCGATTCCCTTTTCGAGGCGGAATTTTTCGGCCACACCAAAGGGGCTTTTACCGGCGCCGAATCGGGACGCGTCGGTTACCTGGAGTACACCAACAAAGGAACCCTTTTCCTGGACGAAATCGGCGACCTTCCCCTGCCTCTTCAGGGGAAATTGTTGCGCGTTCTTCAGGACGGAGAGTTTTCCAAATTGGGTTCGAGCAGCCGGCAAAAAGTGGATCTGCGCTTCATTGCAGCAACAAACGAAAACCTCGAGCAGATGATTTCCCAGAAGCGTTTTCGTAAAGACCTTTATTACCGGATCCGGGGCGGGTGGCTGCATTTGCCTCCCCTTCGCGAACGTAGCGGCGACATCTTCTTGCTCACCCGCAAATTTCTTGAAAAATATTACGACGTGGGCCAGGAAGGGTTTATCGACCAATCCGCTTTGGATGTGCTAAACCGCTATTCCTATCCCGGCAACGTGAGAGAACTGAAATCCATTCTTCAGTCTGCGGTCAACCTTGCGCGCGGAGAATCGATCCTGGAAAGCCATTTGCCTTCGCATCTCGCTGCTGCCTTGAAGGAGTGCCATGAAAACGAAACGATACGGTCAGATACAAGGGTCAAACCCTTGGCAGAAGTGGAGAAAGAGCATATTTTGCAGGCCTATGAACTCACGGGGGAAAACAAATCAAGGACAGCCCGACTTTTGGGTATTGGGCTGAATACCTTGAGGCGGAAGTTGGCCAGTTATAGCGTAAAATGAAGCACGGAAGAGGTGAAAGAGGAGATTGGATGACACTACAGCTTCGATGATTCAAGGTGACGGCTGGTTCGATTGGCCAGCCGAGGAAGAAAAAGATGAGAGTAGACACAGATTTCATCCGCGCCCAATACCCGGTCTTCACCAAGCCCGAGTCCGCCCGTTGGGCAATGTTTGAGAACGCGGGAGGCTCCTATGTCCCCCGTCAGGTGATCGACCGTCTGACCCATTTTTTCCAATTCACGAAGGTTCAGCCATACGGTCCGTTCGCCTCTTCCATTGAAGCAGGGAAGGAGATGGAAGCGGCATATGGAACCATCGCCGGACTTCTGAACTGCGATCCGGATGAACTGACCTTTGGCCCGTCCACAACAATGAACGTTTATGTCCTTGCCCAGGCGATCCGTCCCCTGCTCAAACCCGGCGAT